>Ga0099364_10007148_pt1 | contig 16043 bp, 16 predicted proteins | sample TergutTh196P3_FD_73070 | JGI IMG/M metagenome (GOLD analysis project Ga0099364, IMG submission 73070) | Microcerotermes parvus P3 segment gut microbial communities from Pointe-Noire, Republic of the Congo - Th196 P3 | ecosystem: Host-associated > Arthropoda: Insects > Digestive system > Gut ...
AGTGATGCGCTCGATTTTTTTAACTTAGTTTTTAAACATAATCCATATTAAGTTTAACGTTCAATGTATGATATGAAAATTACGGTATCATACATTGGGTTTTTTGTCAACTGTCTAATTTAATATTTAGGGAAGCTGTTGTTGACACTGAGAGCATTATAGTTAAAATGGACCCAAAATGAGCTGCGAGGAGGATAAATTAATTCTTGATGAAGCTAGGCAAACGCATAACAATCAAAGAATTGTCGAAGATAACGGGTGTCTCGGCAACAACAATTACAAATGCTCTTACAGGAAAGCCTAATGTCAGTGATGTTAAACGGGCAGAAATAATCAAGATTTCTGACGAGCTGGGTTATAAGCCTAACTTACATGCGCGCGCCATGGTCAAGAACGGGATAAAAATCGGAGTCGTCTATTCTCATGAGCCGCAAGAATATAATAAGTATATAATAAAGAGTATCCGCGCAGCGGTCGAGATAAATTCCGACTACAAAATCATTCTTTCCGAGCATTTTTTCAATGATAACAGAGCAACGTTTGAGGTACGCGACGCGCTGGCTTTAGCGCTGGCAGACGGAATTGACGGTTTGATTTTTGGTCCCAGCTTTTTCATGGATACATACCAAGGAATGCTGCAAAGGTATGTTTCGAAGCACAATTTACCTGTGATTTATCACGGTATGGAAGTAAAGGGAATTCCGGGCATTGCCAGGATATTGACGAATACGACGGTAATTGGAAAAATGGCCGCTCAGTTGCTCAGGCTGGCGTTGGGCGCTGGGGCGGTTGTCGGCGTGATAACGACTACCGAGCTTTTCACTCCGCACCAACGGATAGTGAAAGAGTTTGTTGAGTACTGCGGGCAGGAAGACATCAAAGTCGCGCAGGTGCTGGAGAATGAAGACAGTAAAACAAAGACATATGATTGCACTTATAAACTTATCGAGAAATATCCCGATATTAAGGCAATATACGTAACCTCTTTTGATTCATTAACAGCATTAAGATGTATCGAAAACATGGGTCTAAAAGATAAAGTGTTAGTCATCGGGCATGACGTTTATTCGGAAATGGTCGATCCTTTGATGAGCGGGTCGATAATAGCGTCAATATTCCAAAACCCGATTATGATCGGAAGAATGCTGATTGAACATCTTTGCAAATACATATTGGGCGACCACACAGTCCAGGGAGAGATATTGATAGAACCTCAGCTTGTACTTAGAAGCAACCTCGAATGCTATAAAGAGTATTTATTAGAGTAGAAGTTTGAAATCCAAATGCTGAAGGATTGATACCAAGTTACAATCAAAAGATTTAATATTGTCGTCACCTAAGTCTTTGTGAGGAGCGTAAGCGACGTGGCAATCCAGCCTGTTACCGCTTTCTGGATTGCTTCGCTTCGCTCGCAAAGACGAATCGAATTCGATTGAAAGCGAAATGGTATAACTCGCAACATCCACGCAAGCGCCGACGCGCTTCGTATAACGCTTATTTCTTAATGAACACGGCGTCTCATTACAGATTTTCTATTTCCGATTCCGGTATTGCTTGGGCGTCTCCCCTGTAACCTGCTTAAAGAGCTTGCTGAAATGAACGATGTCGGTATACCCGACCCGCGCGGCAATCTCGTAGACCTTGTAATGCGTATCCTTTAGCAGTCCCTTCGCTGTTTTTATCCTGTGGGAAAGCAAATAATGGGAAAATGTTTCGCGCATTTCCGCGCTGAACAGTTTGCTCAGGTAAGGAGGTGTTATATAAAGATGTTCCGCCACCTGCGACAAGGTGATATTTTTGTGGTAATTTTCATGAATATAATCAACGGCCGCGTTAATCAGACGCTTTGCGCCGTGGCTTTGCATTTCTTTCACGCAATCGCCGAAGTTTACAATCAGCTCTTTAGTAACTTCAAACGCGGAATCCAAGGTAACGCAGGAAGCTATATTTTTTTTGACGTTGAACTCCTTGCCGGATTTGTTTAAATACTCCTGAAGCTGGTAATCCCTGAGCTCCCGCAGCAGGTGATCGATCAGCTCGAAGCAATGCAGCCGGACTGTATCAGGGTCAAACACCCCGTTTTCGCGCGCGATCAGCCTGAAAAAATCAAGCATCGCGTCGTGGACGCCCGCGAGGTCATTCGTTTTAATTTGCCTTAGAATGGCGTCTTTTACCTCGGTATCGTTATGAAAAACCCGAGTGGATTCATTCGCGATGCCGCCATAATAAATGGAACGCCCTGTATTCAGGTGTTCCGCCCAATCCTCCGCGGCGCCGGAGGAAATCCGCGAGGTTTCCTCGCGGATTTTTTTTGCGCACCGGGCCGCTGTTTCCAGCAATTGATCTTCATTGATCGGCTTGAGGATATAGTCATAGGCGCCGTATTTAATAGCTTCCCTTGCGTATTCAAATTTGCTGTAGGCGCTTATGAAAATCACTTCGACGCGCGTTTGTTTTTTCCGTAAAGCTTCCAGCATCTCCAGCCCGGAAAAGGAAGGCATGGAAATATCGGAAAGTATGATATCCGGCTTGAGCCTGAAAGCCAAATCCATAGCGGCCGCTCCGTTGTCGGCGGTTCCAACCACCTCGATGCCGGCCGCCTTCCAATCAATGAGCGTTTCGAGGCTTTCCAGGATGATGTGCTCGTCATCCACGATTATCATCTTCAACGGTTTCATCTTTATATCCCGCTCCTTCCGGCGCGACCGGCAAATCAAACCAGACCGAGGTCCCCTGCCCGCAGGCGGTATCAATATGCAAGGCGATATCCACCCCGTAAAAAATTTTAAGCTGTGACTGTATGGTTTTTAACGCGAAGCTGTGCTCACAGTAAGGTTCCCGCAGGTCAAGCTGTTCACGCACCTGCCGCGTCCTGTCGTCGGTGAAGCCCTTGCCGTTATCGGATACCATAATGCGCATCCGCTCGCCTTGACGCGTCACTCGCACCTCGATCACACCGGGGCGCTCTAAACCCGATATTCCATGGATAATCGCGTTTTCCGCAATCGGCTGCAATAAATTTTTCAATATGCGCTGGTTCATAAGGGACGGTTCGCAGTCAATGGAGTAACTGAGCGCGTCGCGCATCCTGTACATTTGGATGTTCAGATAGTTTTTAAGCATCTCCAGCACATCCCCGACAGGTATGACATCCTTCCCCGAAGACAGCGACAGCCGGTAAAAATTAGCGAGCGCGAATACCATGTCGCAGGCTTTTGACGCGTTTTCCTTTCTGGCAAGCCAGTGAATGGAATCCAGCGTATTGTAGAGGAAATGCTCATTTAGCTGGTTTTGCAGGCTGCGCAGCTGCGCTTCCTTGTTTACCAGCTTGCTTGCGTAGTTTTCATTGATTAGATTTCGGATGCTTTCCACCGTATGGTTAAAATTGCGATTGATATAGTCAAATTCATAAGTTGGGTTTTGCGGCAATTGCACTGTGAAGTCCCCGTCCTGCAACCGTTTCATACCCGAATAAAGGGACGTAATCGGGGCGTAAAAATAATGGTGCGCCAAAAACATCGCCAAAACAACCAGCAAAACAAGCAGCGACAGAAACAGCGCAATGAGCTGTATCATCACGGGGATTGATGTCTGTATCTGATCCAGCGATGTGGCGATTACGTATCTGAACCCGCTGTACGATGAAGTATAAAACGACGCGAAAATATCGCGCCCTTCAAACCGGAAATTAAAATACCCCTCCGACCCGGCGGGCGGCATGTGGGCGATGATCTCATCAAGCGCGCCGTCCTGATAATTCCTTTGGCTGATGACATTTCCGTTGCCGTCCATGATAAAAACATATCCCGCGCCGTCGGATGTCACCTGGGAAAGCATCCGTGTGATATTCGAGGCGTTGACATTGATTGACACCAGCCCGATTGGGATGTCGCCGCCATAGATCCTTATATCCCGGTAGCTGGAGAGAATCTTCCGATCCTCTTTTATCTCCCCGGTAATATGCCAGGGATAGGCAAGGTCATTGGAAAAGTATGTGTGAAGCCATTCGGAGTCCGCGCCGTCAAAGCGATTGAAGCCGGGATCCCAATTGATTCCGGATGAGAACATCCTTTGGGCAGTCAGGGAATACACATAAATCGAGTCGATATAGTCGTTGGTTGCCGCCGTTCCGAAAATGCAGTTTCTGATGCCCGTGATGTTTAAATAATCGCTGTACTCCTCGCGGGCGTCATAGGGAGCCAGCCTGTTTATCCCGTTTATAAATTCCCGGTTTTGGAACATGAGGGTGTGGGAAAACTCAAGATTGCGCAGCACCTGGTCCACAGTTGAGGAGACGGTTTTCAGGTTGCTTGAAAGATATTGATTGGCGTTTTCCTTTTCCATTGTGGATAGCCTGTTGGTGGTCATGACCAACACAATGGTAAACGGAACGGCCAGCGTGAGCAGCATTACGCCGACGAAACGCACAATTACGCTGTTGGATTTAACGCCGCTGATTTTCAAGGCCACCCCTCCCCGACATACTTTTATACTATACTTTTTTGATTTTTTATTTCCACGCAAATAGACGATTTTATATAAAAACACAAGAAATGATAAAAATACACCATGTTCAAGACATTTAAACCGGACAAAAAAACACAAAAAAAATAAAGATCACCTTATGAAAATACTCCACGCTTTATGAGAAGATGAAATTATTCAAACACCATATATAAGGAGGAAGATTTTTATGAAATCCAAAAAGCGGCTGCTCGTTATATTCAGCGTAATGCTTGTTACCGGACTGATTCTGTCAGGATGCGGCGGAGGCGCGGATCAGGCTTCCGCGGAAGAGGTCACGCTCACTTATTACGGTTTTTCGGAGTGGACCTCTTCGGACCCATTTAAAGCAGTGTATGAGGAAGCTGTGGCCAGATTTGAGGCCGAAAACCCCGGTTTTAAGATCGAACTCCAATCCGACCCGTGGGGAGATTGGGAACTCAAGTACAAGACCATGTTCGCCGCCGGCAGCCCCGCCGACATATTCATCGTCAACAACCCCGATTTCCCGACCTTCGCGAACAGCGGCAGCCTTCTTGCCATGGATGAATACGTCGAACAGGGATACTTCGATAACTTCTTCCCCGGCGTGCAGAACATGTACCGCTGGCAAGGCAACAATATGGCCGCCGCCTTTACGACCGACTGCCGCATCCTGTGGTACAACAGGGAGATATTTGCCGAAGCGGGACTTGACCCCGATTCTCCCCCCACAACATGGGAGGAATTGATAAAGTATGCCAATACGATCACTGAAAAGACCGGCAAGTATGGCTTCGGTATGGATCTTGGACTCAGGGAATTTCCAACCCAGGCGGCGTTTTGCGCAAGCCCCGGATCGATTATCAATGTGGCAAACGACGGCTCCGTCACTCCCAATGTGGACACGCCGGAATTCAGGGGATACCTCCAGCTCCTTTTGGATCTGAAGCCGACCTTCCAGCCCGATTACGTAACCCTGAACCACCACGACGTCGCCCGACTGTTCGCGGAAGGCCAATTTGGCATGATCATCGGCAACACGCTCACCGAAACAGACATCTACTCCAAAGACTTCTACGGTCAGGCGCTGATCCCGCGGATGAACGCGCCGGCGCCCAACGGTTCCTTTGGCGGCGGTTTTGGCATCAGCGTGAGCAGCAGGACAAGGGCTCCCGAGCAGGCTGTCAGGTTCGCGCAGATACTATGCGACGCGGATTTCAACGCCCGCTTGATTTCTGATATTCCCGCCAGCGAAGCGGGACTTTCACGGAGCGCGTACGCAAGCGATCCCAACTTTGCAGTCTACCTCCAACAGATCCAGTACGCGCGTCAGGCGCAGCCCAAAACCCTGTTCTACGCTGAGATCGACGCGGCCGTATATGATATCGTCGCGGAGGTTGTCGTCGGCGGCAAGAGCATCGACGCGGCCATTGCGGATCTGGCCGGCAGAATCACATCTATTGTTCGATAATGAAAAAATATTTCTCACTGTGAAAAAAACGGATGGAGGAGCGTCAAACCGCTCCTCCATCCGTTTACCGAAATGGGGAATCCGTTTATGAAAAAATCGTCAATTTTTTTTCGCAAATTTGGAGCTTACCTGTATTTATTGCCCTCCTCTATTATTATGCTACTGATTCTTGGGTATCCCATTGGATATAATATTGTGATCAGCTTTTTTGACTGGACATTAAGGCGGCCCGAAAGAACCTTCCATGGCCTAACGAATTACGTTCGCATAATTACCGACGGCAAATTCCTGCTGATTGTTAAAAACACGCTTGTGTGGACGGTTCTGGGCGTACTTTTGCAGATGATCGTCGGGATCGGGCTTGCGTTGCTTGTTGACGGCATGGTCCGAGGGAAGAAGTACATGCGGACCATCGTGCTGCTGCCTTGGTTAATCCCCGGCGTTATCACGGCGCTCATGTGGAGATTTATGCTTCAGGCGGACGTGGGTATTATAAACAGCCTGCTTATGGCAAGCGGCCTTACCAATAAAAATATTTTGTTTCTATCCGACCCGAACATGTCCCTGTTTACTGTGATTTTCGTCAACATTTGGCGGGCGGTGCCTTTTTGGTTTTTAATGATTACGGCGGGGCTGCAAAGTAAGCCCCGAGATCAGATCGAGTCCGCTACCCTCGACGGCGCGCGTTACCCGAGTATTTTACGCCATGTTATACTTCCCCATCTTTCTCCGGTCATCCTTACAACCGGTGTGCTTACCACCATTTGGACGCTGAATTATTTCGACCTCATCTGGATTATGACAAGAGGCGGGCCGATGGACGCCACTTCGACGCTTCCCGTTTATACATACAGGCTGGCGTTTGAATTCAACGACTTCGGGCGTTCCGCCGCCTTGGCGGTTATATCGCTGATCATCGTATCCGTCATGTGCGTCCCGTATATCTTAAAGATGTTTTCCGCCATGCGAGAGGAGAAGGTATTGTGACAAAACAAAATACGGCGCGCCGGTTGGCGGTTTCACTCGTTGTATTCGCAAGTACGGCGCTTATCCTGTTCCCGTTATACTGGATGCTGGGCGCATCGTTAAAGACCGAAGCGGAGATATTCCGTGTGCCGCCCACTTTTTTCCCGGATTCAGCGGTGTTTGAAAACTACCGCTTTGCGTGGACGCAAACACAAATCCCGACCTATTTTTTAAATTCCGTAAGCTACGTGCTGGGCACACTTGCCGTGGTACTTGTCTGCGGCAGTCTTGCCGCCTACTCTTTGAGTCGCTTTAAATTCAGGGCCAAGCCCGCTTTTCTTTTGATCGTTCTGCTGACCCAGCTCATGCCGATGACGACGCTGATCGTGCCGCTGTTTGTCAGCTTTGGCCGATTAGGATTTTTAAACAGCCGCGCCGCGCTGATTGCCGTCTACTCCGCGATCCAGATGCCAATCGCGATTTGGCTGCTGCTTGCGTATTTCAACTCCATTCCAAAGGAAATCGACGAAGCGGCGCGCATCGACGGCTGCACAAGCTTGCAAATCCTTTTAAGGATCATCCTGCCGCTTTCAAAACCGGGGATTATGGCTGTGAGCCTGAGCGTCTCGATTTGGGTTTGGCAGGAGCTCATGCTGGCCATGACCTTCACCAGCGTTGACGCCATGCGCCCGTTGATGGCAGGGGTCAGCGCCTCCATCGCAAGGGCCGGCATCCGGTGGGGGCAAATGAACGCCACCGGCATGATTGCCTGCATACCGATTATTTTGAGCTACATTTTCTTGCAGCGTTATCTGGTCGAAGGGCTGACCGGAGGAGCGGTGAAGGGATGAACGGAGGTGACGAGACATCAAAGGCAAGAAGAACACAATAGACAATAAATAAATCCAAGGATATGGGTTGTGAAAGGTGTTTGTCCAATGAAGCATAAAATCGAAAAGCAGAATACATCATTCTAACGTGTTGGCATCAGAATGATAATAGGTTAAAATATTATCGGAGGTGGTCTTAATTATGCCGAGCGCAAAATCAACAATAAACGTCAAGATTGACGCGAACGTAAAGGAAGCGGCCGCAGCGCTACTCGCCAGAATGGGAATAGACCAAACAACGGCGATAGATATGTTTTACCGTAAAATTATCTCGGTAAGAACCTTGCCGTTTCAACCTGAACCAGTCCCAACTAACGGGGAGCAACTGCTCGCCGCGATAAAACGTAAGAACATCCCGCACAAAGCCGTAGAAGTAAACGCGGAGGGGCATATAATTGCGGATAAGGACAAAGACCCCGAACTCTACGACTGGGCGATGAATGGTTAGTGAAAGTATTTGACATTTTCATTGCCTATGTTTCGTGGGGTGAAAGCGGAAAGACGCGCCCGGTGCTGATAATCGAACAGCGGGAATCCTTTGTTTTTGTTTTCATCATTACCACGCAATACGAGAACAAGAGCGAAGCGACTCGCGCCAAGTATTTTAAGATAAATGACTGGCAACAGGCAGGGCTTGACCGGCAATCATACGTTGATACAAATGTCATTCGAGATTTACCGGCGGCGATGTTTGACGGAAAAATTGAACTTCAACCCTTATCAGCCAAACGCCGTGACCGCATAAAAAACCAACCATATCATCGCCGTCAAACGCAGCAACTCCAAGGTTGTTCTTCGCAAACGGCATTAAGTCCGGCCACTTATCAATTGGCGGCAGCGCGGGGACGAACCCGCGCTCCGCTTCGTTTCAAAAAATCATCCTTTCCATACCTGCTTACGATAACGGTATACATTGCCGCCACCATTGCCAACATAACGCATTTCTTCCCAGCCGCGTTGAACAAGTGGGTTCTGTTGTTCTCCACGGTCATAGTTATCCGTTTCATCGCCCGGACAATCGAGCAACCATCCACCCGATTTGCATACACGGGTCAATTCCGCGATTTCCGCATCCCAATCGTCACCGACAACATGGCCGGACATGACAATATCAAAAGTATTATCGGGATAAGGAATAGAAGTTGCCAACGCTTCTGCGATACGGATATTGGTTATGTTGTTGCTCTTTACCTTGTTGCGGATAAACTCGCGCATCGTTTCGACAGGCTCGCTTGCATAGACTTCTTTGGCGAGAACAGCAGCAGCAAAGGTTAAACGACCCGAACCGGCTCCCACGTCAAGAACTATTTTGTCCTTGAAGTCAGCCATTTCAAATAATCGTTCTTTGTCCCATGCGCGGATATAATGGCAGTTTGTTTCCATCACTTCGGGCGTGGTATGCGTGACCCAATCCTCGACCGACGCCAGCGCATATACCTCCGCTTTGCGAATTTCCGCCGCGTCCGTGACCGTTGGGGCGATTGCAGTGATTTCATTTAACACAGCCGCGTACTCAGGGCATTTGCGTTCAAGATACCATTTGACAGCTGGGTTCGCGTTTAAAGCGACGCCCATGCTACGCTTCCATTCATCTTTGTTATTGCGCCAACCGCCAGATTCCATCATCAAGCGAATTTGAAACCGCTCCATAAGCAGAAAACTGTTGAAGGAATAATCCTCCGGGTTAATCCAACCGAGTCCCATAAATCCTCCTAATCTAAAGGAGGGCTAAAGATAGTCACCCTCCCGTTTGTGGTGATGATGTTGTTTACTGTGTGTTTCATGTCAATCAATCCTTTCGGTTTGATATTTATCATAACGCCGAAGCGGTATAACCCTTTACAATAATCCACATTCCCTGACAAGTGCCTGCCTCGCTTCCTCTTGCACCTCAACACTTTCATTGTCCAAGGTGATGTTGCTAACAAATTCATCAATGTCCCATAACCGTCGCCGAAGTTGGAAGAACCGCATAACGGTTTCGTTAATTTCAAGATTCGGATGTGTTTTTTTATATACATCATAAAATTCATTCCAACGCTCGCCCCAATACCGTTCATACTTAAACATGAATAAGTCGGCCTCTGCTGGTGCGAATTTTAATCCTTCCCAATCTAGCAGCACAAGACGGTCGTCATGTGTTACCACGTTCCATCCGTGAATATCGTTGTGACACAGCACAAGCGGCAAATTCTGCTTGGATAGTACGCTTGAAACTTCCGATAAAAAGTGCAGTTTTTTTATAATCAGCGGTATGTATTCACGAGGAATGTTTTCATCACGGTTTTGTGCGCGTAACATAAGGCTTTCATAAAAGTGGATGTCATAACTCTCGCGTATAACATTCGCAAAAGCGGGGTTTCCCTCGCTAAAACCGTGCAGTTCCGCGATGATTTGTGAGAGTTCCGCCAGCTGAGGAGGAGTAAGCGGCTCGTCACGCGGAGTTTTGCCTTCAATCCAATCGAACAGTATAAAAAGTTGTTTCTCGTCCTCGCACTTATAACTACCATCCGTTGTTGTCACTACGTTTGGTATCCGTCCCCGCAAAGTCGTATACTCACCAAGCCATATTAGAGCGGGAATGTAGCGGTCGATTCCTTGAATCCACATCTGCGACGAAAACCTCGTCTTATTATAGGCTTTCAGAAAGTATTTCTGTCCTCTTGCTTCAACGCGGTAAGCCAACGCCGACCACCCCGGCATTACCTCGGTAAGCAGGGCCTTGTCTATGTGATAATGCTGCAAAAGAATTTCAGGTATAGTCATCTTTTTCACTCCTTCCAATACGGTGAACCCTTTATTGCGACATTCCATTCAGTTATTAGCTCACTGATCGTTTGTTGACGTTCATTTCGCTGTTCGCTTACGGCTTTTTTTGCGACTTCGTATAAATCGTTACTCAAAACCCACTTTTCACGCGAATACTTGTCGTCCTCCGCAAAGAAAACAAACGCGGTCGCTCCCATGGCGTATACATTGCTGATTTCATCGACGATTGCGCCGCCTCTTTCTTCCTCCGGCGACATGAGCGATGGATCGCCCCATATGCCGCTGTAACCGTTCATGTAATGTTGTTTTGCATAAGAGTCAATGTCACAGATTAAAAAGTCCTCATTTTCGAAATTATATAATGTAGCCTGGTCATTAAAATCAATGGCCACATATCCGCACTTTGCGACGTGTGCGTGAAATGCCAATATACCGTCATATACGCGCATCTTTTTTTCTGCGGGAAGCGCCAAAAATTTTTTACACATTTCTTGCTGTGGGTATCCGCAGCTTTCTCCGTCAAACCAATCAAAGACCGTCATATACCCGCCACCAATTTCCATCGCGTCAATTAAGTTGACCAGCAAGGGATGCTTCATTTCTCTGTATTTTGGAACAGAATATTTAAGCCGTAGGATTATGTCCTCAGTGTTCCGTAACGCGTCATTTATTGTATACGCGCCCGCGAACTTTATAAAATAACGCTTACCGTCTTTTTCCACGCCAAAGCAAATGCACCCGGAACTGGATTGGTCAAATACCCGGAACACTTTGCCGAATGAATTTATGAATGAAAAATCATATGCTTCTTTCACATGAAAAGATACGCCGTCAATCGTTTGAGCGACCATAATTATTCACCATTCATTTCGTAGATTTTTTGCAAGGTATTGAGGTGGTGCGTTTTTTCGTCGGGTGATTCAGCGAACTTATACCATTCGACTAGCCTATATCCGAACATGACAAGGATTAATTCACGGACACAATGGTTGGCGATATGGGAAACATCTGTATATTCCGAAAAACCCTTGTAATACGCCGGAACGCATCGCTGATAATATTCAACCATATGCGCTACATCCGCTTCGTCCGCAATAAGGCTTGCCAAATCCTCACCAAAATAACCCCACCCAGTTGTGTCCCAATCAATGAGAAAGATTTTATCGTCCTTGTAAAATATATTCGTCGCCCAAAAATCCCTGTGACATAATACAATGGGTAACTTTTCAATACAGCTCCATACCTCGTTTTCATTTTCATCTATGTCGATGAGCATTTGACATAAGTGTTTGGGTATTTCGCAGTCGTCGGCGCGTATATAGTCGTATACCTCATTCCATGACCGGTAGTGTAAATAAAAGTTTTTTGCAAACTCAACCTTGCTAAGATTGCTTAGGTTTTGTGCTGTGGCCGGATTCTCGGCATACAGCTTGCCTTGAAACCGCCCCAATTCTTCAGCAGCGCGTTCGTACATATCGCCGTTCAAATCCAAACCAGATGTGCCTTCGATGTGTTCCATCCAAATCTGCCATTCGTTTTCGTCCTTGTTAATTTCGGCGTGATAACATTTCGGCCAGCGCAGAGAATCGGTGAACAACGTACCGAAGTCCGACGCATGTAAGTCATACTCCCGCCGCCATGAGTTTGGGTCGCCGTGGCGTTCCCATTTCTGCTGAATCTTCAACACGACTTTATATGGCAGTTTATCGCCGTCAGCGGTTACGGCGATGCCTGCGACAAGGCGTACTTCGCCTACTGTACCGCCATGAAGCCGTTTAGTTTTATATTCGGCGTTGGTAATATTTTTACCGAACATTTTATTTAAAACGTTTGTTAATGCTTTTGTCTTATTCATTTAGGGTCTCCTAACAGCATGTTATTTTTTGACATAAAAATACCGCAGACAAGCAGCCTCATTTGAAGCTGCTGTTTCGCGGCATGATAAATCATCAATGTGATTTAATCAAAAAGGGATACGACCTGAATCGTATCCTACAAAAAGCAGTATTCACGAAAGGTTACTTTGGACGGCACAGCAAAAACACGAGCGATAATCCCCTTCTCTCGTAAAAAAATTGCCATGCCTAATATTCGTTTTAAGTCACAACCACCATCTTGCTAATTTTCATTACAACACAACCCCCTTCGTGATGAGAATTTTCCCGCATGGGATGCTAATAATATAAGGATTCACAATCCGATTGTCAAGATAAAAAACGATTATAGGCATTTTCGATCTGTTTTGATTCCAATCGGGAAATAGTACTCGACTTGTTGGTATCCCAAGAGGTCTTTATCGGGCCCGCTTGCATGAAACATGAAATGATGCCCGGGGTGGTCATCATACATTAGTTTATCGTGTTCAGCAAGCTAATTATTTATGTTGTTATATGTTGCGTAATCGTCGCTCCGGGTGCTTGTGATAAGCCCCGTATCTTCGTAATATCGGAGCGTGCGCGCGGATATATCATATTTCATTGATACATCCTTGATTTTTAATAACTCGTTCATAAAAATATTTGAAGATATATCTACATTAGTATATACTATTGTGCGAGGTGATTTATTGTGGAAACAGCTAAACTATTTACAAGCGGCGGCAGTCAAGCTGTCCGTCTGCCTAAGTCATGCCGTTTTTCCGGTGATAAAGTAATAATCAAGAAAGTTGGTGATATCGTTATGCTTTATAAAGCAGAAAAAGCTCTTGATAATTTTTTACGATGTGACCCGCTGACAGATGATGTGTATGAATCAATTCTCGGCGCAAGGCGAGAGGACGCGGAATATGCTGCCAATCATTCGGATGACAGAGCACAGATATTATGAGGTTCATGCTCGATACCAACACTTGTATATTTGTGATAAACAATAATGTTGCAGCCCGCGCTCGCTTTGTCGAGGAATATTCTTCAGGGCTTGCCATTTCCGCTATAACAGAGGCAGAATTGTGGTTTGGTGTTGAAAACAGCGTCAAACCAGAAAAGAATGCGGAAACGCTCCGCGCTTTTCTTGCGACGGTCGAAATTATGCCATTTGAGACATTGGCCGCCGCCGAATATGGCCGTGTACGTGCTAAGCTAAAACGTGCCGGAACACCTATAGGTGACCGCGACACCTTGATAGCCGCCCACGCAAAAGCCCTTGACCTCAAGCTTGTAACGAACAACCGCCGTGAGTTTCAATGTGTGGAAAGGCTGTTAATTGAGGATTGGACAACCCACTAACAGAATCCGTCTCTTTATATATCGTTTTCAAACTTGATATGGATTTTATTAGTATTACATAATAGTTGATACATCCTTGATTTTTATTAGCTCGTTCATTAAAAAATATCCTCCCTGTCATTGGTATAAATAAAGTATAAAATGCTCCCCAACGGCAGAGTCAAGGGGTAATATCGCCCATGCTACCTCAGTAGTATACGGCGGCGCTTTCGCTTCTTAATAAAATATTAAGCAGCGAATACACCGTGGCGTCGATATCCTTCGAGGGACTCGGCGATGAGAGCTTCGAGACAGCTACAGCCTTTTGCAAGACGTTCATGAGGCGCATCCAAAGGGCGCTGGAGTTCACAGATGTTTCCGACGATTACCGGGGAAGCTGGTTGTCGGAATCCTAAATTAATTGTAGATTGAAATATAAACTCATCGAAAGGGATGTATAACGATTTTCATCTTTCTTCCGCTTCTGGGCTTAAATCCATGTTAATATACCCCTCGATAATATTCATTATCATTGCTACTTAAATATTACCTACAACGCACTGATATACCATTTCATGGTATCGTGTATCAAGCAACTGGCTTATGCATTTTATCGACGTAAAAAATTTATTTAAATATATCCGAATGTGTACCCGTTTCCGATAAAACAAGCGTTAAAATATCCTTGTTAATCTTATATATCAGTATCCAATCACCTTGAATATGACAATCCCGATAACCTTTTAAATTTCCCTTTAGCGGGTGGTCGTAATAATGCGCGGGTAGTGTTTCTCCATTTAACAGCATTTCAACAACCTCTTTCAACAAAGAAAGATTATAACCTCGTTTCTTCAACGATTTAATATCTTTTTTATACTTGGCTGTCGGTTGTGGCTTGTATATCGCCATCTTCATCCTCTGAATCCAAGTCTGCCCACATTTCTTCCGCGCTTTCGTAAACTTTTGCTTTTGAAATTTCATGTTCAACTGCATTAAAGTCGAATTTACTATAGTTGTGAATATGCCCATACTCGCAAATATACGAGCCATGCCCATCGTTTAATTCTATGGGTACGCGTTGTTTTATTTCAAATGGTAAACCCCGCACAATTCTCACCTGATGAAGCAATAAATTAAACGCTTCGCTTAGAGTAAGCCCTAATGATTTGAGGATTTCGCCTGCTTGTTCTTTTACTTCACCATCTACTCTCAAGTTTATTGTTACATTTTTAGCCAAATTAACCACCCTTTCATATCTGTATGATATTACATATTGTTTACAAAGTCAACAATATACAGCAGGTCGGCTGAAAATATTTTTTTATATTATAAGTAAACATGGCATACAGTTGTCGTGTTTGGGATGGTATTATTAATAGAAAAGGAGGAACTATGCTAAGGTCAATGTTTCAAGTTTACGTTAAGGGAAGCGGCAAGGCATTTGAATTTTACAAAAAAGCGTTTGACGGGAAGGTAGTATATCAACCCACAAACGACAGCAACGTACCCATCGACGATATTCAATATGACCACTCGGAGCTTAATATATATGGACAAATTCTCGCCGTTTCCGAAGCAAAAATGTTGGATTATCCCGATTATAAAAACAAAACGCCGCTTATTCACGGAAACAATGTGCAGTTATGTTTAAATTTTAACAGGGATGAGGCGGATAAAGTTCAAAAGGCGTATGGTGTATTAAACGAAGATGCGATAAAACCCGGTACATTGGAGTCTACGGACTTTAGCCCGTGTTTATTCAGCCTTATTGATAAATTTGGCGTGAGTTGGTGTTTATTTACAGAATGACAGGAGGCACATTATCAACTCAAACATTTTCGCAAAGGCGAACCAAATCATCAAAACCTGCGACGCGGCGTATTTCGGCGTAATTGATGAAAACGGCTGTCCTCACGTTTCTACGGTGTCCACTATCAAGCCGGAGGACATATTCACGGCATACTTTGCCACGGGTATGGGCGCGAACAAAACAAAACGCCTGCTCCGCGATAAACGGGCAAGCGTCTGTTACCGCGCTGACGGCAATAATATCACCCTTGTCGGCGAAGCGGAAATCTTTACTGACCAAGAAACAAAGAGCCGATGTTGGCTGGATTGGTTCATACATCATTTTCCCGGTGGTGAAACCGATCCGAATTACTGCATCATCAAGTTTACCGCGAAGCGCGCGTCGCTTTGGATTGACAACGAAAGCGCGGAGTTTACGATTGACGAGCTTCTGACCGTTCAATCTCGTTG
>Ga0099364_10007149_pt1 | contig 16039 bp, 12 predicted proteins | sample TergutTh196P3_FD_73070 | JGI IMG/M metagenome (GOLD analysis project Ga0099364, IMG submission 73070) | Microcerotermes parvus P3 segment gut microbial communities from Pointe-Noire, Republic of the Congo - Th196 P3 | ecosystem: Host-associated > Arthropoda: Insects > Digestive system > Gut ...
ATGTTATCACTATCCGGCTGCGGCGAAAACGGCGACGGGGAAGGCGGGGGTGGGGGAGGGGGGGAGGGGGGGGGGGGGTGTTGGGGGGGAGGGGGGGGGGGGGGGGGGGGGGGGGGGGTAGGAGGTAGAATATCAGTAAACATAATCATATTAACAGTCTTTTTTTGGTCATCTTGTAAAGGTTTTAAGATACCTTTACTGAGTAGATGCTCTATAATGAAAACTCTCATTTTACCACTAGCGAGGAAATTTTTGTTTAGAGCTTTGCACAAATCCCTTAAATGAGCAGGATAATAAGGTTTGAGGATTTTATAAATCTTTTCATCTATCTCTATGCTGAGGTTTATAAGATCGTCTGTTAATGGTGGCAATAGGGAAATTAACTCTTTTTCGGTGTAGGTAGTGATGACTATGTTAGGAATTCGGAGTTCGGAATTCGGAGTTCGGAATTCCGAACTAATAATCAACCCATTTTCAAAAAGAGTAGCTAAAGTATCAATATTTGAAGTATCATTTTTTATCTTTCCGCTCATAAAATCATAAAGCATTTCATAAGAAAGATTATTTGTCCAGATAGAGAAGTTTTCTAATCTGTCATCAAAAGGTGAGGAGTAAATCCATAAATTAATGGGATATGTGTCGTTTGTAATAGATTGAACATAAAAATCTGTATAATAGAAATTAGGGGATAGGGGAGTTGTAGGTTGGGAGGCGTGAGTTGTGAGTTGTGAGTTTGTAGTAGCCCCCCCCTCCCCCCCCCGCTCATACTTCACGGGGGGGGCATATCGAGTGAGCTCTGCAAGTGCTATATTTACACCGCCCTCATTTCTTTCGACCATAAATTTCTCTAAATCATCTTTTTTGCTTTCAAGGTTAAAGATTTTGCTACAAGCAAAGGAAATCAGAGACCAGAGTAAGAAATTTGTGTCGTTTTGCGGTGTGTAGAATTTAGGGGATAGGGGAAAGGGGAAAGGGGATAGGGGATTTATAATTTGCGAAATATACCTCTCACAGATTATTTTAGAATATTTCTTTGCGACCTTATTTAATTTATCCTCTTTTTCTTTATTTGGTTCAGAAATATAGATTTTTGTGAGATATTTATTACCTGGTAGTTTTTTCATAAAGAAATTATTTTCAAGATGGGAAATTTCATCCTCTATGTAGGCAACAGGGACATTAAGTTCTTTGGCTATCTCTATAGGAGTTTTTGCTTTATGGTAGGCACTATAGACGATATTGTGGGTCAAAGGTTTGGTAAAATAAAAAGACAGATTTATATATTGCGGACCAAGAAATCCGTGATAACTTGTGTTTTTTAGTAGGTAAGGTGTTTGGGATTGGGGACAAGGTGTAGGTGGTGCAGAAAAAGCATCCTTGATTTGATTACGAGCTTCATTTAGATGCCAGCCGACAGTTCCAGCAGGTATATTAAGCCTTCTGGCAATATCATTGAGTTTCATTTTTTGAAAATAAAACATAATGATGATTTCTCTCTGTGTCTTGCTCAGGTAGGTGATTTCACTTCTAAGACGAGTATAATTATCGTTTTTAGGGGAGTTTTGTGTAGTGAGTGGTGAGTGGTGAGTAGCACCCCCCTCCCGCTCATACTTCGTGGGGGGGTCAGATTGAGTGATTTGTAACTCATTTTCTTTTATTTCCTCGATGATAAAACGGGCATAGATATTACTCGCTATCCTAAAAATATATCCCTCAATATTGTAGATATTCTCAGCCTTTAAAAGTGATTTGTAGACTTCAAAGACTATTCGAGAAGCAAGCTCCTCAGCCTTGTCTATGTTTTTTGTCTTTGAGAGGGCAAAACCATAGATTTTTTTCATATAGTCGGTGATGATTTTGTCTGTTTTTTCTTTTTCCATAAATATTAGGGGTTAGGGAGTAGGGAGTAGGGAGTAGGGAGTAGGGAAGGGGGAAAGATTATCTATCCCCTATCCCCTACCCCCTCAAATACTACTTACTATATTTTTAATTTTTTCTCTTATCTCTGAGGAGGAAACATTTACCAGAGGCATCTTGACAAATTTTAGTTTTGTAAAATAGTCAAGATTGACCCACTCGTGCTTATCTGGAGTTTCTCTATCAATGACTATGAACTCTATTAAATCGAGCAATTTTTTGTATTCAAACCATGTTTTGAGTTTTACCACATTGTCGGCACCTATGATAAAACTAAAATGATAGTCGGGGTAGAGTCGTTTTAAGTCTTGTATGAGGTAGATAGTGTAGGAGAGTTCGGAGTTCGGAGTTCGGAGTTCGGAGTTTTTTTTAACACAGAGATTTTTTGGAGTAGGCACAGAGTTCACAGAGATATTTCTCTTTGTGATCTCTGTTTTCTCTGTGTTTACACAAAACTCTGAACTACTACGAATGTCGTTTTCATAGACAGTAAAAGCTTGATAGTCCTTTATAGCTTCTTTAATAAATTCTATCCTCTTTTGAAAAGTAAACATACAGCTTTCCTTGTGAGGTGGGTCTGCTGCTGGGACGAACCAGACCTGGTCAATGGTGAGCTGCTCGATAACTGTTTTAGCCACCTGTAGATGACCTGCATGAACAGGGTCAAAAGTGCCACCGAATAAGGCTATCGAGAGTTCGGAGTTCGTAGTTCGGAGTTCGGAATTCCGAACTCCGAATTCCGAATTCCGAATTCTACATGGGGGATTGTATATTTGTGATTTCACTCCGTGCGCAAGCGATAAGCTATTTGAGATTTGTGATTTGTTCATAAGGTATTTGTTTTTGTTCACCTGTTTTCATATCTTTGAGGGTAAAGACATTTTTAGCGATTTCATCTTCACCAATTATAATGACAAAATCAGCTTTCAATCTATCGGCACTTTTCATCTGAGTTTTCATGGAGGTCTTTTCAATTTCAAACTCGGCATAGATGCCTTTGCTACGGAGGTATGAAATAATGGATAACGGAGTTTGGAGTTCGGAGTTCGGAGTTCGGAGTTCGGAGTTCGGAGTTTGGATTTGTGATTTCTCTCCGTGCGCAAGCGATAAGTGATTTGCTATTTGTATTATGTAGTATTTAGGTCTTGGGTTTTCTCCGATGTAAAGATTTTCTTGTTCAAGAGAAATCAGTAGTCTTGAGAATCCACCTGCAAAGCCAACAGCGGGTGTGTCCTTTCCACCCATCTGCTGTATCAATCCATTGTATCTTCCGCCTCCACCGAGAGCATTTTGTGAGCCGAGATTTTTGTTTATAAACTCAAAAGCAGTCTGTGTGTAGTAGTCAAGTCCTCTGACTATGCGGGGGTTTACTATGAAAGGAATATTAAGGATTTTGAGGTAGTATTGCACATCGGTGAAATGGGTATGACAATTGGTGCAGAGATTGGAGTTCGGAGTTCGGAGTTCGGAATTCGGAATTATACCCCCCCCTCCCCCCCCCACTCCGCAAGCTTCATGGGGGGGGCTATTCTGTTGCCCCCCACTCGCAAGCTCATGGGGGGAGCATATCGTTGGTGCATCTACCGCAATCTCTTTACATTTTGGGACTTTACAATCAAGTAGTCTTTTGGGGTTTTTATCGAGGCGATTGAGACAATCTGGGCAGAGATTAGCAGTGTGATTTTGAAAATACTCTCTAAGAGCATTATTGTATATTTCTGAGCATTCTGGACATCCAACGCTATTTATCTCTACTTCAAAATTTTTTAAGCCCAGAGTAGTTAAAAATGTCCAAAAAACAGCAATATTTTCAGCATCATAATAAGGGTGGTTGGAGCCTATACATTCACAACCAAATTGTGAAAACTGCCTACTCCTACCCGCTTGAGGTCTATCATAACGAAACATTGCTCCCACATAAAAAAGCTTTGTGATTTGACCATCAGAACCGAGATTGTTTTCTATGTAGCTTCTGATGACAGGTGCTGTTCCCTCTGGTCTGAGAGCAAAGCTGCGACCCTTTTTATCTTGAAAACGATACATTTCCTTTTGGACAATGTCGGTAGTATCACCCGCACTACGCTCAAAAACTTCAGTATGCTCAAAGATAGGAGTGATAATCTCTTTGTAGCCATAACTTTTGGCAATCTTTCTAAAAACTGCCTCTACATATTCCCATTTGTATGAATCCTCTGGCAAAATGTCCGATGTGCCACGAGGAATTGTGAATTTTGTTGTCATAAGCTCCTTTTAAAATGGAATTCGGAATTCGGAATTCGGAATCCCATATTTCATATTCCAATTTTTTATAAAGGGCTTTTTTGTCAAATTGTTTTTGAAGTTTCTACTTATTATAATTCTGCTTGACTAAAAAGGGGGATAAAAAATAATGGTTTCAGATATATTTTAATGGAGAAAGCATGAAAAAAATGAAGCTTTATCTTGATTCATCTGTGATTAGTCATCTTTATGCCCCTGACACCCCTGAAAAAATGCAGGAGACTTTGGCATTGTGGGAGGATATCAAGGCTGGGAAATATGAGATAGTATTATCAGATACTGTTTTTAGCGAAATAGATAGATGTCACCAACCCAAAAGAGATATTATGTATGGATTTTTAGAAGAAATAGAGTTCTCTGTAATTGGTAGTAATGACATCATAAGGGAAATTGCAGATGAAGTCGTCAGACAGGGAATTCTTACTTTAAGTTCTTATGATGATTGTATGCATATTGGTAGTGCTTTATACGGTGATTGTGATTGTATTGTTTCTTTAAATTTCAAGCATTTAGTAAATATAAAAACAATTAAGGGAGTTCGTTTTATAACTGCTCTTTTAAACTATAAAAATATAGATATTCTACCCCCATCAATGTTTATGTAAATAGGAGGAAAAATGGAACCTAAACTCGAAATCAGTCCAGATTTTACTATTGATGATATTCACAAAATCCGTGAATACCACCATGAGATAACTAAAAATATGACACCTGAGGAGTTTCATTCTTTTTATAGAGCAGGAACCGAAAGAGGACTCAAACGAATAGCAGAAATAAGAGAGGAAAAGAAAAAAGAAAAGGAGTTCAAATGAAAACAATCATCGTATATTATTCCTATTCGGGAAACACAAGAGAGCTTGCTCAAAAAAAGGCTATTGAGTTAGGTGCTGATATCATTGAAGTCAAAGATAAAAAAAGACCTTGTCCACTCAAGGCTTATACTGTAGAGATTTATCGAACAATAAAAAGAAGTAAAGCCGAGATAGAGACCTTGAATGTCGATTTTTCTATCTATGACAAGATTATTATCATGTCGCCTGTCTGGGCAAGTTTACCTGTAACTCCGATAAATAATATCATTGAGATGTTACCAGAAGGTAAAAAGGTCGAGCTGATAATGGTTTCTGGTGGTGGTGGCTCAAAAAAGACAGCAGGAGAAACCAAAAAACTCATAGAACATAAAGGCTGTGAGGTCGTGAGCTATATAGACCTTTTTGCCAAGAGAAAAAAAGGTGAACTAATTTGTGAGGAACTAAATGAAAAATAAAGCAATGTTAATCATCCTTGATGGATACGGACTTAATGCAAATATCGAGGGTAATGCCGTCAAAGCTGCAAGCACTCCTTTTATAGATAGTTTGTTTGAAAAATACCCAAGCTGTAGATTGAAAACCAATGGTAAAGATGTCGGTCTACCTGTCGGTGTCATGGGAAATAGTGAAGTAGGGCATTTAAACATCGGTGCAGGTAGGATAGTTTATCAGCTCAATACCCTGATAGACCACAAAATTGAGACAGGTGAGTTCTTTCAAAATCCAGCACTATTGTCAGCAATAGAGCATGCTCGGAAATATAACTCAAAAGTTCACCTTTTTGGACTATTGTCCGATGGTGGAGTTCACAGTAGCCTAAATCATATCGATGGCTTGCTGGAAATGTTTCATCGGGAAAACTTTAAAGAAGTCTATTTTCACGCTTTTATGGATGGCAGAGATACTTTGCCACATTCTGGTGTGAACTTTATGAAAGAGTATTGCCAAAAAGCAGAGAAATATGGACTAGGGAAAGTAGCCTCAGTTTCTGGTAGGTATTATGCTATGGATAGAGATAATCGCTGGGAAAGAGTGCAGAAGGCTTATGAGATGCTGGTTGGAAATTCGGAGTTCGGAGTTCGGAGTTCTGAATTCCGAACTCCGAATTCCGAATTCCGAATTCTACATGGGGGGGAGTGTTATACAGACCCCGTCAAAGTGATAGAGGACAGCTATGCAAAGGGAATTACGGATGAGTTTATACTGCCGACACAGATATGGCAAATCACAAATCACAAATCAAATGATGAGTTACAAGTTACAAGTTACAAGTTACAAGAAGCCCCTTCAAAAACACAAGATTGCTTCGGGGGAAATTCAAGTAAGGAACCTCGCAATGACGATGGGGGACAGTTTAATGTAGAGGGGGCAGAACGAGCTCCGATTTTGATTGAGGACAATGACGCCATTATATTTTTCAATTTCCGTAGCGACAGACCAAGAGAACTGACCAAATGCTTTATTTATGAGGATTTTAAAGAATTTCCAGTCAAAAGATTTAAAAATTTAAAATACATCACTATGACCGAGTATGACATAAATTTTAATCCCTTTGTGGAAGTAGCCTTTAGAGCAGAAAAACTCGATAATATTCTCGGAAAAGTGATACAAGACAACCATCTCACCCAGCTTAGACTTGCAGAAACAGAAAAATATGCTCATGTTACATTTTTCTTCAATGGTGGAGTGGAGCAGCCTTTTGAGGGTGAAGACAGGATTTTGATACCCTCACCCAAAATAGCCTCTTATGATTTACAGCCTGAAATGAGTGCTTATGGTGTTACAGAGGCTGCTCTAAAAGCATTAAATGAAAAGAGTTACGACCTGATCATTATAAACTTTGCAAACTGCGATATGGTAGGTCATACTGGAGTTTTTGATGCTGTAGTCAAAGCAGTCGAGACTGTAGATAAATGCGTCAGTCAAGTAATACCACTTGCTCAAGAAAAAGGCTATCATGTCATCCTTACTGCTGACCACGGCAACGCCGAGCAAATGCTTGACGATGATGGAAACATCATGACAGCTCATAGCATGAATGAGGTGGCTCTGATACTGATGCAGAATGTGGAGTGCGGAATTGGGAATGCGGAGTTCGGAGTGGAGGTCGAAACTCCCCTCACATTTATGGGGGGGGCAGGGGGGGGCTTACAAAACGGAAAACTCGGAGACATCGCTCCTACGATATTGAAACTCATGGGGCTCGTTGTGCCAAAGGAAATGAGCGGGAAACAATTGATAATGGAGAGAAATTAAGAATTAAGAATTGTCAATATTGACTTATTGATAATTTGATAATGGATAATGGATACTCGTTTTCCCCCCCCATGCCCCCCCCATAAATGTGGGGGGATTTTCCCCCCAGATTTATGGGGGGGGGTAGGGGGGGGGAAATTTGAAGTTCTAGACAAGGAATAATTTATGTATAAAGTCAAAAATTTTTATGACAGGATAGACGAAATCGCACCTTTTAAGTCAGCTTACAATTGGGACAATTGCGGTTTACTGATAGGTAGCATGGAAAACGAGGTGCACAAAGTCCTCTTTTCTCTTGATGTTACAGAAAATGTAGTAGAATACGCTGTAAAAGAAAAGATAGACTTAATTATCAGCCATCATCCTGTCATCTTTCAACCTCAAAAGAGCATCTCTCAAAAAAAGCTACTCACTTTGATAGAAAACAAGATTTCTGTCATTTCAGCTCATACAAACCTTGATGTCTCAAAGTATGGAGTAAATTTTGTCCTCGCAGAGACCTTAGGTTTACAAGACATCATGGCTTTGAGTATGTCGAGTGATATTGCACAATACCAGATTTCAGTTTATACTCCTTTTGAACATCTAGATAATGTCATGTCCGCAATGCACAAGGCAGGTGCTGGTATCATCGGTAATTATAGCCATTGTGCGACTTATTTTGAGACTTGCGGGCAGTATACACCTCTTGAAAATAGTAAACCATTTCAAGGCACACAGGGTCAGCTCGAAAAAACAAAAGAAATGAAACTTGAAGTCGTCTGTGAGGAAATCTATCTTTCTAGTGTTTTAAAAGTTATGTTTGAGGCACATCCTTATGAAACTCCTGCTTATACTGTCATCCCCTTGAAACAGAGCAGTCCGAACTATGGTTTAGGCTGTCATGGTGTTTTATCAGAAACAATGCAAATAAAGTCTTTTTCAATCTATGTAAAAGAAAGACTAAAAGCTCCTTTTGTTAAACTCTGGCTCGCTGGTCAAAAAGACGATTTTAAAGTAAAAAAAGTCGCCCTCTGCGGTGGCTCTGGAAACTCTATCATCCATGATGCCAAACAAAAAGCAGATGTCTTTGTCTCATCAGATTTTACATATCACCAGCTACTCGATGCTCCTTTGCCTGTGATAGATGCTGGACATTTTTATACAGAAAATCTTATGATGCCAAGACTACGAGAGTTGTTTAGCGATTTTGAGTGTGAGATGATAATGAAAGAGGATTTTAATTTAGAGATATTATGAGAAAACAGAGGATTTTTAACACAGAGTTTTTGAGAGGACACAGAGTGCACAGAGTATGAATGATAATTTATTTGAAAATACATACTCTGTGCTCTCTGTGACTTCTCTCATAATCTCTGTGTTAAAAAAGAAAATATGAAGTATTTTTCCATCATCAGTCTCGGCTGCCCCAAAAACCTCGTCGACAGCGAGCGATTTCTCTCTATTTTTAAAAATGCTGGTCTTGAGTATACCAAGCAGGTTGAAAAAGCAGAGGTAATCCTCATTAACACTTGCGGTTTTATCAACGAAGCAAAAGAGGAGGCTATAGAAACTATACTCGAAACCGCTGAACTAAAACAAAAGAGACTCAAAAAACTCATAGTAACAGGCTGTCTCGTCAAAAGATACAAGGAGTCTTTGAAAGCAGAGATACCAGAGGTGGATTTATGGGTTGATTTAAAGGATTTTGAGAGAATGCGGAGTTCGGAGTTCGGAATTCGGAATTCCGAACTCCGAACTCCGAACTCCGAACTCCGAACTCTCCTCACACCCCCGCATTATGCCTATCTCCGTATAAGTGATGGCTGCAACAATCGCTGTTCCTACTGTTCGATACCGAGCATCAGAGGTGTGCAAGTTTCCGAAAAAATAGAGGATTTACTCGATGAGGCTCGATACCTCGCAAGTCTCGGTGTCAAAGAGCTGATAATCAATGCTCAAGACACTACTCGATATGGATATGACTTGTATGGAAAATCAATGCTGGTAGAGCTATTGAAAAGGATAGAGGATTTGCCCCCCCCTTCCCCCCCCACTCCGCAAGCTTCATGGGGGGGGCTGAATGAGGGGCATTTATTCCCTTGGATAAGGCTTTTATACCTCCATCCTGCACATTTGACTGAGGATATGATTTTAGAGCTTGCCAAACTAAAGACCTTATTACCTTATTTTGACATACCATTACAGCACATTAGCAACGGTATTTTGACATCTATGAATAGAAAAATCGATAAAGAGACTACAATCAAAAGGCTGGAGTTTTTGAGAAAGGTATTTCCTGAAGCAGCTATCAGAACGACCTTTATAACTGGCTTTCCCGGTGAAACACGCAAGCATTTTGAGGAACTTGAGGCTTTTGTCAAAAGTTTCCGTTTTACAAGACTCGGTGTCTTTACCTATTCAGAGGAAGAGGGGACACCTGCTTTTGCTCTGAAACCAAAGGTGTTACCCAAAACAGCTCAAAATAGAAAAGAAAAGCTGATGGCTATACAAAACGCTATTTCCAGAGAAATAATGCAGAGCTATATCGGAAAGACTCTGGATGTGATTTTGGAATTCGGAATTCGGAGTTCGGAGTTCGGAATTGATGCAGGCAAGATGCCTGCGTTCCCAGTTTTTGGTAGGTCATATCTTGATGCCCCTGAAATCGATGGAGTAGTTTACATCACTGGGAAAGAAAGGCTACCCTTGCCTGCATTAAGACCTGGAACAATAGTAAAAGTCAAGATCACCGACGCCCTTGATTATGATTTGATTGGTGAGATAGAATAAAATCTAAATGATTATACCTTAAAAATACAACGAAGTTGTTATCTCTTAATAGAAATGATGAAACCCCACATCCCTTGTCCCTCCCTCTTCTCACCTCACACACCTGTCGGTGTGTGAGGTGAGGAGGGGACCAGGGTTATCTCGTTTTCTATTAAAAGATAATCCTTTCAGGATATTTTTTAAGGAATTACATTATAAATACAATGAAGTTGTTATCTTTTAATATAAAACATATCTTCGTTGTGTGTAAGGTAAATCAATTTTGAATTAAAAAATTGCAAGAAAACTAAAACTTAATTGTTAATTTAGATATGGAGCTAAATTTATGAAAATAAAACTTTTACTAATACTTTGTTTATTTATGACCTGTAATCTTTTTTCAGGTATCATCATCTCGCGTTCTGAGATAGGCATTGAGTCCCGCGAGCTATATGACAACAACATTTTTGCCGAGATTCATTACGACCAGATTGTTTCTATGTGGGATTTTAATACCTTTGAACTGACTCTTATCCACCATCCTTTACAAATTTACACTACTGTTGATTTAGAATCTTTCAAAAACTATTCTCAAAGGCAAAATGAAGCTCAAATACAATCAGATATGAGAGCCTTTGATGAGGAGCGTAGAAAACTCGTAGCTGATGCTACAAACACTTTATTTAGAGGCATGAGAGCAAATTTTGCTATTGGTGATACTATCGATGTTTTTGGCTATAAAGCTACCGAATATCGCGTATACAATGGTGATGTCATAAACCAAAGAGTCTGGATAAGTAGAGATTTACAAGAGCGGATAAATAGAGAAATTAACCCTGTAAACATAAAACTGGTCGAGGATATCTTCAAAGGAAACAGAGAAAGATATTTTGAAGCTCTCGGTATTGGTCTCGACCCAGTCTCAAGAATGGTGGAAATGCTCGAAGAAATAGGCTATGTAGTCCAAAGAATTGACTATGGCATACGAGACACTGCAGACCCAGAATACGAGCAAGAAATAGAATCTCTTGAAAACATCATCACAGATATACTCGATAGAAATATTGACCCTGAAATCTATACATTTCACGAGAGATATAGACAGCTCGACTACAATGCTTATCAAATGGCGGTGATAAGACATGTAGAAAGCAGTCAATAAAGCAGAAATGTCATGAAAGCAGAAATATGAATGCAGAATGCAGAAATAATATTTCTGCATTCTGCAATTTTCATTCTTATTTCTGCTTTCTTGACTTTCTTTACATTTCTTCTGTATTTTATCTAAGATGTGGATAGCTATCGTTTATATCAGATGATATATTCCATAGATTATCAAAATCCCATCCCTTGTTGATGAATGTCGTGGCTCTTTTCATTTCAATTGTAGTTAAGGCAAAACAATCATTAATGACATTGTTACCAATTAAAACGCTTATCCCTTCAGCGTGATGTGAAAATTCATAATCCCAAAAATTATTCGATAAAGTGCTGTTCATTGCGTAATGCAAAAAGTTTGATGAGTTTTCAAGTAATCTATTACTTGCCACAAAACTATTACCAATAAATGAATTTCGACTACCACTTACTAATCCACCTGATATTAGGGATATTCCAGACATTTCACCCATAAAATATGAGTTTGAAACTGACGACTGCTCTTGTAATGCAGCAACGAGACCACCCATCTGTGAATGAGTAATTAAATCCTGTCCGACAATAGATACTGTAGAAAAACATCTATCTATCTGAGTAGAAATCGTATTACCTACCAATCCACCTATAAGAGCCTCTGTTGTAATTCCATTAATTATCCCCGATGTTGAGGAATTTGATATTTCACTAAGGATAGCACTACCCACTAAAGCACCTGTAATTAAGCCAGAGTTGATGAGTGTGTTTACTAAATTAACATTTGAGAGCTTTGAGTTGATAACTATGCCAAAAAGACCTACATTGGTTTCATTTGTGTCATTTATAAACAAGTTTTCTATCTTAAATCCTTGTCCATCATATTCACTCCAAAAATACTCTTCTTTACTCTCAGAGCCAATGGGACTGAAGCCAGCTCCATTATTCCAATTTTCCGTTTCAGACGCATCTATGTCAGCTGTCTGTAAAAAATAGAACTTTTGCACTGTAACTAAATCTGGATATTCTGTTCCATAGCCATCTCCCCAATATTTTGGATTTTCTGAAAGCCATCTGAGGTTGGACAGATTAGCTATAATAAATGGATTATCCATTGAACCTGCATTAGCATCTTGATAGTTTGATGGTGCCAAAGCCTCTGTCATACCATACATCATAAGACATATCATTATTAATGAAAAAGTAAAAAAAGTTTTTCTTGCCATACCAAAACTCCTTGCGTTTTTTATTTCATTTCTTTAGTCTATAACCAAGTCCATAATTTTCAAGTAGGTTATTTTATCAAGCATTTTTTTTGAATCAGGTTTTAAAAAGTAAAATATTTTTAATTTTTACCAAAAAGTCTTTATTTTGTAGGGCAGATTTTTTTTGACAAAATATATTCTGTCAAAACATAATTTAACGGAGGTTTTGTAGGGAACGCCTTCAGCCGTTCCGAGTTTTTGATTATTTTTTCGGAACGGCTGAAGGCGTTCCCTACAAAACCATATCTATTTTCGTATTATAAATTATAAATTGTAAATTATAAATTATAAATTGTAAATTATATTATAATATCTTTCACCTCAAAGTCTTTATTATCTGAGACTTCAAGAGCGTTTAAGATATCCTCTACTACGATTTGACCTGTTTTTTCACAGGAGCAATGAACTTCCCCAATCACTTCACCGACTTCAATTGTATCCCCTATCTTTTTGTAAAAATACGCACCTGCACTCATATCAAGGGGGCTATCGAGGCTTGTCCTACCTGCTTTTATTTTTATGAGGGCGTAGCCTATCTTTTGGCTGTCGATACTTTTGACATAACCTTTTTGATTTGAGATTATTTTTAGGGTGATTTTTGAGGAGGGTAAAAGAGAGGTATCGTTTACTACTTCAGGATTTCCACCTTGCATTTCTATTAGTTCGGCAAATTTTTTGAGTGCAGAGCCGTTTTGGATGACTTGGGTTATCATGGAGAGGGCGGCTTGCTCGGATATTGATTCCCCCCCCCTGCCCCCCACATTTATGGGGGGGGAGTTGATTCCCCCCACATTTATGGCGGGGGAGTTGATTCCCCCCACATTTATGGCGGGGGAGTTGATTCCCCCCACATTTATGGGGGTGGCAGGGGTGGGAAAGCACATCATCAACATCCTCACTGCCAGAGCTTTGGTGATTTTATCTATGTCGGGTATAATTTTACCCTGAAGGTATTCGATACTTTCCTTGATTTCAAGAGCGTTACCGATAGCGTATCCGAGTGGTGAGTCCATTGAGGTAAAGACCACACTGACCTTTTGTCCAAAGCTTTCACCGACATAGACAAGCATTTCAGCGAGTTTTTGAGCCTCCTCTATAGTTTTCATAAAGGCACCACTGCCTACTTTGAGGTCAATGACGAGATTTTGAGCACCCTCAGCTATTTTTTTGCTCATTATACTTGCACAAATCAATGGTAAACATTCTACGGTAGCAGTAACATCACGGAGGGCATAAATCTTTTTGTCAGCTGGAACGAGTCTCTCTGATTGAGCTATGATAGCGAGTTTGTGTTTCAAAACCTTTTCTTTGAAACTATCCTCTGTCATAAAGGTATTAAAGCCGGGTATAGACTCAAGCTTATCAAGAGTCCCACCTGTATGACCTAAGCCTCGACCAGAAATCATAGGAACATAACAACCACAAGCCGCTATGATAGGTGCAAGTGTCATAGTAATCTTATCACCAACACCACCAGTAGAATGCTTGTCGACTGTCCTTAGCTCTTGGGGAAATGTGATATGAGAGCCAGACTCGATATATATCCTTGTCAGGTTCACTATCTCTTGCTTTGTCATGCCTTTGAAATATATTGCCATCAAAAAGGCAGACATCTGGTAATCTGGCACACTTCCAGTTATATAGCCATTGACCATAAAGGACATGTCATCTGAGGATAGCTCATGTCCGTTTCGTTTTTTGAGGATGATTTCGACTTGATTTTTCATAAATAGGGGGTAGGGGATAGGGGATAGGGGATAGATTGTTTTCCACCATATCCTCAATCCCGTTTCTATAATATTTAATTATTTATTATTGAGATATAAGTGAAGAGGAGCGAATAAAGTATAGGTGGAAATTATCTACCCCCTATTCCCTATCCCCTATCCCCTAATTTCATCCTCCCATCATCAAATCCTCTCTCGAAAACTCAGTGAGTTCTACGAGTATTCTTTCGATTATTCTATTGAAATTTGAGATTTGGGAGTCATCTTTATTTACGAGAAAAGAAAAGGCGAGTAGTTCACCATCTTCTGTCCAGATATAACCAGAAAGTCCGCGTGCACCAGAGATATAGCCAGTTTTTGCAAAGACTCTTCTATTGAGGATAGGTTCTTGAAAGGCATTTCTGATAGTTCCGTCAACACCACTGATAGCCAAAGTGTGTTGGTAGACACTTGCGGACGGTGATTTAGCCATAATTCTGAGGACATTGAGGAGTATTTCTGGGGTAATATGATTTAGATATGAAAGTCCAGAGCCATCATACATACTCAAGCCCTCTGTAGGCACATTATACCTTGTGAGCCATTGTTTGATTAAATTTTCACTACCGAGTGCTTCCCAGCTTTGCTCTGAAATAGTCAAAAAGAGCTGGTTGGCGATGAAATTGTTGCTTCTTTTGTTTATTTCGTTTGTTATTTCATATAAAGGTGGTGAAAAGAGAGAGAAATAATGAGTATAATTATTTAGAATAATATCTCTACCAGATAGAGTATGATAGTAGATATCACCTCTGATTGTGATGTCAAATTCTTCAAGCTTTTCTCTCAGAGCATCGAGAGCATACAAATCAGGTCGTGGTATAGCGAGAGAACGGTATTGTGTGCGACTATTAACCCAGATAGTTCCCGAAACTGTAATCCTATTGCTTTCTGGGTCAGTATGAAAGGTGAGATTTTGTTGGTTTCTACTTGAAGTAGTAGTAACATTGTTTATGACAGTAAACCCAGTATTCACGGGATATAAATTTATAGAGGCTTGTTCTCCAACAGTAGTAGGGTTTATTTGCACTTGAATAGCATTGTCATTAAAAGCCATGATAGAGGATTTAGCACTATAAGTAGCCATCCGATTACTTTCACGCCAGCCGTAGCCGAGAGTATTGTTTTGAAATGTGCCAGGATCAATGATGATATTGTTTAATGTGCTAAAGCCATTTATACGGAGTGAGTCGGCGATACTTTTGGTAACTTGGTTTATCATACCTGCTTTATAGCTGTTGTTCCAAGTAGGGTCACCACTTGGTCGGATGTAGAGGTTTGCCGAATTATTTAGATAAAACTCAGTAACCCATCTATAATCGGCACCTAATAAATCAAAAGCAGCCGCTGAAGTAACTATTTTTAAATTTGAAGCTGGGACAAAAGGTTTGTCCGCCTGAAAATCATACAATATTTGCGGATTGTCAAGAGAGACAACCATGAGACCATAATCATAATGGAAAGAATCATATTCAGCAAGTATATCATCTATCCTGCCTTGTAAATTTATTACATCCTGAGTTGGAGACTGATATCTTATCTGTTCCGAACCGCCACCATTACGGTCAAAATTTGAATAAATGCTCGATGTCTGTGAAAGAGCAAATAAAATAATGAAAAGAAATTTAACAAAAACCGCGAAGTCATTCTTGACTATTTTCAACTTTTCTTTTCCCTCCTTGATATCAAATTACAAATCACAAATCACAAATCACAAATAAATCATCGCTCAATTGACTATTGGATGAAGGTCTAAGTATAGTTACAAGTTACGAGTTACAGGTTACAAGTTACAAGTTACAAGTTACAAGTTACAAGTTACAGGTTACAAGTTACAAGATACGAGTTACAAGTTACAAGTTAC
>Ga0099364_10007150_pt1 | contig 16038 bp, 13 predicted proteins | sample TergutTh196P3_FD_73070 | JGI IMG/M metagenome (GOLD analysis project Ga0099364, IMG submission 73070) | Microcerotermes parvus P3 segment gut microbial communities from Pointe-Noire, Republic of the Congo - Th196 P3 | ecosystem: Host-associated > Arthropoda: Insects > Digestive system > Gut ...
TCCTGTCTCCTGTCTCCTGTCTCCTGTCTCCTGTCTCCTGTCTCCTGTCTCCTGTCTCCTGTCTCCTGTCTCCTGTCTCCTGTCTCCTGTCTCCTGTCTCCTGTCTCCTGTCTCCTGTCTCCTGCCTCCTGCTTCCTGCCTCCTCCCCCCCTCACCCTGCCAAGCGTTGGGGTTCGTTTCCGCTGGGGAAGTTTAGGGAGTGTGCCGGTGTTGTATTGTCTGCGGTTTCTATTTCTGTGATTTTTGATTTGATGGCATCGTAGGTTACGTCGCTGACCTCTTTGACCGCCAGTAGGTGTCCGCCGGAGGCGAGGGCGGCGCGGATGCCGTGTTCGTTGTCTTCGACGATGATGCATTCTTCGGGCTGCAGCCCCAGACGAGCCATGGCGGTGAGGTACATTTCCGGGTCGGGTTTGGATTTTTTCACGTCTTGATTGGTGAGCATGAAGTCAAAGTAGTGTGAGAGTTTGGCGTATTCCATCATGAGTTCCACTGTCATGCGGATGGAGTTGGAGCCGACTGCCAGTTTGTAGCCTTCCGCTTTGAGACGGGAGAGTGCGTATTCGTGATTGAAACGCGGACGGCAGTATCGTTGAATCATGCTGATGGTGTAGTGCTGTTTCATTTCGTTGATGAATGAGTGCAGCGTTTCGGGAAGCCCCTGCTCCAAAGTAAGTTTTTGGAGTTTTGTCTTGGTGGGTAAGCCGTCGTAACTGGTCAGGTGCTCGTGCCGGTTGATTTCGTAGCCGAACAGAGCGAGTGATTGGTTCAGTGCTTCGTAGTGCCAGTCCTTGGCTTCGATGAGCACGCCGTCCATGTCGAATAGAACTGCTTTGATTGTTGTCATGGGAGACTCCTTTCTGTGTTGTGGGTAAATTGTCTGTTGTTTTTTGCGAACTTTGCGGCTCCTTCCGCATCCGTTGCGGTGAATTTAACCGCAAGGTTCGCAAAGTTTTTGCAAAGGACGCAAAGTATAATGTGTATGGTTTCGCCTAGTACACCGTTTCTCAAATAACATAGATTATCTATGCTCTAATTTAAGCCTCTCACAAAGGCACAAAGTTCACAAAGGAGTCGAACATCCATAAAATCCTTTGTGTCCTTCGTGCCTTTGTGCGAAACATAATCTATATATCACTTACTGCCCTATCACCTCGTATTTTCTTTCTTAATTTTCTAAACGGAATAACACATGCCAGCAAACGCCGTAAGGTTCTGAACAGCAACTTTAACTTGCGAAGTCCTTCTCTCACAGGAGCGTGCCGGATCAGATAATCGGGGTCGCAATACTCCTTATAGCGTGTCTGAAATTTATGGAAAGAGTTCCTGCGTCTCAGACATAAGCGTCGGTTGGTTGTCTTTGAGCGTAATCAGATAATTGCCGCCGTTGTCAACAACCGCATCAACGATCTCCGTGTAACATCCGGCTGCATCAATCGTTACGACCGCTCCTTTAACGTCTAACTGTTCTATCAATTTCGGTATCGTGTGATACTCTCCGACATCTTTGCCTTCATCATTTTTCGTAGCAAGTTGTCCAAGAGCAATGCCGTTGTCGGTATCCCAAGCCGAAACGACATGAAGTAAACATTGCCCTTTGATTTTGTAACAACCACGAGAGGCTTTTCCGTCGATGGCAATATGTTTAGTAGTTCGTAGCTTTAGATTTTCAATGACGAGCCGATAGGCCTGTTCGAGAGAGTTTGGACAGAGTAATTCAAAGACTCGTTGAAAGGTGTCGTGCGAGGGTGTGCCGTTTTTGAAAGGGAAAAACTTTTTGAGCCACGAGATTTGTGTTTTGCCGAATGTCTCAAAGTCGTAGCAGGATTCGGAGCCGCAGAGAACGGCGGCGAGGGCGGTGAAGAGGATTTCGTCCAGCGGATACAGGATAGCACCTTCTGAAGTTCGTGGGTCCTTAAGTTCTTGGACGGATTGGGCGACTTTTTTGACTTTTCGTGTTCCGTTGTCTTTTTTGAGGACGTTGACGATGTGCTTGGGTCGGGCTTTTTGGGGGGAAGTTTTGGTCGTGGGGGTGCTGTTGGTCATGACTCCTCCGTGAGTAAAAAACGCATTTTAACACACGATGACGCTTAAAAATAGGGGACTTGAAAAATTCGGTGCGTCAGCCCTGCAACATTCCCCCTATCAAAAACAAACCAGAAAAAAACGCAAGAAAAAAACGGAGCAAAACCGGGACACAAAGGCTCCCGATACCCCACCTCCGTCCCCAATCGGCAGGAGATCCATCGCCTCAAATGTTGTCCCGACTGCGGTACCAAACTCAACAAACGAAAACAAACACGAAAACGCATTATCGAAGACATTCCCGAAAACATCACACCGGAAGTTACCGAACATACCCTTCACCGAGATTACTGTCCACAATGCAAAAAAATCGTTTAACGGCGTTGTTGGAGGAGTCGTGGCAGAACAAGGAGGCGAATCGTTTGGTGAAGCGGTTGCGACGTCATCGTGAAGAGGTGTTTGTGTTTTTGTACAATACTGCGGTTCCATCGGACAACAATCATGCAGAGCGGATGATTCGGAATGGCGTGAACAGTTATGGCAATCGGAGTGAAGAGGGGATGTAGACGCAGGCGGTATTGATGAGTGTGTTTCAGACATTGAAGTAGCGTGGCTTTCAGGGAACGGATGTTGTGATTGAGGCTCTGCGACTGTATATCACCACAAAAAAAACTCCCCACTACATCAAAAACGCGACAAACGCCTGAATAGTTACGGATTTTTTAACCCCAAGGCTATCAGTCTCCGCTCATGGTCTATTCCCTTTTACTCTCCGGCATGATATAGTAAGACACATCTTGAAGACACAGAGTTTTCCAAGTTTTTTCCCACCCACTTTATTCAAGGAGATTATTCATGAAAAAAATCGTTCCGTTGTTGCTATGCTTCACCCTTCTTACTCTGACTGGTTGTCCGCCTTCGTCGGAACCGGTTGCTCCCGGCACAAGCGGGGGAGCGGCAGAAGACCCCGCTGCTGCTTCCGGCAAATCGCAGGAAGTTCTCGATCGCATTGCCAACCACAAAGCCCAATGGGGTGTTACGCCCGAAAAGAATGCCCAGTACAAGCCGAAACTGCTCGCAACGCTTACCGGCAAGATGACCCAGCCCGACGGAATGACGGTCAATCCCGTTACGAAAACGATCTTCCTGAACTGCCCGAATTTTAATTTCCGTGAAAACGACGAAGGTCCGAAAAACTTTCCCGGTGTCCTTGTCCGCGTGAAGCTCCAAGCCGACGACACAGCAATCCTCGAAGAGTTGCTCGTGTATGAAGAGAAAGCCCCCTTCCCGGAGACGGGACAGGTCGGACCGATGGGACTCTACTTCGGACCCGACGGACATCTGTACGTTTGCGATAACCAGTATTTTTTCAATGATGACTGGAAGTCGCGGATTCTCCGTGTTCGGATGGACGGCGATAATCCGACCGGTGAAGTTGAAGTGGTCGTCGAAGGGATGAAACTTGCCAATGCCATCCTTTGGGCTGGCGACAGAATGTTGGTAACGGATACATTCCTTGACATCGACGTCTCAGAGGGATACAATGGTTCCGGTTGTCTCTGGATGTTCTCGAAGGAGGAGATTCTCGCCGCCGGTTCGGAAGGCAATCCGCCGATTCGACTCAATCCGGTAAAGCAGTTGGGGAATGATCCGCACTGCATTGCAATTCATCTCGTTAAAGAACTGCCCGGTGCCGGCAACGGCGGGCTTGATGGACTCACCGTCGATAGCAACGGCATTTTCTACTACGGCAACTTCGGCAATGGCGAAATGTACCGGCTTATTTTCGACGAAGAGGGCAATGCCGTTACCGACACCTTCCACGAGGCAGGGGACTATTTCAGTTGCTGTGATGGTATTTTCTACGATGCGGACACGAACAAGATTTACATCAATGATTCGGCGGCGAATGCCATCCACGCTTTTGTTCCACCCGCCTGGGGAGAGAAAGCGGTCTTTGAAACGCTTTGGGAGAATGGCGACACCGACGGTGCGGACGGTTCTCTCGACCAGCCCGCCGAGTTGGTAGTGGTGGACGGCAAAATGGTGATCGCCAATTTCGATTGGCCCTTCCCGGAACTGCTGAACACCAAGAGCGAAAAGCCGGGGACGCTTTCGTTGATCAACTTGAAATAGAGACCTTTTTGCGCACTTTGCGGTTCAATTCTTTTTTTAACCGCAAAGTGCGCGGAGTTTTTGCCGGAGTTTTTGCAAAGTGCGCAAAGGGGACGCAGAATGGGAAAAATGCCCTTTGTATTCATGTACAGTATCAGGAGACACACCATGCATGACGCAGCCATCAAACTGGTTTTTTGGCTTGCCCTGTTTTTTGCAGTGGCGGGAATCTGTTGGTATCAAGTGTCGCTTTCCCTCTGGCGTGCCGAACCGGCAACACCGCTTGACTTCCATTCAAGTACCGAATTTCCGCTCTACTCCGCCGCAGGCGAATTGCCGCCCTTACAATCACCCCCCTCGCGATGGACATACGTGGACTTTGTCCATGCGGACATTACAACCGCCGAACAGGGGCAAAGACTAACCCGCGAACAATTACCCACTCTTGAAACACCCCATAGAAACCCAGCAACGTTCACGCCGATCACTGACCGCGCCAGCCTCGATACCATCGCTCCCATGAAGACCTTGCCCGGCGGAATCTTTCGCATGGGAAACGATACCGCGCCGGAGCGTGACCAACGTCCCGCACGTCAGGTCAGACTGGCTCCATTCAAAATGGACGTTTATCCCGTGACAAACCGGCAATTTCAAATGTTCGTCCGGGAAACGCAGTACGAAACCACCGCAGAGCGGCAGGGATGGAGTTATATCTTTCATCCCGAACGTAAAACGTGGGTACGGATGGTCGGTGCGAACTGGCGTAATCCGTCGGGCAGCAATCCTTACGCAGAACTGAACAGCGGAGCGATGACGGCAATGCTTGACCTGCCTGTCGTGCATGTCAGTTGGGACGATGCCCTGGCATTTTGCCGCTGGGCAGGCAAGCGGTTACCCACCGAAGCGGAATGGGAGTATGCCGCAAAGGGAGGATTTCTGGACACACTCTATCCCTGGGGAAACCAACGGCAAGCGGACGGAAAATACTTCGGCAACTTCTGGCAAGGACGGTTTCCCGACGAAAATACAGGAGCGGACGGCTTCCTCGGTCTTTCACCGGTCGCTTCATTCCCGGCTAATCCGTATGGACTTTTTGACATGGGGGGGAACGTTTGGGAATGGTGCGGCGACCGGTATGCCGCTGATTACTACCGGCAGTCTCCGCTGGAAAATCCGTCGGGACCTTCGGCGGAAGAAGGGGAAACCGCACCGGTTGCCCGTTTGACACTCCGCCGAGAAGCTGGTCAATATGCCAGCGAAACGATGGGAGGCGTGGACACCGTGCCGCTTCGGGTCATTCGCGGCGGTTCCTTTTTGAGTGCTGAAAACACCGATGCGGGCTATCGGACAACAGCACGCGGCAGTCAGCCGCAATCGCTCCCCTTTCAGGATGTCGGCTTCCGTTGTGTAGAATAGAAAAACGTTGCCGTCCGGCGGTCGGCAGCCCACTGCACTCCACCTTAAATGGCATTGATTTGTTTCCCAATTTTTCCTCGCACAAAGGCACAGAGTGCACAAAGGAGTCTAAACTGCCGTATAATTCCTTTGTGTCCTTCGTGCCTTTGTGCGAAACATAATCTATGTCATTTAAGACACGGTGTACCAGGTACGGCATCACGCCGCCTTCTTTTGTCCGGGCTGCACTTGCGGCATCGGCACAACGCTGGGGCGCAGGAGGGAGGTGAGCACTTCGTCGCACTTCGCACAGACCATTTCCGGCTGGACGGCATCCATCCAGCCGAGTAATGAGGTGCGTTTTTGCAGTTTATTCCCCTCGTTGTCCTGTGCTTGAATCACTCGGTGTTCCTGTCCGAACGGGGCGTTTTCACGTGCCGATGTCGGTCCGAAGAGTCCCACGCATTTTGTCCCCACAGCGGCGGCGATTTGTAATTCGGCACAGTCCGAACTGACGAAAATGGTCGCCAATTTCGACAGCGATCTCCGTGCCGCCAGTGAAGTGCCGGGTGACTGAAACGCGGCTCCGCCTGAGGTGTGAACGGCGGACTCCGCCCGGCGTAATTCCTGTTCATACCCTGACCAGGTAATCAGTGACGGGAGATTCCACTCCTCCAAAAGATATTTTGCCAGTCTGCCGTACCGCTCTTCCTGCCACCGCGCCGCCGGATTGTCCGTACTGATATGAAGCAACGCAAAGTTACCGTGCAGCCCTTTCCAATGCAAGAGATTTTGGGCAGCAACGCGGTCGGCTTCACATTCCGGCATATCAAAATCAATACTGCTTCCGAAAATACTCAATGGCTGGAGCAGTTGCAGGTTCCGCTCGATACGGTGTTTTTCTCCCGCAACAACAGGAACATTATGCAAACGCCGCCTCTGTTTTCCGCCGAAACCGATACGGTACTTTGCACGGGAAAGCCACGCCGCCAGCGAACTGCTGAAGGAATTTTGAGGGTCAAGTGTAAACTGGGGGGCAAAGGATTGGAGACGCAGCCGCACCCGGCGAATTTCAGACAGATGTTTGAGCCAGTCATTTCGGACGATGATAAACCGGTCGATTGCCCAGTGATCGAGGACAAGCGGGGCGGCATTTTCCGAAATAAGCCAAGCGGTTTCCGCGTGGGGGAAACGGTTCCGCAGCGCAACAAGCGTTGGAATCGTTTGAATAACCTCAGCAGTATTGCCAAAATGGGTGATTAAAATCCGCCGGGGGTCCGCCAGTTCTTTGGAAACAGGAATTTTGCCCGACAATAAATAAGATGTACCAGAGTTGTAGAACATGAGCCCTCAAAAAATACCAAGTCCAGCGGCTTCGCCAGCGGGAAGTTTAACAATTTTTCCCGGAGGAATGCAAGAGCAAAATGGGAGAACCGGCGCATACACCAAAAACACCCTTTGCGTCCCTTGCGAAACCATTGCGTTCTTTGCGGTTAAATTCTTTTTTCTAACCGCAAAGACGCAAAGTTGTCGCAAAGTTGTCGCAGAGGACGCAAAGAGAAACGGTCATTTGTGCCCGTTTATGGTATACGTTTATGGTATAATAGTCGGGTGTTTTCCTTGACAACGGCATCACTCTTACTCGGCGGACTGGCGGCGGCAGCCGTGCCGGTGCTTTTGCACCTGCTCATGCAGGGCAAACCGAAACAGATTGAGTTTCCCGCTCTGATGTTCATCCTTCAAAAAATCGAAACACACCGCCGAAATTACCGGCTCAAATACATCCTGCTCCTCTCGATGCGGATTCTGCTCTTCGCCATGTTAGGGTTGGCGTTGGCGCGTCCCATCCTCAACCTCGGCAGTTGGACTCCCTTTGCCAACAATCCTAACAGTCTTCTTTCGCAACTCGCCACCTCTTTCGGCAGTCAGGATGCCCCGATTGCTGCCGCTATCGTCATCGACACTTCGCTCCGAATGAATTACATGGCGGAAAATAAAACCCGGCTCGAAGAGGCACAAAACCACGCTAAATGGATTCTCCATCAGATCCCGCAAAACAGTGATGTGGCAATTTTGAGCGGCGACCCGGAGTCATCGGTCTTTCAAGTCGATACGCTGGCGGCGGAAAATCAAATCGACCGCCTCCGTATCACCTCTCTGGGTCGCCCTGTCCTCGAAATGGTGCAGAGTGCCGCTGCTCTGCTGGCACAAAGTTCTCACGACCAACGGGAACTCTATGTGCTGACCGACCTTTCTGTGCCCGGCTGGGAGAGAGCCGTTACTTCGGAGGCATTGCGTCAATACAACGGCGGACTCTTTATTGTTGATGTGAGTGTCCAACAGCCGAGCAACACGTCGTTTCAAAGAATATCCCTGATTCCCGAAACGCCGATCACAAACGCTCCTGTCCAAATTGATGTGCAGGTTGCCCATTCCGGTCCTGCCGTTACAAAAACGGTAGAACTCATTCTCATCGGCAATGAGCGCGACCCCACTGCGGAAACGGTGCGGACTTCCCGCACGATTGATTTTCCCGAAGGAGACTCACAGCAATCCTTTCCGATGGTCTTGATGAGCGGTTTTGACCAGGGAACGCGTCAGGGCAAACTCCGTTTTTCCACTTCCGATGCCCTGCCGATAGACGACGAGGCTTGGTTCACGCTGTCGGTGCAGCCGCCGCACAAGGTTTTGGTCTTTTCCCAGCCGCCGGTTCGGGATTCCGCTCTCTATCTTCGCACAGCATTGGAGACGATTCCCTTTATCGTTGAGGAGCGACCGATTTCGGAACTCGCGGGAATGGCTCCCTCGGAATTGCAGGAATACAATGCCGTTGTGCTGCTTGACCCGTCGCCGCTCATGCCGGTAACGTGGAAAAAGTTAGCCGACCACGTCTCCGCCGGTTATGGCGTGGCAACATTTCTCGGTGCGAATGCCGACTCGCTCCCCTCATTTAACGATCCCGCCGCGACCGAGGTGTTGGGAGCAAAGTTAGTGCGGCAAGCCCGCAAGCTCGACGGCGACCTTTGGCTGGTGCCGGGGGTGTCGCCGGTTTTTTCACCGTTTCGGGCTATTCCCGAATTCAGCACACTGGATCAAGTGCCGTGGAGTGCGCAGTTGGTGTTCCGCTACTGGGAACTGGGAGAACTTTCGCTCCGGGCGGATATTGCTGCCCGTTTTTCGGATAACCGCCCTGCCATCATCACGCAAACATGGGGACGCGGCAGCACGGTCTTGGTAACGACTTCCATTTCGGAACCGGCAAGTGCCGCAATGCTTTGGAACGATTTTCCTTACGGCGAGGCGAGTTGGATATTCGTCTTACTCGCCGAAGGAATTGCCAAGCACCTCGTCGGGATGAGCAGCCAGCAGTCTAATTTTTACGTCGGCGATCCGGTGGTGCTGCGTCCGAATGTGCCGACGCTTCCGGTCAGTTCTCTACTCGGCACGCCGCAGGGCACCTCGGAGCGTTTGACTCCTGATCCTGTCCGCCGGGAGATTGTGATTCCCATGACGACGGAGCCGGGCAACTACACGGTACGTTCCGGCGGTTTGGGACAATCGGCATTAAACTTGGGATTCAGTGCAAACATCCCGCCGGGGCAAACGATTTTACAAAAGGCGGACAAATCGGTATTGGACAGGCACTTCGGTGCAGACACCTACCAAGTGGTACGGACACCGCAGGAGATCGCCTTCGGTGTCGCCCGGGGACGTGTGGGGCAGGAAATCTATGCCATGATTATGTTTCTCCTTGTATGTCTTTTTGCGGCGGAGTATGTCTTTTCTAACCGGATATGGTCAATCCGCAGTGATACATCGAAAACGGCATGAAATTGAACTTTGTGTACTTTGCGTATGCCCTTGCGCCCTTTGCAGTTAAAAAAAACAACGCTCACGCCTCAGACATCGTAAACCCAAAATAATTTTTCGCATTATAGTAGCAAATATCCTGCACCATTTTGCCGATCATGTTGAAGTCATTCGGCAGGAAACCATCCCGCATGTCGCTGCCGAGCAGGTTGCACAATATCCGACGGAAATACTCGTGTCGGGTGTAAGACAAAAACGACCGGCTATCGGTCAGCATGCCGACGAATTGACTCAACAAGCCCATCTGCGAAAGGACATTCATCTGCTCTTCCATGCCGTCCTTTTGGTCGAGATGCCACCACCCGCTGCCGAACTGCATTTTTCCCGGTGTCTTACCGTCCTGAAAATTGCCGAGCATCGTCGCAATCATAGCATTGTCCGACGGATTGAGGTTATAGAGGATTGTTTTCGGTAACGTGTTTTTACGATCCAGTGAATCGAAAAGCCTAGACAAGGATATTGCATAAGTGCCGTCGATTATCGAATCGAAACCGGAGTCCGCGCCGAGTTTTTGATAGAATCGGGTATTATTATTGCGGATTGCGCCCATGTGCAACTGCATCGTCCAATCTTTTTCATAATTTAAGACAGCAATGTTTTCCAACAGTGCCGACTGGAGAACACAAGGAGCCCCCAACCTACCCAAACCACTTGTTTCGCTATTTCGTAGGTGTTGGAAAACCTCCGCCTCCGCGTCAAACGACATGTAAAGGAATGAGACCAAACCATGATCCGAAAGCCGACAGCCGTTTTCGTGAAAGAAATCATGTCGTTTCCGTAATGCCGCAAGCAAGTCGCCAAAAGTTTGAATACGTACTCCAGTAATATCCGCCAGACTGTCAACGTAGGCGTTGTAAGATTGGACGCTTTCAGGAGTGATAAGAGAACCGTTTGATGTTGGATCAGTGAACAGCATTGCTTTATCCGGTCGAAACGTCGGCAGCACTTTGATACCAAACGACTCATCCGCCGCAATTTTCTGATGGTACTCCAATGAGTCAACAGGATCGTCCGTAGTACAGACGAGTTCGACATTCATCTGCCGCATAATGCCGCGTGCCGAAAATTCGGGCTGCTGTAACTTGGCATTGGTGTCGTTCCATATACTCTTTGCGGTTTCCGGCGAAAGCAGGCGATTGGTGATCCCAAAAGGGCGGCGGAGTTCGAGGTGCGTCCAATGGTAGAGCGGATTGCGGAGCAACTTCGGTACGGTTTCCGCCCACTTTTCAAACTTTTCCCAATCGGAAGCCTCGCCGGTAATGAAATGCTCATCCACCCCGGCAGCACGCATTGCCCGCCATTTGTAGTGGTCGCCGGCAAGCCAAATTTCGGTGATATTGGAAAACCGGCGGTCTTCCGCCACATCTTTTGGCGGCAGATGGCAATGGTAATCAATGATCGGCAGCGAGGCGGCGTACTCGTGATAAAGCCGAACAGCGGCTTCGCTTTGAAGGAGAAAATTGTCGGTGAGGAAGAGAGTCATTGCCAGTGAGGAGGGAAACAGAGGATTGATTGTCCATATTGTACCATAAACGTTGTACCATAAACGGGGACAAATTAGCGTTGCTCCTCATATTACCACCCGCCAACCCGCCTCGTTATAGCCTTGTAGATTTTGAAAGTTAAAGGGCATCACAATAGAAGAGATACCCGCTTGACCGCTATACATCGCATCCCGTCTTTGCTGCATAATGTCTCTGTCCCAGCCGATAAAAAAAAGAGAATTGAACCGCAAGGGACGCAAGTAAAGATGTCCCATTCCTGCCCGTTTATGGTATAAATACTTCAGACAATACACTCTCTCCCAACGCCAGCACATGAAAAATTTCTTTCTTTATCTCTCTGTTTTTCTGTTCCTTGTCAGCGGAATCGGTATCTCTGGAATCAGTCCTAACGGAATTTGCCTCTCCGCAGAAAGAAATCCCGATTATTACTTCGACTCAAAAGGGATTTCCCGGAAAGTCTTGGAGAACTATTTGAAATACTCGATCACGATGACCGGATTGCTGGAAGAATCTTCGCTCGCTGCCGACACGGGCGGACAGTTTCCTGATAAGGAGGATGATATTCGCCTGGTTCATCACATCGGAGCAAAACTTATTGGTCGTGCTATTTACCGATGGGGAGGCGAAGATACTTTGAGCAATCCCCTTTATCGTGAAGAGGCAAAGCGAATTGCCGCCAAGATGCACGAGACCGATCCCGATATTATTTTCCAAGCGTGTTTGTTTGAAATCGTCACACAACGGGTGAATCATATCAAGGTTCCGGACTGGGCATTTGACGCTATGGGATTGCCGCCGGAAGACAGGAATTTCCGTTATGACGATATGCTCGCCCTCAATGGACGGTTCGTCAATCATTGGCGTGAGGGTTCGAGTGTTCCCGATGTTTCCCGACCGGAAACAAAACTGTGGTTTATTTTTCTGTCCGGCTACTACATGGAAGTCGGCTGTGATGCCTTCCATTTGGGACAGGTCAATTTGATGGCGATGAATGACCCCGGCTTGCGGCACTGGGCAGAACTTGTCGGGTACATTCGTGAACTTGCTAAGACCAAGACGCGGCACGGTTGGATTATTTTGGACGCTCATACGCCGCACGGGCATTTGATTGTGGAGGGGAAGGGCTTGCTTGATTTCAATTCGTTCCCGCTTCGAATTAAGGAGGTTGTGGAGAGACCAATGGAAGGGATTTTGGAAGTCGGCTATGCAGACAGTCTTTATAAACGTAGTAGAGGCTGTGTCACGCCGAGCGGCTGGGAGTGTGAATCGCTGCCCTACTTGGTGGAGTTCGATAACTTTGGGATGATGCGACCTCCGGGAACACCAACGCTGGATTCCCATTATATTTGGGGGTATGATGAAATCAGTTGGTTTTATCTGAAAAGTGAAGAGGAACGAAACGCATGGCTCAAATATGCCTACAACTGGTTGCACGAAACCGATCCGAACGGATTTCTCCAAATGCCGGTAGGGCGCATCGTGAATGTACCGAACGCGGAAGGCGGGAGGGGCACCAGTACCCGCTTCCGTGCCAATCCGCCTTCAGAGAGAATACCGAACGGCAAAAATCTGGAAGGAACTATTAAGGAGTTGTGGAGATAAGAGTTAGTACTACAGCGCAATGACAAACAGATAATAATCATCCTAACTTGTTATGTGTCAATTATTTGTTGGTGTCCTTCGATTATTGACGTACTCCGAGCCTTTATCTTCAAGGGTTACGAAAATGTGGAGGGTTTTTTGCTCGAATCTCGCCTGAATTTGGAGAATGGGCAATTTGGGCAAACACCACAAAAACTGATTGAAATGCGACCAAATACCCCTATTTTCGTTGTTTTTACACGAAAACGGATACGTCAACGATCGCAAGGCACCAGGGGAAATTGTGGTTTATGATTGGAACGGTGAGAGAAAAAAGCAACGAATACAAAATGATCGTTTCCGATAATGCCATCGCGGCAATTGAACCCGTTGACTTCGGCAATTAACTTGTTAGGAAACCGTCGTTCCGGCACAAGCCGGAACTGGTATGGGATAGACGTGTTCGCTCCTGTTGTAAACGGCACTAAACTTCCCACCCCTCACGGTTATCACGGAACTTCAACGCATTCGCCTCCGCAGAGTTTGTAAACTCGAACTTTTCGGAATCCCAATGCAGTTTCCTCGGAACACGGACGGCAATCGTGCCGAGTAAAATCGTTTCGGCGAAGGAATACGCCGACTCAAAGTTTGCATCCGGCTTTCCTTCGCCCCGGCATCCCCTGATGAACTGTTCTAGTTCCCCGATAGGACGCGGCAGTGTTTGCGGCGGCTCCGTGAAACCTTCCCGACGTGACTTCGGCAACAACCTCGGATTACCACCCATAAAGTCGCCCAAGATTTTGCCTTCGTCACCAATGTAAAGCGTGTACTCGTCTAACCGTCGGTTTTCCTCGTCGGTTAACTCTTCCAATTCCGGCGGTCGGAAGCCGCCATCGTACCAGTGCAGCCGGATTTGGCTGCCGTTTGCCTTTGGATGTGTGAACTCCCAAGTAATCCGCGAAGCCTGCGGGAAGGAAACCCGGTTGACCTGCTTGCTCCAACCTTTTTCTGTGACTGCCCAGTATTCGCTGTGTGCCGCCTGTACATTCAAAGGGGAAGTGAGTCCCAGTGCTTTGAAAATCTGGTAGAAACTGTAATGCCCCATATCGCCGAGTGCGCCGGTGCCGAAATCGTACCAGCCGCGAAAAACGGCGTGAGTGTAAGCAGGATGATAAGGTCTTGCTGCTGCCGGACCGAGCCAGAGGTCCCAGTCGAAGCCGTCGGGAACCGGCGGTGTGTCCGTTGGAAAATTCAACATCCCTTGGGGCCAAAAGGGTCGGGTGGAAACGTTCACGACTTCGCGTACCGTGCCGATCACTCCGGCATTGATCCACTCGGCAACACGCGGCGTTTCACGCTGCCCTGCCGAACAGAAGAGTTGTGTTGCTGCGTCGGTTTTGCTTGCCATCTCCCGAAGTAAACGCACTTCGTTCAGCACATTCGCGATGGGCTTATGCGTGAGGATATGTTTTCCCGCTTTCATTGCCCGCATCGCCACAACGCCGTGCAGGTGTTCCGGGGTCATGTTATAGACGGCATCAATGTCTTTGTGGTTCTCGATCATTTCCCGAAAGTCACGATACTCACCGAGCGGCACATCGGCGGGACGACCGCCGGACTGTTTGGCATAATACCGTTTGACAACATCCCGCCCGACTTCCCGACCGCAGAGACCGCCGCGGGCACCTTGCGCCCAAGTTTGATCGTCGAGGAATGCTTTGATTTTGTTGTTCAGTTCGTTGTGCCCCCATTCGGGATAGTCATCCCCTTTGGTATTGGGATCACAAACGGCGGTGATTCGGATATTGGGATTGGGGAGTGCTTCGAGCATCTGCCTCATTCCTTGCGTGCCGCAGCCGACATAGCCGATGTTGATTTTTTCACTGGGGGGAACGTAACCTGTTCCTCCGAAGACATGCCGGGGCAAAACCATTGCGGCGGCGGAAACGGCGGTGCCGGTGCGTAAAAAAGAGCGTCGCGTGATGCGGGTCATACGGTTTCTCCTTTGAGGGTGGAAAGAGTGCTATTGTACCATAAACGGGAAGGCATTGGACATTTTCCTTTGCGTTCCCGTTTATGGTATCAGTCCGTCGACACGTTTCGGGTTTATACTATAAGCGGGGCGAAATGGGACGTTTTGTCAACGAATCAGATCAGAGCCGCAACCGGTAGGTTGCGGTAATCATCGCGACCTACCGGTCGCGGCTCCGAAACTTGTCGACGGCTTTCGGGGACTGCGCTCTATTCCGGCTTTTGTTTTGCGTTCACTGAGCCCGTGACGTTAGTCAGGAGCATCCTTCGTTCCGCAATTTCCAAAGACCGACCAATAGACAAACGATTCCGAGTATTTCGCAGAAAAAATAGTTCAATGCAAAAAAGGCAGGTTCAACAGGAGGCACATTATGGGCAACACGGACACCAGAATAAAGAAACAGTGCAAGCGTTGGTGCAATAGAATAAAATGCGGCAAGGAAGAGCAGAGCGATTCCGGCACAGACAAACGTAGTGGAAGGTTTCATTCCGGGTATTGTGACATATTCGTCTGGCTTTTGTTCGTTCCTTGCTTACGCAAGCAGGGCGACTGCAAGTTTTAATAGGAGCATGAAATTTTATCCACAGATTACACAGATTTTCACAGATTAGTGTATTTTTTAGAAAATCTGTGTCAATCTGTGTAATCTGTGGACAGTTCTTTGTTTTCACATGTTACCCTTTTTATACTTTGCAGTCCCCTTGCTAACGCATCGGGCTCTGATAACGTTTCACCGCCGCATAATCTTTTCGACAATCACATCCGCCCGCTTCGCAACCTCCGGCAACTCCACCAACTCCGGGGCATGGTGCGGTTTACGCTTGGCATTGATCACCAACGCTCCCGTACAACCCCAATGCTTGTTTTCGACAAACTCCCCAATGCCTCGCACATCACTTGCCGGATCGCTCTTCGTGAACGTCGTCCAAAGAAAGTTACGCAACGACGATGACGCTTCGCTTGAATCATCGACCAAGACGATTAAAGGAGTCAGGAGACAGGAGTCAGGAGACAGAAGATTATAATCAATCTCTTCCACACACAACACGCCGGGCATCACAAGACGCGGATTTTTAGCCGGTACTCCGGGTATTGCGCTAAGCGAAACCGCTAAATCCCGGCGCGGCTTGCCGCTGACTGTTACATACATTTTCGAGCCGCGATGCAATTCGCCGTCGGTGTAATCCAATGTATCCGCCGTCGTCTTTGTAACAAAATGCACATCACTCCGCCAATCGACACGCCGCAGAACATGTTGTAAGAACTGAGCAGTATCATAAACCGATAGATTCGGATCGTCTTCTTCCGCCGCAAGAAAAAGATACTTTGCCAGCGATAGTTGACCGTACCCCAAAATGGCATGGGCTAACGTATGCAACTCCGCCGCTCGGCGATTCGGATCGAGCGGCAGATACGTTTCCCGACCCATCGCCAGCAACAGCGGATGCACTCCCGCCTCATCGACCGCATGCACCGCACGAATGCCCGGTATCTTTGCCGACACCGCACCATCGA
>Ga0099364_10007151_pt1 | contig 16037 bp, 20 predicted proteins | sample TergutTh196P3_FD_73070 | JGI IMG/M metagenome (GOLD analysis project Ga0099364, IMG submission 73070) | Microcerotermes parvus P3 segment gut microbial communities from Pointe-Noire, Republic of the Congo - Th196 P3 | ecosystem: Host-associated > Arthropoda: Insects > Digestive system > Gut ...
GCTCGTCTATGCTCATATTAAAATAATCCGCGAGAGGCGGCAAAAGCGAAATATCCGGGCAGCTTATATCATTTTCCCATTTGCTCACCGCCTGCGTTGACACGCCCATCTGCTCCGCGAGCTGGTCTTGCGTTATATTTCTTCTCTTTCTGTTTTCAGCAATCCTTGAACCCAACGTATTAGCCATAAACTTTTCTCCTTTTTTTCAATTAATTTTTTAATATTATTAAGAGCTCCTGCAAATATTATAATATAAATTTTATGAAAAAAGAAGATATTATCAGTTAAATTTATAACTTGTTAGTTGACTATTTATCGCCTGCCGGTTGATTTCCGGCGATTGCGTATAAATTCAAGTCCCAGCACGGGATATATTTATGCTTTCGCAGATAAAATCTATAATCAGGGTTCATGCTTTTTATATATAATGGCAACGTGAAAATATCACCGATTTTATGATAGAGCGAAACTATCAGCTTCGGGGAATATTTTTTTATTATATTGCGCGAGCCTGCAAGAGCTTCAAATTCCGCGCCTTCTACGTCATATTTTATTAAAATTTCGCCGGAAACCTGCGGATATAAAATATTGTCTATGCTGTCCGCAAGCACTTCTTTTAATTTTTTATTGTTCTGCCCGTCCGCGAAACTTGAATTTCTGTTTGCCTGCGCGTTGAAACAGAGCCTTTCCTCGCCGCTCCACGCGCCGAGATTATATAAACCGCAAATATCCAGTATATTATTTAAAGCCGCTTTCTTTTCTAATTTTTTAAAATTTTTAGTGTCCGGCTCGAACGCAAATATTTTTTTTATATATTTATGATGATTCAAAAGCCCGAAAATCGTATCTCCGTCGTAAGCCCCTAAATCTATATAATTTAAATTATCACCCAGCTCAAGCAAGTCAAGCGCGGATTCTTTCGGGCTTTCTATATTTTTTAAATATTCAAGTTTGCCGGTTATATTAAAATTAATAACAGCCTCGTAAACCGTTCTTGACTCGTCGTCCGCGAGTAAATTATATGCCTGTTCTATCTCTTGCTTATTTTTTAAATAATAATTATAGTCAAAATAAATATTTTCGCCGAAAACCGGAAAGTTCGGCGCGTAAAGCTCATAGATGCCGTCCAGCTCGTAAATTTTATTTATCACCGAATCTATTCTCGTTGCGAAACTTAGCAATACGCAAAAATTATCATACTTTTCTTTTATCCGGGATAATCTCTTGACTTTAAATCCGCGGAAAGAATGTTCCCGAACATATTCGTCGCTCGCGAATATATCAGTTATCTTAATATTTTTCAAGGCGCAGAAATCCAAAATTTTATCCGCCCCCGTACCCATTCCGTATAATATTACGGGCTTGCCGGTCTGCGCCAATGTTTCCCAGAATGACTGCTTCATTATATTCACAAATAAAATCCCCGTTTATTATTCTGCGAACAATGCCTGCATATCTTTATGCACGTTAGTGATTTCCGCGTAAGAGGCGTTTATCGCTTTATATATATTTTCTATTTTATTATTAATCGCTATAATCGATTCAGCCGCCTGATTCGAAATCTCCGTCGCGTTAGAAACTGTTGACTGCGAATTATTCGCAAGATTCCTAACTTCTTCGGCTACAACGCCGAACGCCTTGCCTAATTCGCCCGCGCGCGCCGCTTCTATGGAAGCGTTGAGCGAAATCAAATTTATTGACCGCGCAATAGCAGCAATTTCCTTTGACATTTTGCCGTATCCCTCAATCGCTCCGTTTACGCCTTTCATCAATGTAAGTATCTCGTCCGAGAAAGTCTTAATCTCAATATTGTCATCTAAAATCTTGTTTATATTCTCAAGGTTGACTTTCTGGAAATTCATAAGGTTCTTGCGCTCCCTTTCAGCCTCTTCTCTTCCTTTTAACATACAGTTATCCGGAACGTTTATGCCAAGCGCGACTTTCCTCGCCATCTCTTCGCAGGTATTGTGTCCACAGGCTCCGCAGTCGAATGTCCGGCGAGCTTCGTCAAACTTATTGAGAGAGGCGAACGCACGTTCAGTCTGTTCTTGTGACACTGTCAGCGTCCCGGTACTCACAGGCGTATATTTTCTTATAAAATCGTTTATATCAAGTTTCGCGTCGTATTCTTTAAACAGTTTTTCGTACTGCGCCCTGTCAACGTGCTTCAAGACATTCTGCCGTCCCTCGTTCATGACCGCGCTTGCGTCAAACCTGTCATGTTCATGCGAACAGCCGGTACCGATATTGCAGCCCTCCAGACAATTCAATACATCAAATATTGCGGGCAGCTTGCTCTCGCTCTTTTTCGAAAACATATCCAGTGCTTCATAAACTATATCCTGACCCTCAGCTTGGTCAATTCGCAGTTTTTTCCCCATATAAAACTCGACGTTTTCTTTTAATCCGCCCGGCATAGAATACAGTCGTCCAAGAGCAGACTCCGGATGGTCAAAAACCGGGGCTTCCGGAGGCAGTACAATATTATTTTTTTCTATATATTCATATATTTTTTTTAAAGTGACATTATAATGCACGTATCCCGTGTCTTCAAATTCATGAGCTTTAGCGATACAAGGCGACAATGCGGCGATTTTATCGTCGACGCGCTCATATTTTTTCATGTAAATGGCAGTACACAGCATCGGACTGTGTACGGGCGACAGATATTTAATAAGCTCCTGCCTGTGAATTAAAATATAATTTACAATAGCAGGACACGGCTGCGTGATTAAAGCTCTGGGATTTTTCTGCTGGATATATCTTATATGCGCCCATGTGCATATATCTGCTCCCAGCGAAACATCATATATTTTTCTCACGCCGATTTTTTTTATCCATGCGAGCAGTCTGCCCCCGTCGCCGGAAGCACGGTTCGCCGGAGCCGCGAACAGAGAAACAGCCACGCCGTTTTTCAGGTCGCTTATAAATCTTTCAGTATCGTCTTCGTAGTCCCGGACATTATGTTTGCAGGAGTGAATACAGGCTCCGCAGGCTATACATCTGTCATTGTCAACGCGGACTTTTATTCCTTTATCCGTATTATAAGCGACGCTCGCGCCCTCAATCGGACACGCCCTTACGCACCTGTTACACCCCGTGCAGGTTTCTTCTTCGTTTGTTATTAATTCTTTCATTCAATAGAAACTTCCCTTCACTAAAAATTCAAATATATTTTCATGCTGTATTCCGTGTTATATTATAGCCTCTTGCTCCGGATTTGTCAAGTGCTGATATGCCTAACCGGGTGAGGTGCATTAACAAAAAACAGCCTGCCGGTATAATATTTTAAAATAATTAAAGATTAATATAAATTTAATATGTTGACTTTCAGTTTAAAATGGTGTATAATAAATTAATAATATAATAAAAATATTCAGGAGGATTGCTTAATGCTTGTAAACGCAGCGGAAATGGTAAAAAAGGCGCGCAACGGAAAATATGCCGTGGCGCAGATAAATATTAATAATTTGGAATGGACCAAAGCTGTCCTACAAACGGTTGAAGAATTAAAATCTCCCGTTATACTCGGAGTATCCGGGGGGGCGGCAAAATACATGACGGGGTTTGAAACTGTTACGGCAATGGTCAAAGCGATGGACGCCGCTTTAAATATCAGCGTACCCGTCGCGCTTCATCTGGACCACGGAAAATACGACGAGGCTGTAAAATGTATCGAAACGGGGTTCACGAGCGTTATGTTCGACGGGAGCCATTTTGATATTGACGAAAATACCGCGAAAACGAAAGAACTTGCGGAGCTGGCGCACTCTAAAGGCTTGTCAATCGAGGCTGAAGTCGGCAGCATAGGCGGAGAGGAGGACGGCGTTATCGGAATGGGCGAAGTCGCCGACCCTGAACAGTGCAGGCTTATAGCGTCGCTCGGCATAGACTTTCTGGCGGCGGGAATCGGCAATATTCACGGTGTTTACCCGGATAACTGGGCGGGTCTGGATTTTAACGCGCTTGAGAAAATTAATAACGCAATCTCCGGTATGCCGTTGGTTCTTCACGGCGGCACAGGCATCCCGGAAGCCATGATTAAAAAAGCTATAAATTTAGGCGTGGCTAAAATAAACGTTAATACGGAGTGTCAATTAAGTTTCGCCGCGGCTACGCGCAAATATATCGAGGACGGCAGAGATAAAAAGTCTAAAGGCTTTGACCCGCGTTTGCTTTTGGCTCCGGGATTCGAAGCGGTAAAAGAAACCGTGCGCGAAAAGATAACGCTTTTCGGCTCGGCGGGCAAAGCATAAATAATATGCGAGGGGGCGGACTTTGTTCTTATAGCGTACAGAAAATACTTGGGCTTTGTTCGCCCGCCTGAATAAATAAGTTTCATGTTATATAATTAAAAATAGATAGAAACAGGAGGTTTTTATGAAAATTATACTCGCGATAGTGCATAACGACGATAACGTGCTTGTTTCAAGTTCGCTTATGAAAGCCGGATTTCAAGTTACGAAGATTGCGACTACGGGCGGATTTTTGATGTCCGGCAATACGACTTTCATAACGGGCGTAGAGGACGACCAGGTTGACACGGCGATTGGAATAATCGAGAAATACAGTAAAAAACGCAAACAGGCGATAGTGAGCGATATAGCTCTGGCTGCCGGGAACATGAGTTCTAATATTCCCGCGGAAGTGCTTGTCGGCGGCGGAACGATATTCGTGCTGAACGTAGAGCGGTTCGAGAGGGTGTGACGGCAATCAATAATCCGGAACTAATATTAAAAAATATGATAAAATCGGGCAGGATACCCGGGACGTTTCTTTTTGAAGGTCCTCCGGGGATTACCGGCGTTTTTGCGGATATGCTCGCGAAAGCAGCGGTCTGCTCTGATTTAGAATATAAGAAAGAGAGCGGCGAGGCGTGCGGCGCGTGTTTTTCATGCGTAAAGGCAAGCAGGAATATCCACCCGGATATTATTATATCTGAACCGGAAAACGACGGTGCGCGGTCTTTTCATATTAAAAAAGTCCGCGAAGAAATTATAGACGGCTTGTATTTGTCGCCGAATGAGAGCAGCAAAAAAATATATATTATAAAAGATATGCAGAATATGGGGCATGAGGGGCAGAACGCTCTGCTTAAATCGCTTGAGGAACCGCCTTCTTTCGCGATGTTTATTATAACGGCGGCAAGCCTTGACTTGATTCTGGAAACTGTTAAATCGCGCGCGGTTAAATTTAACCTGACCGGCGGCGCGCCTGATTTTCCGCGTGACAATCATGGCGAAATCATAAAAAATATACTCGGCAGAAATTCTGATAAGCTCGCAGTTTATCAGGATATTATAAAAAATCTTGAAAAAACAGGCAAGCCCGGAATATTAAATTTTTATTATAATCTGGAAAACGCGGCGAGGGACGTTCTGATAATCAAAGTTTTTTCTGATAACTTGGACGGCGCGCGTTTTTTATATTTTAGTGAAAATACTGAACTGCTGGAAAAATACGCGGGGGATTACTCTGTCAAAAAGATTCTTGAATTATGCGGTAAAATTCGAGAATATAAATCTGATTTGGAATATAACGCGAATACGCGGTTAAATTTATCGTCGTTTTTCAGCGCGATAATATAAATATGAGCGGACTTGAAGCCGCCCGTTAATTAAAGAAGGGATATTTTTCAGAAGTTATGAACGTTAATAATGCAAATGAAGAATTAAAAAATAATATTATAAATAATTTAAATAATCTTAAGGAAAAAAAATTAAATAAAAATAAAAACAAGCCCAAGCCTCCCGTTGCTAAACCGCAAAAGAATACAAAAGAGAAGCCGGCAAAAACGAGCAAGCCTCAGGACAATATTTCAGCCGGTAATAAAGAAAAAACTGATAAGCCGGAAAAAGGCGGCAGAGCTGACAATAAAATTGATAATAAATTAGAAAAAAATATTTTGGATAAATATAACAGGCTTTCTCATACTAAAAAAGCCGCCGCGATTGAACCGCAGGAACAGGAACCGGAAGAAAAGAAAATAAATTACGAGGATTTTTTAATTAACCAGAATAAAATAAGCGCGGGCGAAGATAATTATGAAATCGTCGGGGTAAGATTTAAGCCGGTGGGCAAAATATATTTTTTTGTGCCGGGCAACGCTAATTTTAAAACTGGGGATAAAGTGATAGTTGAAACTACCCGCGGACTCGAATTGGGCAGCATAGTTTTCGGCAACAGGGTTGTAAGCGCGAAAAAAGTAGTGCTGCCCCTAAAGCCTATTTTAAGACCGGCTTCGGACGAAGATGCAAAACGCGTCGAGCGGAATAAAAAATCGGCGCTTGAAGCGTTGAAAGTCGCGGATGAGCGCATAAAGACGCACAATCTGAAAATGAAACTGATAGACGCTGAATACACTTTTGACAATTCTAAATTAATATATTATTTTACTCATGAGGGCAGGGTCGATTTCAGGGAGCTTGTGAAAGATTTAGCCGGGATTTTTAAAATCAGAATAGAACTGCGCCAGATTGGAATACGCGACCAAACGAAGGTGCTGGGCGGATTGTCAGTCTGCGGTCGCCCGTTCTGCTGCAGCTAGTTTTTGCAGGATTTCGAGCAGGTCACGATTAAAATGGCGAAGGACCAGAATATACAGATAAATTCGGCGAAAATATCGGGAGCCTGCGGCAAGCTGATGTGCTGTTTAAAATACGAGCATGAAACTTACGAGCAGCTTAATAAAGATATGCCCCGAACGGGCGCGCTTGTCGAAACAAGCGACGGCGAGAACGGCGTAGTCATAGAAAGCAACGCTTTGTCGGGAATGTGCCGTGTGAGAATAACGCGCGCGCTGAATCAAAGGGGCGGCGAAACCGGCAGCAATGCTGTCAAGCCGTATTCAAAGAGCCAGTTAAAAGTCACGGGGTACGCGGGAAAAGAAAACGAAGCGTCCGAAGAAAACCTCGCGGATTTGGACGTTATCGTCGAAGACGTTCCGGTACAATCAGGGATTGATATAGAAGTATAGGACACAGAATTGCAGATAGGCAAGAAATTTAGGAGGAAATATCTTGAAAAAATTAATTATACTGACTGTTTTATCTTTGTTAATATTAAGTTCGTGCACCCGTGAACCCGCGAATATTGAGGCTGATTTTATAGATGCGGAAAGCGGCGAAATTTACAGGCTTGCCAATAATCAGGCTGTTGACTTTTATTTTTATTATCCTGAAAATTTTATACTGGATAAAAATGCGGCAATGATAAGCATATTTATAAATGACCTTGAAATTATTGAAAATGAGCTTGACGGCGGCGCGGTTTTAGACGTTTACGTCAACCCTAACTTGTCGGCTTACGTACATTCGACGCAGGAGAATTATGCCGACGCGTCGCAGTACTGGGAAGAATATATGAAGCCGTCGTTGAGCGTGGGCTTTCAGGATATATTTATAGAATCGGGCGGGGATATAGAAATAGCGGGTATATCCGGACGCAAGTATATTTATTCGGCGAGTTTGGGGGGAAAAGATTATAAGTACGCGCAGGTTATATTTTTTAAAGACCGGGAGATATATACGCTGACATACACGGCGCCGCTCAGCAAATTTGACAAGCATTTAAAAGTTCTTGACGTTGTGGTAGAAACATTTGCTTTTAAATAAAATTTAAATAAATATAAAAACAGGAGGATATTACAATGGAAAAAATATTATTTACTTCGGAATCAGTAACGGAGGGGCATCCGGACAAAGTATGCGACCAAATCTCGGACGCGGTGCTTGACGCTCTTTTAGCGGGCGACCCTATGTCGAGAGTCGCGTGCGAAACCTGCGCGACTACGGGGCTTGTCCTTGTAATGGGCGAGGTCACCGCCGACACTTATGTCGACATACCCGCGATTGTAAGGGGTACGATAGAAGATATAGGCTATAAAAACGCGAAATACGGCTTTGATTCAAGCACGTGCGCCGTTCTTAATACCCTGAACGAACAGTCGCCCGATATTGCCATGGGCGTTAATAAATCTTACGAAGCTAAAGCCGGCGAGATGTCCGACTTTAATATAGGAGCTGGCGACCAGGGCATGATGTTCGGCTATGCCTGCGACGAAACGCCGGAGCTTATGCCGCTGCCTATATCGCTGGCGCATAAGCTCGCAAAGAAACTCACGAAAATCAGGAAAGAAAGCGTGCTTGACTATTTAAGACCGGACGGGAAATCACAGGTAACTATAGAATATGACGACGGAGTGCCCAAGCGTATCGACGCCGTGGTTATATCGACGCAGCATGACCCTGACGTTGCAATAGAAAAAATAAGAAAAGACGTCCTGCGCGAGATAATTCTGCCGACCCTCCCCGAAAATTTTATAGACAAAGACACTAAAATATTTATAAATCCGACGGGCAGGTTTGTTATCGGCGGACCGCAGGGCGACTCCGGGCTTACCGGCAGAAAAATAATCGTCGATACCTACGGCGGTTCAGCGCGGCACGGCGGCGGCTGCTTCTCCGGCAAAGACCCGACCAAAGTAGACAGGTCGGCGGCTTACGCAACGCGCCATATCGCGAAAAATATAGTAGCCGCCGGGCTTGCGAAAAAATGCGAGATTCAAATAGCTTACGCAATCGGCGTTGCGAACCCTGTGTAAATAATGGCTGAAACATTCGGCACCGGCAAGCTCACTGATTCAAGGCTATCTGAAATTATCATGGAATCCGTAGATTTAAGACCCGCGGCGATAATCGAGAGATTTAAACTTCGCCGTCCCATTTATAAAGCCCTCGCGGCTTACGGACACATGGGGCGCGAGGATTTGGACGTGCCGTGGGAAAAATTAGATTTGGTCGATATTTTTAAGGATAAAAAATAACATGAAAAACATAAAACAGCATAATTTATTATTTGCCGCCGCGTGCTTTATCTTCGCGCAGTTTACAGCCTCTATTATTTTCGCGTACTTGCAGGTCATAGGCGGGCTTGTGCGTATCACGGAGATTACTTTTTACTTTTATATAATTTACTGCGTAACAATCTGCGCGTCATGCTTGATTTTTATAATAAGAAAACCGGAGTTTACTTATGTTAAACTCTGGTTTTCAGGATTGTTTATATATATATTCTGTGAAATATTATTTTTTGTCAAACTTTTTGTGACGGCTTACAAAGATATACCCGGATTCTCGCTTTTTGAGCCGAATTACGAGCGCACTATAACGACTTATAATCTTCACGACGGTCAGCCGTTTTTCAGATTATTTATTTGCTTCGCCGTAATTTCCGCGATATATATATTTATATATATATCTGAAAAGAACCGCGCTTATTTAAACTTGACCGCGATTAACTTAATTATAATCAGCCTGATTATAATTTTGGTTCCCGTGTCCTATTATCTTGAGAGCGATTACGCGATTGATATTTTAGCTTACTCTGCCGCAAGGGAATCCGCGCTTATAATAATTTTTGTTAATCTTATCGCTCACGCAATTTATCTCTGGTATAAACAGGATTAAAAATATATCGGGTTAGTCCATGCTTGATAGCCGTTATCGTCCACGATTTCAGCGCGTACATAAGCCCAGTTATTATTGACTGCGCATGACGCGCTGTTTATTATTTCGCCGGTTTCCCCGACGAATGAACAGCCCAGAGGCTCGTAAGCGATAAAATGTATCTCGCGCACATTGCTGCAAGCTATATATACTTCGTTATTTTTTATACCGAACTCGTATATTTCAGGTCCTCTTGACGAGTAAAACCTGCCTTTTATTATCGCGTCGACTATGCTTTCCTCGCTTTTATCGTCAGCTTTTACTACGATATAGCCTTTGCCCCTGTCATTTTTATGATGATGGCAGTCGTCGGTCGCGAGAATATATTTCATTTTTCCGCGCCTTAACGCGTCGTCCGTATGAGCAGGCGAATATCCAGTATTATTTTCAAGATGGCAGCCCGTGTTAAAAATTTCCATGCCGGCAAGCCCGTTCATTTCAAGAACGTCCGCAAAATCATCAGTATCAAGCCGCGACCATACCGGGTGACAGTAAAACGCGAAATTATCATGCGCGTTCAAATCGTCAATAACGTCCTGCATAGTCTGCGAGCCTTTATATTCCGGATGCGTAAAAGTATATCCGTCGGCATAATTTTTATCTGAAACTTTGGCGCGTACCGCAACGATATGATGGCACATATTTTTGCCGGGAGGGTTCAGGTCTATTTCCATGCCGGGAATAATAATAAAATTGTCCGACTGCAAATGCTTGTTATAAATATACCGCCTGTGGTCGGTGAGAGATATAAAATCATGCCCTAATTCTTTATATTTTGCAACGACTTGCTCCGGCGATAATTTTCCGTCCGAGTTTTGCGTGTGAGTATGCAGGTTTCCTTTGCACCAGATTCCGTTATCCGGGAATATTGCCGTGTCTTTCATAAAATAAATCCCCTTTCAATATATTTTATTTAATATATGGTATAAACGCTTGAAATAGTGAGTGCATGAGTAACGCAGCAAATGCTTATAATATACGCTTTTTCTCTTTCTTTTTTCGCAATTCGTCAATCTTAAATTTCATATCGTCAACATTAGGCTTAATTATACTATTGATTTCACTTGCTGATTTTCCCCAAAACTTCTCGCTCAAATTTTCTTTGACTTTCCATAATTCTTCTATAGACATATTATTCATCTCCTTCTTGAATTAACAGCGTCGGCATTACAATATTATTACTTCATAAACGCCGTTTTTAATTTGTTACCATAACTGCCGCGTTTCCGCCATTTTTTCCGGCTGTGTTTCTTGATATAAATACCCGATGATGCTCGTATCCAAGTATATTTTTAATTTTTTCATTAGATATTACCCTCGCTTTTACAGTTTTTACACCAATTAATTATTTTTAGGCATTTCAGAGTCAATAGAATCTTCCGGCGAAAAAGCAGGCGCAGAGATTGCCAGCAGTTCAAAATCATTATCTGTATTATTAATCACATCGTGAATTTCTCCGGGCAAAATAGAAAACATCATACCCGGAATAGCTTTAAAGGAATGTCCGTTTATAACTATATCTGCTTCGCCTTTTAAAATAAAATATGTTTCTTCAGCTATTTTGTGATAATGTGAACCCCCTGAATGTCCTGACGGAATTAAAACTTGTACGATATTATGGTATTTTGTTCCGCCTGATTCATTTGAACAACCAACCATTTCATAAACTGTTTCTTCTCCTGCTGAAAATATTTCTTTAAGTTTATTTATTTTCATATCTTAACAAACCTCCCACCCCACAAATATAAATTTTGTGCGTTAAATACTTTTTTATCACGCTTACTTGCGATTATTAATATTATTTTATAAACGCCTTACTCGCTTCATACAGTTCGTATATATCAAGTTTGGACGCGATTTCGAAAGGAGCGTGCATGGATAACAGCCCTACGCCCAAATCAACGACGTTTATATTTAAATTAGCGATATATGCGGCGACCGTGCCTCCCCCGCCTTGGTCAACTTTGCCGAGTTCAGAGGTCTGCCATAATATATTATTATCGTCGAAAATTTTACGCACATAGCCCAAAAATTCAGCGTGAGCATCGGAAGAACCTGATTTCCCGCGAGAACCCGTGTATTTAACTATGACTACGCCGCCGTTTAATACCGCCGTGTTGCGTTTCTCGTAAACATCGGCATAATTCGGGTCAAATGCCGCGGCTACGTCCGCCGAAAGGCATTTAGAGTTCGCAAAAGTTTTAACTTTGCATACGCCCTGCATATCCGCAAGACTTTCTATAAACTGCCTGAATATCTGCGATTTCATGCTTGTGTTTCCCTCGCTGCCGATTTCTTCTTTATCCATCAGGACGACAACAGCCGTATTGCCCGTCTTTTTGCTGTCAATAAGAGCGTGTAACGGAGGATATGCGCAAACCCTGTCGTCCTGACCGTATGCGCCTATCATGCTCCTGTCAAGCCCCACATCTTTCGCTTTAGCCGCCGGAACAAGCGACAGCTCCGCTGTGACAAAATCAGCCTCGGTTATCCCGTATTTTTTATTTAATATATTTAAAATATTAAGTTTGATTTTATCGCTTGCCTTGTCGTCTTTGAACGGTCTGCTGCCGATTAATATATTCAAGCTCTCGCCCGGCACGGCGTCCGCGAGCGTTTTAACGTACTGGTCCTTTGCAAGGTGCGGGAGCAGGTCAGTTATGCACAATACAGGCTCGCTTGGGTTCTCCCCTATTTTTACATTTACGCTTTCGCCGTTCGCCTTTATAATAACGCCGTGAAGCGCGAGCGGCAAGGCTAACCATTGATATTTTTTTATCCCGCCGTAATAATGCGTCTTGAAAAACGCCAGTCCCGAGTCTTCATATACCGGACGCTGTTTCAAATCAAGCCTCGGCGAATCTATATGCGCCGCGATTATATTTACGCCGCTGTCCGCGTCATTTTCGCCTATTCGCGCCGCGATTATATATTTGCCGGAATTATTGATATAAACGCCGTCCCCGGCTTTATATTTGCTGCCGAACTGATACTCCGCGAACCCGTTTTCTTTTAACAGCGCGACGGCTGCCGTCACGGCTTCGCGCTCTGTTTTTCCGTCGTCCAGAAAATTTTTATATCCTTCGCAGAACTCGTTAGCCTTTTTTATTTTTTCCTCGTCAAATACTTCAAAGCCCTGTTTCGGCTCATAAAATAATTTTTCCCTGAGCATTTCGCCCTGTGTTTTTTCCGCCATGGTTTTACCCCCTGTTTATATAATATATATTTATAAATCCAGTAATTTAAAATCTATTTCAAAATCATCAAAAATACTTATCTTTATTTTATCCTCGAACGTAAAATTATTTACGCTGAGTCTTTTTTTATTTTTTATATAAACTAAAATCTTTTTCGTTTCAGGGTCAACAATCCAGTATTCTTTTACGCCGTATTTCATATATGCTCCTAATTTATACCCGTAATCATTTTCTGCGTTAGAAGGACTTAGAACTTCGATTACAAAATCGGGCGCGCCGTTTATTCTATTTTTAGATATTTTCTTCGGGCTGCAAACTACAAAAACATCCGGTTGAAACACGTTCTGCGCATCATCTTTTTGATTTTTTCCGCGCTTATTTATATTCTCCTGTTCTTCTTTAGTTTTATTTTTTTCGAATAAAATCACGTCGAGCGGCGATATAAATACCCGGCATCGCCTGCCTTCTAAATAATTCCCCAATTTTCTGTAAATATACCCGTTAATATCCTGATGTCCGACGGACGGCGAAGCCATCATGTGAATTTCCCCGTCGATTAATTCATATCGTTCTTCTTTGTCCTTTACAAACTCGAAAAATTCTTTTGCGTTATATTTTCTTTTTACTTTCGGTATCCTGTTTATTCTTTTCACAACTTCCGACATATAATTCCCCTTTTCTTTATTTATTTTCACGAGAAATATAATTTTTTGTACATTTCTATATTCTTATTCACCCTTATTATATAATTTCGCGTTTCAATAAACGGAACCGCCGCTATAACAAGTTTTCCGTCCTGTACAATACCGGGGTCGTTCAGCCAGTTATTTCTCACTCTGTTATGCCCCGCGTTATAAGCCGCCAACGCTAAATCCCAGTCGCCGAACATATCAAATAAATATCTTAAATAATACGTGCCGTACTTTATATTCGTTTCAGGGTCGAAAAGCATACCCTCCGCGTGGGTTTCGCCCATTCTTTTCATAAGCCAGTCAAACGTATCCGGCATTATCTGCATCAGCCCGACAGCTCCCGCGCCCGGCGAAACCGCGCCGCTCGAAAAGCTGCTCTCCGCTTTTATAACGCTTAAAATTATATAAGGCTGCACGTTATATTCCACCGAATATTTCATCACATAATCTTCATATTCAGCGGGTATCGGGTGAGCGCGCTTTTGCAGCGTCACCGAAACCTGCTCGTAAACATAGCCCAGAGCGACCGCCGTAATTATTAATATTATTATAACTATTGTTCTTTTCATGCAACTATCTTTCTGTTTTTTATATCAAATCATATTTCAGTAAATTAGTGTAAATATCCGCGACTTGACGCTCAATATCTTTTATCGTACCGTTATTATATATAACAAAAGTTGAATTTCTTGTAAAAAAATCATCGTCCTTTTGATTTTCTATGCGCCGGACAGCCTGTTCCAAACTTAAATTATCGCGCTTTATGACGCGCTCAAGCCTTAAAGCCGTTTCAGCTATTACAGATATAATAACGTCGCATTTTTTATTAAACTTGCTTTCGAATAAAAGCGGCGCGTCAATAATAACCGCGTTTTTTCCCGCCGCCTCAATTATTTCAATCATGTCCCTGCATTCTTCTAAAATATACCTGTGCGTTATATTGTTCAGGATTTCAAGTTTATTTTTATCGGCAAAAACAATACCGGCGAGTTTTTTTCTGTCCAGTTCCTGATATTCGTCAAGTATGCCGTCAGAAAAATACTGCGTCAGTTCTTCAAGGCACGGGCTGCCTTTACGGGTTACCCCCCGCGAGATTTTATCCGTGTCTATACTCTCTATCCCGTATCGCGATAAAAATATTTTGGATACCTCGCCTTTACCGGCGCCGCTGCCGCCGGTCAGTCCTATTTTTTTCATTGGTTCACTCACCTGCGGACGAAAGCAGTTCTCCTTTACAATCAAACTTTTCCGGAATAATCGCTTTAAATAGTGCGTGCATGAGTAACGCAGCTAATGCTTATTTTGCTCACTGACTACTTATCTTTTTATATAAACATTATCAGATAGTGTAAGCGTTTTTTCCCTATGTGAATAGTATATAATGATAGCAGGACGAAACTCACCAGCCTCCGAACCGTATATGTCAACGAAGATTTTATCACATTTCTCGTTTGCTTCATATCCGAACGAAATTCCGTTTTCTATATTTAATTCTAAGCCAAAATCCAAAAGAAATGTTTCTGCAACTTCTGTAAAATCCGCATTGTTAAACGCAACTGTTGTATCGTCTACTATCTCAATATAAACTTCATCGTCATTTCCCAAATAATATCTTCCGACCGCTATTTCTTTGCTCGAAGAACAGCTTGCCAATAAAAACAACACTATAGCCATCAGAATTTTTGGAATAATTTTCTTTCTCATTTCATCACCTACTAACATAAATTTTCTGCGTTAAATAAACTTTTTATCATACGCTACTTGCTGGTACTATTCCCCACCTTTATAATCTTTCCGCCCGCCGCTTTAATCAGCCGGTCATAAAGAGCCTCGCCTATTTTGATTTTATCCGGTTCCACCGAGTATATTTTTTTTATATCAAGATTATTAAATTTATTAAGCGCGTCAAACAAATTATACGCCTGTTCTTCCAAACTATTTTTCCCGCCTATCGCTATCGCAGTAATATTTTTATTATCTTTAAAATATTCCGGCATACCGCTGTAACATAAAAAGCCTGTTTTTTCCGTTTCACAGTTCACAAAATTTATTATATCCTGTTCTTCCCCAGATAAAATATAAAGCGGCGCGTCAGGCGAATAATGCGTATATTTAATGCCGGGCGACGGTGCTTTTTCAAATATTTCTGTTTTTTCGCGTATATCAAATCCGGATAAATTCTCGCGGGTTATATATCCTGCTCTCAAAATATTTAAACTTTCGTCCGAATTAAAAGATATAACCGTCGATTCCAAGCCTATTTCACAGTTTTCGCCGCAGATTATCATGTCAGCCCTGCCGTTTAAATCTCTTATAATATGTTCAGCGTTCGTCGGGCTCGGTTTGCCTGATAAATTAGCCGACGGCGCGGCTACCGGCACTCCCGCAAGCTCTATTAATTTTCTCGCGGTATTATTCTTCGGGACGCGGAGCGCAACAGTTTCAAGAACGCACGACGCGTCCAGTTTATTATTTATTTTTTTTAAAACAAGAGTGAGCGGCGCGGGCATAAATTTTTTTATTATTTTTTCCGCGGCTGCCGGAACTTCCGCGTATTTATATATATCGTCCGTACTTGACAAGTGAACAATCAGCGGATTATCCGGCGGCCTGGCTTTCGCCTCATAAATTTTTTTTACGGC
>Ga0099364_10007152_pt1 | contig 16036 bp, 15 predicted proteins | sample TergutTh196P3_FD_73070 | JGI IMG/M metagenome (GOLD analysis project Ga0099364, IMG submission 73070) | Microcerotermes parvus P3 segment gut microbial communities from Pointe-Noire, Republic of the Congo - Th196 P3 | ecosystem: Host-associated > Arthropoda: Insects > Digestive system > Gut ...
ACATGACAAACGATATTAAAACCGCAGTTGATGATAATTGCGACACATATATAACAGGCGAGTATAGTTTATATTCTCAGCAATACTCTAAATATGCGGGGATAAATCTTTTAGTAGGAAGTCACACAAATACTGAGGTTTTAGGTGTTTTGGGGCTGATTAATAAACTGATTGAAGACACGGGTATTGAAGCAGTAAAACTTGCAGAAGAAAACTATTAGACGTGTGTTTACACTAAGCGGATAATAAGCTAAAATATGCGTTGTTTGGTTAGTGTAAACACACTCTAAGTTTATCTCACGTTATAAGCATTAAACACATCAACCGATTTCCACAGAATTGCGAAAATTATTTATATAAAGGAAATGATGTTCTCCCTGTAGGGCTTTGAGGCTATAGTATAATCATTTCAATCCTTACGCTCCGCTTTCCTTTCTCTGCGAGTATCTTTAATAAAAAAGCACTTCATTCCAAAAAGTGAAGTGCTTTATTTATACAATATTACAATGCTTGTTGCCTAAACCGTGATTTTATGCGGGTTTATGGGGTTTGGCGGTTCGCTTCTCTGTGTACCTTGCCACTTTGCGCCCGGGTTACAGCTTTTACCCAATACGCGGCCCGCAATTAGCGTTAAAACACTCGATTTCGGGTTTTACTCCGAGTAAGATGAGCCTGTCATTCATAAAATGGAGTATGCCTTTTTGCTTGTCTGAAGATTTCTGGTGGTAGGAACAATCAACGGTACACATGAATTTGGAATCAATCAATTCAAAAGAGATGCCACTGCCGTAACCCTGCAAACTGTAGTGGGTATCGTTCGCAAAGTCGAAGACATTAATCCCCAGTGTGAAAACGCCCGAAGTCCAACTTGAATAAAATACAAAATCGGGGAAACCATCTCCTGTCACATCGGCAATATGGACGGAACCTATCAAACCCGACAACGACTTTGTTGCGATGATTTTTTCATCTCCGTTTGGGTAGATTGCCTTGATTTGTGTACCCTGCATAAATTCGAACACTACATCCGGGAATTCGGCAAGGGTAAGCCGGTCTTCAAAGTGAAACTGCACGTTATTATCGTTGTTTTGCTGTATTATCTCATAAGATTTAGGTTCAAGTTCATCACTCAGCCAGATTAAAGGAGTAAAAGAAGGCGGCTCTGTAAATACTTGAGAGGAATCACTCTTTTTCTCTATGCTTACCCGTAATCCATAGCTGAATAGAGTATCGATACTACTCAACTCTTGTTCCAACACATATTTTAGGGAAAACACATACGGTGCTTCGCCGAAGTAAGGACCGAGGTTATACACCGTGTTATCGAATGTCACCATTATTAAATGCGAACGAATCGATGACAAATAATAACGGTAGCTTTTATCTTCGAAAATCAGTTCGGGTGTATCGTCTGACAGATAATTCTGCGCCCCGATGAACACAGTCAAACTTTCCTGCGGGGTTTCAATACTCGTAAAATAATCCCCTCCGGCATACAGTGTAAGAAAATCACAAGCCGTAAACGCATCTTGACTAATCGTGTACTGCAGTGACAGAAGTATAGCTTCACGTCGTATTCCGCCGTCATCAAACGTGATTTTATTGACGAAGTTCTTCGGTACGTCCACACGAATGGTGGTGATATAGTTCGTATAACGTTGAACATTAATCGCAGATATATCTTCTAACCCATTGAGTTCAGCCCATATATTGAAGATTTTCGTTATATCGTCTTCTTTATACGAATTATATAAATCCTTGTTGTCTTCATCAACGTTGAGTCCTCTTGCGTCCCGCTCCATTTCCTCTTGAGTTAAGTTTTCGTGATTTTGGAATCGCTCCGGAAGATGCAAAGACTCAAACAGAATAGCACCGTCATCCCTCGCATAGAAGATTCGTACATTCTCTTCAGGTTCTTCAGGTACATAAGGCGGTACCGGAGGTTCCTTGTCGGATAAACCACCATTGAAAAATCCCCCCAGTGTTAACGCCGTTGCCCCGATTACCACGGTTAAACACAAAGCCATTGCCGGCAAGAAGGTCATTTTCTTTCTCCCGGCCGCCCTTTGCTCACTCTGCGGAGAAAATTCCGTGGGAATTTTCGGAGTTAAAGAGTATACTCCGACGGAATCATCCCGCGCTTCCGAAACAATATCATCGCTTAACAATCCGATTGCTTCGAACAATTTTTCATTATTTATTTGATTTTTCAAACTACAATACCTCTCTTTCTAAGTAAGTCCTGAGTTTCTTTCGTGTTCGGTGAAGGCTCATCTTCACCTTGCTTTCGCCGACCCCGAACCGTTTAGCAATTTCGGGAACAGAATCAGCATACCAATAACGGTTCACGAAGAAAACCCTGTCTTCCTTTTTGCATGACAGCAAAAAGCTTTCAATCGCCCTTGCCAGGAATCTTGAATCAACCTCCCCCTCGACATTCCTTGCCGACGGAATACACGATTCCAACTCGCCCAACAGCAGGGATGGTTCACCGCCGCCGCGCTTTTGAGAAGTTAGTTTCCTGTATCGGTCAAGCGATATGTTGCGGGTGATTCTCCCGATAAATGCCGAGAAAGTTTGGGGTCGTTGCGGCGGAATCAAATTCCACACACCGAGGAACGTGTCGTTCACACATTCATCGGCATCCTCCTTGTTATGGAGAATCCCCATAGCGATAGCACGGCAGTACGAACCGTACTGCTTTTCGGTTTCGTTTATCGCACTTTCAGAACGTGCCAGATATAAATCGATGAGTTCCGTATCGTTCAACCATTTCACCTCCCGGTTTCAAGAATTTTTGAAGCTTCACCTATCAAGTCGTAAAAGCAGCCGGAATCGTCACAATGTAAAAGTATAGTCGGTTTTGAAACCAAAACCGACTATACACGTATGCTATACGTACAAAATCCCATCCGTGAAATCCGTCAAAGTGAAATCAGCATGACTTTTTATCTCAGCCCAATCCCCGTGTGAAGCTTCATCATAAACCCCGCATACCGTCATCCCGATGCTTTTCGCGCTTTTTACTGCCTCGATAATATCCTCGAAAACGATACAATCACTCGGCTTAACGCCGAGTTTCTGCGCCGCTAAAAGGAAAATATCAGGTCGTGATTTTCCGCAGCCGACCTCCTCGGAAATACAAATCACGTCGAACCAATCCAAAATCCCGTGATTACGGAGTGTGGGTTCAAACAAATCCGGGACTGAACTTGTCACAATCGCTAATTTCGCCCCGCGCTCTTTCAGAGCCGCCAGATACTCTTTCGCACCGGGTTTCATTTTCACGGTGTTTGCATAGGCATACGCCGCCATATCGTTCCATTCTCGCATTATGTCGGAAACATCGTCGGCAAGGGCGAAACGTTCCTTCGTGTAAGCGGCTGCCTCGGGAAAATTCATTGAAGACACAATGGCGGTATAATCCGGTGAAACCTCAAACCCGCGTTTTTTCAGAAAATCGACATCAATTTGCAACCACACATTCATAGAGTCGAGTAACGTCCCGTCAAGGTCGAAAATACACGCTTTTTTCATCCGTTCATCCATTAAAAGCCCTATCTAAATCCCCGATAATATCATCAATATGCTCTGTGCCTATTGACAATCTAATCGTGTTCGGCTTAATCCCCGAGGCCGCGAGTTCTTCCTCGCTCATCTGCGAATGGGTGGTACTCGCCGGGTGAATCACAAGCGATTTTACGTCCGCAACATTGGCAAGAAGCGAGAACAATTCGAGCCTGTCAATGAAAGCTTTCGCTTCGTCCGCGCCGCCCTTGACTTCAAACGTGAAGATTGAACCGCCGCCATTCGGAAAATATTTCTTGTAAAGAGCATGATTTTTGTGTTCGGGTAAGGACGGATGATTTACATTTTCGACTTTTCCGTTATTTGAGAGATATTCCACGACCTTGAGCGCGTTCGAAACATGACGTTCTACCCTTAGCGACAGCGTTTCAAGCCCTTGTAAGAACAAAAATGAATGAAATGGCGATAACACCGCTCCAGTGTCTCGCATTAATGTAGTGCGGATTTTGACTATATAGGCTAAATTCCCCGCGACTTCAGCGAAAACCGCACCATGATAACTTGGATTCGGCTCTGTTAAACCGGGAAATTTGGTGTTCTGTCCCCAGTTAAATTTACCCGAATCAACAATCACGCCGCCGATTGACGTGCCGTGACCGCCGATAAACTTAGTCACCGAATGTACAACAATATCCGCACCGTGTTCAATCGGGCGAAGCAAATACGGCGTAGCGAAAGTGTTATCGACAATCAGCGGAATTCCGTGTTTATGAGCGGTTTCTGCAACTGTGGCAATGTCAATTATACTCGAATGAGGGTTGCCGAGACTTTCGATGAAAATTGCTTTGGTGTTGGGTTTAATCGCCTTTTCGAAATCGGCGGGGTTGCCGCCTTTGACGAAGGTTGTTTCAATTCCCGATTCCGGCAAAGTATGCGCAAAAAGATTGTAAGTTCCGCCGTAAATGTCCTGGTCGGAAACAATGTGGTCTCCCGCACTTGCAATATTCTGAATAGCGTACGCAGTCGCCGCCGAACCCGAAGCCGTGGCGAGTGCAGCCGCGCCGCCCTCCAAAGCCGCAATTCTCGTCTCGAATACATCGGTGGTGGGATTCATCAATCGGGTGTAAATATTGCCGGGTTCGGTAAGCGCGAACCGCCCCGCCGCCTGTGCACAATCCTTGAACACATACGACGTCGTCTGATAAATTGGAACAGCGCGGGAATCGGTGGTAGGGTCGGGATTTTCCTGTCCCGCATGGACTTGCAGGGTTTCGAATTTGTAATTGTTTGTCATTTTTATGACCTTGCCTTTCTGCCACAAAGTGGCATGAATTCAAGCTTGTCAAGCTCACCTGCTCGACGGCGAATTCGCCGACTCCGTGAGCTCTTATTCAAACTTTATTTTGGGTTTTTACCGTCCGAAATGCAGAGCATTTCAAAACTGACCGACTATATTATATCGAATTTTGTTGGAATTGTCAAGTTTTTTTAGGATTCTAACACTGCCGCACATTCAACGTGTCGTGTACGCGGAAATAAATCCACCCCTTGAACCTGCAATGTCCTATACCCGAAGGTTGCTAAAACCGCGCAATCACGGGCTGCAGTCGCAGGGTCGCAAGAGACCATTACGATTTTTGCCGGGGAAAGTTTTGCGACTTTTTCCAGCACGGAAAAGTCGCAACCGCGCCTCGCAGGGTCGAGGATGACTACATCCGGGTGAATATTTTCCGGGAAATCTGCGGCGGCATCGCCGCATATGAATCGGGCATTTTGAATTCCGTTAATTTTGGCGTTGGTGATTGCATTTCTTACTGCCGATTCGACACATTCAATTCCGATTATTTCACACGCTTCATCGGCGAGAGACAGCCCAATCGTGCCGATTCCGCAGTAAAGGTCAAGAATGATTTTGTCTTTGGGCGTGGCGAATTCCTTGATTACACCATATAATTTTTCGGCGGCGGGTGTGTTAACTTGATAGAACGATTGAGGAGAAATATTAACTTTAACTCCGCACATAGTGTCGCTGATTTTACTTTTACCAATCAGTAAGGTGGTTTTGTCGGCAACTGCGCTTGTCTCTCCGCTGTAATGGCCTTTTCTTATGCAGATTTGTTTCGGAATTCTGCACGAATTTTGGATTTGCTTAAGTGATTCTTCGGCAATTTGTGCAAACTCGGGGTGATATAATTTGCAGTTGCTTTCGGGGGACAGCGGAATAATAGTCTTGCTCTTGGGTGCGTAGAAACCATAGAACAATCCACCCGATTGGCTTCTCCCTACTTGAAATTGAACATTGTTTCGGTAATAATTCGTGGTTTCGCTTGGGATAATCGGCAGAAATTCGGGTTTGAGCTTTCCTATCTTTGTGAAAGCGTTTTGTATAAAATTTGACTTTGCTTTTAGTTCTGCTTCATAGGAAATATGCCGAAAATCGCACCCGCCGCATTGGGTGAAATAGGGGCAGTCTACAGAAATTCGGTTGGGGGATTCCGTGATGATTCGTGATAATTGCGCATGGACAATTGATTTCTTCGATTTCACCTCTACGGCTTCTATGCAGTCCCCGATTGCGGTATACGGCACGAAGATGGCTTTTCCGTTATTGCAAGTCTTGCAGTCGTTTTCGGCGGCTGTAATGCGACCGACACCCGCGCCGTCATTGCTTATGTCGGTGATTTTTATTGATGTGTGCATAGTCATGTTTGTTATACCTCTTTTAAAGATTGCGAACAGGTCTTTGTTGCGGTTTAATAATCACACATCTGCTGTCGCTTATTGTAAAGCGTCTTATAACCGAAGAACAGCGAACAAAACACCGCAAGGCAAGTGACCGCGCAAATAGCGATAATGATTGAAATCTGGTATAAAATCGCGGTTGTCGGCATGGTGCCGGAAAGGATTTGCCCGGTCATCATTCCCGGTAAGGAAATGATTCCCATTCCTATCATGGAGTTTAACGTGGGCAATAAAGCTGTTTCCAGTGCTTGATTGACAAACGGAATCAAAATCCGTTCGGGGGTCACTCCCATATTTATAAGCGTATTGATTCGGTTGCGCCCGGCATGAATGTTTTCGTTAAACACCCGCAGTCCGAGGCTGACCCCTGTCATGGCGTTGCCGATAATCATTCCGCTAATCGGAATGGTGTATTGCGGGTTAAACAGACTCACCCCGACCACCGCCATTATGAAGAATCCGACAATCGAAAGCCCGGTACCCGCCAGTGAAATCCCGACAATGACCTTGAACCGCTTGTTGATTCCTTTATTGCGAGAAAGAACCGTAAATACAGCGAACACCGTCATCAGCATTAGGTATAAAACCGTAAAGAGCGGGTGGGGATTCTCGAAGATATACGTCAACGCCAATCCTGCCAACACCAGTTGAACCGTCATTCTTAAGCTTGCAATCAGTAATAATTTCGTGCGGTTGATTCTGCATTTTTTCATAACTAAAAGCACGATAATCAGGAGGAGATAAACCAATGCGAATTGCCATAGGTTCAATACAATAATATCATTCATTGTTATGACCATGCCTTTCTGCCACAAAGTGGCATGAATTCAAACCTGTCAAGCTCACCTGCTCGACGGCGAAGCCGCCGACCCCGTGAGCTCTTATTCAAATTTATGACCATGCCTTTCCGAGCCGTGATGACTCAGGGTGATTATATAATCTGCATAGGTTGCGGCGAGTGTTTTGCTGTGCGAAATAACGATTAGCGTGATGTTTTCTCTTTTGCAGAACTCTTTTACGTTAGACATCAGCGTGTTCGCGGTTGTATCGTCAAGCGCGCTTGTGGGTTCGTCTAAAAGCAGGACTTTCGGGCAGAAGGAGAGACAAATTGCGATGAATACCCGCTGTCTTTCTCCGCCTGACATTGTGTCGCAGGGTGACTCTAATGAGAAATCGGCGGCACAGATTTTCAAATATTTTCTTGCTTCTTCGGGGGATAACGGTGGCAATTCGCGATAATCACGATACTTGTTGAAGTTATCCCAAATGCTCCCCTCGAAAAGAAAGGCAGATTGACCGCACAGCAAGACTTCACGGCGGAGCATGACCGGGGTATATTCGTCAAGGTTCTTGCCGGAATACGTGATTATGCCGTCGCTCGGTGAAATAACCCCGTTCAGCAGTTTCAAGAGTGTGCTTTTTCCCGAACCGCTTTCACCGCATATAAAAGTCAAGGCATTTTGTTGTATTTCGATGCGGGGATAGGTTATGATGTTCTTGAAATCTACGTTTTCTAAAGTAAATAAAGGCATTTTTTCTCCTCCTGCTCCTCAAGTATATCATGAGCCGAACTTCATGTCAAGTACGTGTCAAGTATTCGCCGATTTCGAAAATGCGAAAATTTTTTAAAAATCCTCTTGACAAACGCTTCGGAATATGTTAGAATTACTTCGAACAATGGCGTTCACAGGGATGACCATGCAGGATTTTCATTCTGCGTTGCGTTATCGCAGGTGAACGCATTTTGATTTTTTGGGGGAGGAAACAGTCATATGTGCGGAATAATAGGCTATGTAGGAAAAGAAAATGCCGTTCCGATTATAGTATCGGGACTGAAGAAACTCGAATATCGCGGTTATGATTCTGCGGGGATAGCGGTCTGTCTCAAAAGCGAAAAGAATGAAAAAGATGAGTTAAAGAATTGGTTTAAGGTCGTGAAGCAGAAGGGGAGACTGTCGGCATTGGAGAAATGCCTGCAGGCGAAACCGCTTATAAGCAGTATAGGAATCGGGCATACCCGCTGGGCAACCCACGGTGAACCGTCGGACGTTAATTCTCACCCGCATATGGGGAGTAAGAATAAAATCGCCGTTGTACATAACGGAATCATCGAGAATTATCGGCAGTTGAAAGAGCGGTTGCTCAATAAAGGGATTGAATTCGCGTCGCAAACCGACAGCGAAGTCATAGCGCAACTCGCCGAGTATTACTACAACGGTGACATTATGGAAACGGTTGTTAAAGTGGCGAGTCGGCTTGAAGGCTCTTATGCGTTAGGGATTATGTGTCTTGAACAGCCCGACACTTTGTACGCTATACGAAAAGATAATCCGCTTATTGTCGGGTTGAGCGAACACGGTAATTTCATCGCGTCGGACGTTCCGGCGGTGTTGAAACACACCAATCGGGTATACTATATGGAGGATGAGGAAATCGCGGTGCTGAACCGCGATACGGTGGAATTCTTCAATATCGATAAAGAACCGATTCAAAAGCAAATCGAGACCATTACCTGGAGTCCCGACAGTGCCGAAAAAGGCGGTTATCGGCATTTCATGCTGAAAGAGATTATGGAACAGCCGCGGGTGGTTCGCGATACGGTTCAATCGGTGTTGCCGGGTTTGAACAGCGAAAACAGAACCGTTATTGAGAAGATTAACATCGGTGATTACGACAAGATTGTCGTTACTGCTTGCGGTTCGGCGTATAATGCGGGAATTGTCGGTAAACACGTTTTAGAAAAGATGTGCAGAATACCCATAGAAGTCGATTTAGCGAGTGAGTTCCGTTATAAAAGCCCGTTGGTGGATTCGCGGACTTTGGTGGTACTCATCAGTCAATCGGGAGAAACGGCAGATACAATCGCCGCTTTGAGGGAGGCTAAATCGTTGGGGGCGGCGACCCTTTCAATCGTGAATGTCGTAGGCAGCACCATCGCGAAGGAAGCCGATTTCACCCTGTATACTTCGGCAGGCCCGGAAATCGCGGTAGCGACTACAAAGGCGTTTACGGCGCAGTTGATATTGTTGTATGTGCTTTCGGCGGAATTCGCCGTGCAGTCGGGTAGATTATCGGGGGAAGAACATCGATGGCTTTTCGATGAAATGTTGACCCTGCCCGATAAAATCACACAGATTCTTGAGCAGACCGATGATATACAGAAGTATGCGTCGGAATGTGTGGGGTATAAGAGTATTTTCTTCATCGGGCGGAACATTGATTATTCAATCGTGCCGGAGGGTTCGCTCAAACTTAAGGAAATATCCTATGTCCACTCGGAAGCTTATGCCGGCGGCGAACTCAAACACGGGCCGATTTCGCTTATTACCGAAGATGCTCTGGTGGTCGCGCTTTCTAACAGTGAACGCCTTTTCGGTAAAATTATGAGCAATGTTGAACAGGTAATCAGTCGCGGTGCAAAGGTGCTGTTAATCGGGAATTGCCCGTATGAAGACGATTCCGGTCCTGTCTGCGCGAAGATTTCGCACATTGACATTCCGCAAACGCTCGAATACTTTTCTCCGTCATTATCGGTGATTGTTCTGCAACTGTTCAGCTATTACGTTGCCGCGAACAAAGGACTCGACATAGACAAACCGCGGAATCTGGCGAAAAGCGTCACGGTTGAATAAAAAATTCAGGTAAAAAATTTAGAAAAATTTAGAAGGAGAAGTCACGTGAACACTACTATAAAGGAAGTCTTGAGCTTCGCAGAGGAAAATGATGTAAAGTTTATCCGTCTCAGCTTTTGCGATATGTTCGGGGTTCATAAGAACATTTCGATTATGTCGGACGAATTGGAATCGGCATTCAAGAACGGTATACCGTTTGATGCTAATGCGATTTCTGATTTTTGCGACATTACACGTTCGGATTTGTTGTTGTTTCCCGACCCCGGTACACCGGAAATACTTCCGTGGAGGCCGGGTTCAGGGCGGGTATTGCGCTTCTACTGTGATATAAAGAACCCCGACGGTTCGCCCTTTTGCAATGACAGCAGATGGATTCTCAAGCAGGTGATTCGGCGGGCGGAAGAAAAGGGGTATATCTGCAAAATCGGTGCGGAGTTCGAGTTTTATTTGTTCAAGACCGATGAAAACGGTGAGCCTACCGATATCACCGTCGATAAGGGCGGCTATCTCGATATACCGCCGTTGGATAAGTGTGAAGACATTCGTCGTGAAATCTGCCTCACGCTCGAAGAAATGGGGATTAAACCGGAAAGTTCGCATCATGAACGCGGCCCCGGTCAAAATGAGATTGATTTCCGTTTCGGCGATGCCTTGACCTGTGCCGATAATTTCCAAGCGTTTAAATCGGTGGTTATGGCGATTGCCGCGCGAAACGGCTTGTATGCTTCATTTTTACCGAAGCCCATTGCAAATACCGCCGGTAACGGAATGCACGTAAACCTCTCGCTTTCGTTGAAGAACAGCGGTCGTAATATATTCAAAAACATCGGGGAAACGGAAGATGGGGTTGTTTCGGCTTCGGGTGACGGACATTCCGAAGCGGTGGGGAGTTTCATTGCGGGAATCCTTGAAAAAGTCCCTGAAATGACCATGTTTCTTAACCCGATAATCAATTCATATGAACGCCTGGGTGAGTTTGAGGCACCGAAATACGTGTCGTGGTCGCACCGGAACCGTTCGCAGTTGATTAGAATTCCCGCCGCAGTAGAAGAACGTGCGAGAATGGAATTGCGTTCGCCCGACCCGTCGGTGAATCCGTATATAGCTTTCGCATTGATTATCGCTGCAGGGTTGGACGGAATTGAGAGGGGGCTGAAACTCCCTCCGCCGGTTGATGCCGATTTGTATACAGCTAAAGAAAGTGTGACGGATTCGCTTGCGTTACTCCCGAAAGATTTGGAGGAAGCGGTTAATTTCGGTGAAAAGAGTGAGTTTATTAAAAGCGTTATAGGCGAGGAATTTCACGAGAAATACGTTGCAGCTAAACGAAAAGAGGTTGCGCAATGGAAAACGCGCTGATTGTTTCCCGCCATGATTCCGGCACGCGCTTTTTTACCGAGCAGTTGGAAGCGGCTTCAATTAAGCGAATAATGATTCTGAAATCGTGTAACGAGGCGCGGCAGTTGCTTTTGGAACGCAGTTTCGACCTGGTGATTGTTAATTCGCCGTTGTCGGACGAAACAGGGGAAGTGTTAGCCAGGAATATCGCGGTAAAAGGCACGGCACAGGTGATTCTGGTAGTGAAAGCGGAGTTTTACGATGAAATGTCGGCAGTCTGCGAAAATGACGGAGTGCTGACGGTTTCTAAACCGCTGAACCGGGGGTTGTTTTGGTCGGTGCTTACCTTGGCGAAGTCGGCACAGAATCGGTTTAAACGAATCCGTGACGAGAATGCGAAACTGAAGCAGAAAATCGATGATATACGAATAATTGACCGTGCGAAGTGGGTTCTCGTCTCGTGTATGAACATGAACGAGCAAGAAGCACATCGCTATATAGAAAAGCAGGCGATGGATTCCCGCTCAACTAAACGCGCAATCGCGGAAGGGGTGCTTAAAAATTATGAACGTTAGAATCATTGACTATAAAGCGGGAAACGCGCCGAGTGTATTTCATGCGGTTGAGCGACTGGGTTACGGGGAATCAACCCGATTCGCTCGTACAGCGGAGGATTTTGACGGGGCAACCCACATTATACTCCCGGGGGTAGGCAGTGCGAAAGCGACGATGGAATCGTTGCGGGGGTTGGATTTAATTCCTGCCCTGGAAGAAGCGGTGCTGAAGAAATCCGTCTGCTTTTTGGGGGTTTGCGTGGGAATGCAGATTCTTTTCGAGCATAGTGAAGAAGAAAATGCCGACTGTCTCGGCTGGTTGGAGGGCAGGGTGGTGAAGTTCGATAACACGAAAGTCCGTGTGCCGCAAATGGGGTGGAATCAAGTTCGGTTTGTTGATTCGCAAGCTTCGAAGAAATCCGGGGAAGACCGGTACTATTATTTCGTCAACTCTTACTATGTGAAGCCCGAAAACCCTTCCGATATATGGGCAACGGCGTTCTACAACGGGGAGTTTACGGCGGCGGTACACCGCGGGAACATCTACGGAACGCAGTTCCATATTGAGAAAAGCGGTGAGTCGGGATTAACCTTGCTGAAAGGATTTCTGGATTTATGAATAAGTTGACTAAAAGACTAATCGCCTGTTTTGACATTATCGGCGGGCGGGTTACGAAGGCGGTGAATTTCCAAGATAATATCGATGTTGATTCGGCAGAGACACTCGCCGAGAAACTGTACGAAGCACAGATTGACGAGTTGATTTTCTACGATATTACCGCAAGTAACGAAAAGAGGAAAATCGACATAGAGATGGTAAAGAAGGTCGCAAATCGGGTGTTTATTCCGTTTACCGTGGGTGGCGGAATCAAGAATCTCGACGATATGTATGAAACGCTGAAAGCCGGGGCGGAAAAAATCAGCGTTGATTCGATGGCGGTTCGTAATCCGCAAATCATTCGTGAGGGGGCGCGGGAATTCGGTTCACAATGTATCGTTTTATCGACTCAGGTTAAGCGTGAATCGAAAATGCCGAGCGGTTACGAGGTTTACATTGACGGTGCGCGTTTAGCGACGGGGCTGGATGCACTCGATTGGTTGAAACAGGTCGAAGAGTTGGGGGCGGGCGAAATCTGTCTCAACAGCATCGATAATGACGGAACGCTGAACGGATATGACCTTCGGTTGATGAAAATGGCGGAGGAGGCTGTAAACGTTCCTTTGATTGCTTCGGGCGGGGCGGGGGAACCCGAACATCTTCGGGTTTTGTTCACCGAGACCGGGTCGCAGGCGGCTATAATAAGCAGCATGCTTTATTCACCGCGGATGAGCCGGAATTACTCTGTTCGGGCTCTCAAAGACGAGTTGCAGTCGGCGGGAATAAACGTTCGTCCGTTTTTTAACTTTTTTGAAAAAAATTTTGAGTTTTTTTGAAAAAAGTCTTGACAAAGCTGCCGGAATATGATATAATATATCGTGGAGTCTTATATTTAAACTCCGGACAGTAGAGGTAGCCCCAAAAAATCTAATATAGATTCTAAATAAAATCTTATAAACAATGACGTTTATTGAAGTCGGCTTTGCCGATTTCTTTAAGCGTCTTATTTTTTAGGAGGAAAAATTTATGTCTTACACAGCAAAAGTTCTGGAGCAAACAATCAAGCGTAACCCTAACGAACCGGAGTTTCATCAGGCGATGAGCGAGATTCTGCCGACGTTGCAACCTTTTATCGACGAACACCCCGTTTACGAGAAAGAGCGAATTCTGGAACGTCTCGTCGAACCCGAAAGGCTTACCGTTTTCCGTGTTCCGTGGGTTGATGACAAGGGAGATATTCAAGTCAACAAGGGGTATCGGGTTCAATTTAACTCGGCGATTGGCCCTTACAAAGGCGGACTGCGTTTCCATCCGAGCGTTAATACGGGGATTATCAAATTCCTGGGATTCGAGCAAATCTTCAAGAATTCGCTTACCGGTCTGGCGATTGGTGGGGGAAAAGGGGGAGCGGACTTCGACCCGAAAGGTAAATCCGACCGTGAAGTCATGTCATTCTGCCAGAGTTTCATCTGCGAACTCCAGCGGTACGTAGGTGCAGACCGGGACGTTCCTGCCGGAGACATAGGGGTGGGCGCACGTGAAATCGGGTATATGTACGGTCAGTATAAGCGGTTGACCGGTCAGTATGAAGGTGTTCTCACCGGGAAGGGATTGACATATGGCGGTTCTTTAGTCAGAAAAGAAGCTACGGGATACGGTCTCGTCTACATGGTTGAAAATATGCTCGCGTCTAAGAACACGACTTTCGAGGGCAAGAAGGTTGTTATTTCGGGCAGCGGAAACGTCGCTATTTATGCGGCGGAAAAAGCCGCTCAGTTTGGGGCGAAAATCATTGCCCTCAGTGATTCCGGCGGGTATATTCACGCACCGGAAGGGGTGGATTTAGAGTTGGTCAAGCAAATCAAAGAAGTTGAGCGCGGCAGAATCAGCGAATATGTCAAACGCAATGACGGCGCGACCTATCACTCGGATTCAAGTGTGTGGAGTCTGCCTTGCGATATCGCGCTTCCGTGTGCTACCCAGAATGAAATCTTGAAAGAGCATGCCGAACTCTTAATTAAAAATGGGTGTAAGATTGTCGCTGAGGGTTCGAATATGTCTGCGTCAATCGATGCCACCGAACTGTTCATCAAAAGCGGGGTTTATTTTGCGCCCGGTAAAGCCGCAAATGCGGGTGGGGTTGCTGTTTCGGCACTGGAAATGGCTCAGAACAGCTCACGAATAGTCTGGTCTTTTGAAGAGGTGGATTGCCGCCTTCGTACGATTATGCACGACATCTACACTAACAGTTGTAACGCCGCACAACGTTACGGAATGAAAGGCAACCTCGTTGCCGGTGCGAACATTGCCGGGTTCGAGAAAGTCGCCGAAGCTATGCTTTATCAAGGGGCGGTATAATCAGTCAGAGGAGCGGGGTATTACACCCTTGCTTTCAATAAAAATCGTAATAATTAATCTTTAGGAGGAAAAACTAATGAAAAACGTAACTGTTTCTATGGGGAAACCAATCACTGCGCCGGTGCTCGTTCCGGTGGAACACAAGTCCACGCCGATTTGCATCAATGACCCGTTTATGGTAGACGGAGTCTGCTACAAAGTTACCGCGATGTCGTTCGGGACGGCGCATGGTGCCGTTTTCGTCGAAGATGTTGATTCGGTGGATGTCGCTACCGTGGGGGAAGCCCTCGGAACGCATAAACTCTTCCCGCAGGGGGCGAGTATCGTCTTCGTTCAAATGGCGGAAGGCAATCCGAAACCGACAATCAAGGCGCGGGTATGGCAGTATGGCGAAGGGGAAGTCTTGTTCACCCCCGAATCTGCTTGTGTTGCGGGTACAGCGGCTATGATGCTGCAAAAGACCCTTTTCGGTGAGGTAGAAGTTTCGATGGGGTCACACACCTTGATGGTTAAGAAAGAGCGTAATGACGGTGAAATTCTGCTGGAATTCGGCAGGTACAAATTGTTGAAAGCCGGGGAAAATCCTGAAAATCCTATAGTTATGGCAACTTCCGGTGAAAAAGACTTTTTCGATTACGGAATGTTGATTGCGGTGTAACTCCGCTCGAAAAGTCTTGTCTAATCGGGCAAAGCCCGATTAGGACTTTTCTCACTCAAATGGCTCTGTGTCGGTTAAGTTGCAACTTATCGTGCAACTTAATATAACTTTACAAGAAAGGGCGTGCGTGTTATGATTCAGAAGGAAGAGTTGATTTCTTATCTTGAGGATTTGTCTTGTCTTACGCTTTCGTCGGATGAAAAGGTGCGGTTGCCCGGGGAGTTGGAGAAGATTCTCGGCGGCATGGCTAAACTGAGCGAATTGGATACGGTCGGCGTTGACGAGCGCAGTCACCCTTTTGATAATGTCAACGCCTTCCGTGAAGATATCGTCAACGATTCTTTCGAGCGTGAGCTTATTTTGCGAAACGCGCCGAATCGCAGTGACGAAGCCTTTATTGCGCCACCACCGCATTAATTAAGAATTAAATGAAGTAGGGAGAGCCGGGGAATGGAAAACGTCGTTAAACGTTATTACGTAGAGAAAAAACCGGGGTTCGATTTACCGGCGAGGAAATTGCAATCCGAGTTATCGAAGTTTATGGGATTGCCGGAAATCGAGATTCGACTGTTCAATCGCTATGATGTGCAAGGGGTTGCGGCGGAAAAACTTTCGGAGGTAGTTAATA
>Ga0099364_10007153_pt1 | contig 16035 bp, 10 predicted proteins | sample TergutTh196P3_FD_73070 | JGI IMG/M metagenome (GOLD analysis project Ga0099364, IMG submission 73070) | Microcerotermes parvus P3 segment gut microbial communities from Pointe-Noire, Republic of the Congo - Th196 P3 | ecosystem: Host-associated > Arthropoda: Insects > Digestive system > Gut ...
GTAAAGCTGAAGGCATTACTGAAGGAGCTGAACAGAAAGCTCTGGAGATAGCCCAAGCTATGGTGGATTTGAATCTCCCCCTTGAGACCATAGTAGTTGCTACTAAGCTAGATCCTCAGCAGATAGAGAAGCTGGTGACGAAGAAAGGGTTGTAGGTTGCTGGGTATGGAAACTATGCAATTTTTAAATACTACGCATATCTTTGAAATTTTTTGGATTACTATTAATAATATTAGATATTATGAAAAAAGTGATTAGGTGAACAATGCAAACTATATCGGATAGAGTACCTTTATGAAAAGACTATTTTACCTCTTCTTTATTTTACTATTTTTTTCCCATATTATTTACCCAGAACAAGTTTCACTGATTGATGATAAAAATAGCTTTGGTGGTCGAACCATATTAAGAACCTATGACCAGGATGAACAAGCCTTATTAAATTATTCAAGGCTATTTGAACATTATGATTCTGATGATAGGATAGTTCAAATTGTAGCGATAGTTACCGAAGATTTTACTGAAATGACCGGTCTTCAAGTCCAAGTACAGCACTATAGAGATACTATTCTATTAGGTTATGAAAAATTATTTGCAGACTGGTTTTTTGATAAGCATGATTATAATAGATTGATTGAAGAAGTTGATCTTGCTGGAATTATTATTTCAAGAATGTATTTTCATAATGAGCTTCTTTTAGATTTTTCAAGAGACCCAAATGATGCATACGAATTTTATAATGTGGTATATATCGATGATGCATTTCATAGCAATTATTTACCCAATGAAAGTGGTAATGTTGTATCGATGAGCGCAAGATATGTTAGGATAAGGTCAGTTATTCAATTTGGCAATGAATTAATCGATATGGATGAAAATGATTTCATGATAATAAGGTATCTGTCAAACTATTTAGGTTTTGAAAGTTTAGAAGGCTATTATACAAGAAAAGTCAAGGTACATTCTAACAATCGATCGTATTGGTTTTATGTTCAAACTTCCCTAGAGCCCTTTGTTTTAGGTCAGCTAGCTACGATAAGGTATTACCCTATTGGATTTAATGGAGAGTTACATTTAATGGGAATAGGGTTTTATGATATCGGGGATTAGAGTAGTTTTTATGAAAATTGACATTAACAATAAAATATGATAGGTTCATTTCTTGAAAACACATTATTCACGGGGAATCGTAATGACCTTTACCAAGGGTAAGTGTAAGGCTATGAGAATTATTATCTGTATTATCTGTATTATCTTTATTATGATAAAATTGTCGTTTTATAGCTGTATCGCAAATGATGACGATTCGGAAAATTTTGAAGCTACAATAGCTATGCAAAGGGAAACAATCAATGATTTAACACAATTGATAGCAACATTAAATGATGATATTAGGACATTACATATGGATATTGAAAATATAAATACAGAAATAAGTTCAATTAATTCTGCCAGACCTTTGAATCAATCAATCATAGTTGATCCTAATGATCCCTGGTATATTGGTAATATCCAAAATAATCATATTGGAGTTTATTTACCAATTAATTTTATTGATGTTTTAAGGAGCACTAAAAATTTTTCAATTGCATTGGAATCTAATTATGTCAATCATCCCAATCGAGGGATATATCATGATATCTTAATTGTAGACAGAGAAGCAGATCGTATATGGAGCAATGCCCGTTACAACGATGGTTACGCTATTCGTTCGGATGAGGCAGTACATTTTCAATTTACCATGATTAATGATGAAATCTATATCAATGCGCCCAACGATATTCAATATCTTCGAGTATCTGAAAGTATTGAAGATCCTTACGGGTATGTTGAAAATTTTGTTGGCCAAATTATATTTGAAGATGCCATTGTAAGAAACATTGTAAAACTTGATGATAATGTAGTAACTGTTCTGGAAACTGGGTTAAATCTAAGTATTAATATATCTGGACATATGCATATGGTGGGGACCCCCAATGTTTTAGTGCGGGTAAACCGAGAAGAATTATTTTTAGAAATAATAGATGGACTGTATGTTTTTTTTGATACTGTAAGATTGAATATGGCAGAAAACGCTCGAGGTGATACAATTATTTTAGAGTTTTAAGGTGTTGACGAATTTTTACTACTATATTGAAGGAGCTTTTTGAAATGAAAATTACTAGTGTATTTTTTGTTATTACTAGTTTTTTACTTATTGGTTGTACCGCAAAGGATACAAATTATTCTTCTTACGAAGATACCATAAAAGAAAATGAAATAACTATCAATGAACTAAATCAAACAGTAACAACCTTAAATGAAGAAATACTAAGGCTTACCAATGAATTTGATTTATTATTGAATGAACTTGCTTTATTGAAAAGAGACAATCAATTTGATGAACCACTAAGTAAATCTCTTGCGTTTGGTATTCCACAAACTTATGATGAAGCAATAGAGATAATGGATAGGTTAAATATTCATAATGTTATCTTGGAGTTTTTAACCATTAATGATGAAGTTTTTACGGTAGTTGAGATTCAAGAAATGATGGTTGAAGTAGGTACAGATACTGAAACGTTAATTTACGATATTCCCGATGTTTCTGGTGAAATTTTATTATCGTTACCCTTTAAAACTCATATAGACGCAACTATGATTGCTATTATTGAAGAAGAAAGCCCAAGGGACTGGGGACATGGATTTGAGCATTGGGTAAAAATAAGGATGGATGATGGTGTAATAGGATGGGTTAGGGGTGAATACGTTAACCTCAATATGGGAGGTTTAAAATACATGACAGAACGAAACAAATGGCTCATGGAAAATTACGTGAGGTATCATATATAAATCACCTTGGAATAGCTAGTACAAACAAAGCATTCCATGCAGCAGCAGGAATACCAGCGCCAGGGGGGATAGTTCTAGTCCATACTTCAATGTCAAAAGTTAGCTTTTCTTCATAGTTATATATTAATGCGTTTTTTAAAAAACGTTCTCCGGTGAATAGAACATCAATTAAACCTAATATATGGTCATCAAAAATGGTATTGTTGAATATTTCATCAAATTGATCGATATAAAAATATTTATTACACATTTCATTTAATTCGTCAAATGTTGTTACTTCTAGGATATGATATCTGTTTAAAACTTCGTTATAGAAAATTTCAGAAGGAAAATAATCACTTCTAATACTATCAAATTCTCCAAGTAATGAATGCCTTGAAACGATCTTGTAAATATAGGTATTTTCTCTATATGGTATATCAGAGTTAAAGGTAATCGTTCTAACATGAGTTTGGATCTCTTTATATAATAGAATTTTTATTTGTTTATAAAAAAATAGAATAAAAAAAATAATTGTAATGCTTGTAAGATTTATTAGGATAATTTTTATCGGGTTCTTCCTCACTCTCGGCATTCCTCTAGCACCTTCAGCCTGCTCTCTTCTATCCTTACGTAAAGGTTCTTTTCCTGGGTGGGGATTACCAGTCCCTTGGGGCCGTTTTTGGCCCGGCGGAGGTATTTTACGGGAGTGTAGATGAGGTCCCCCTCGCCTTTGTTGCGGCCCTTGGAGTAGAAGAGGGCCAGGTTCCCTGCATCGAGGAGGATGTCCAGAGGGACTGTCTTGCCCGAGCGTTGTTTGATAAACACATAGGAGCCGGGGAAGTCCCGGGCATGGAGCCAGAGATCGTTTCCTTTAACGTGCTTCCGTAAAAGGGCGTCGTTTTCTGTGGCATCCCGGCCCACCAGCATGAGCCAGTCATTCTTTCGGAAACTGAGTCCTGGCCTTCCGGCTTCTTTGGTGTTTTTTCCCCCCTGGGGCCGGGGGTTCTGCATGAGCTTGTGCAGTACCAGGGGGTTTGTTTCTTTCAACAGCTCCTGGTAGGTTTCCTTTTCCTTTAGAATCTTCCCTTCGATTTCTTCGATCCGGCGGCTTAATTCCCCCAGGCCGCTTTTGGCTTTGCGGTACTGTTCGTAGTAGCCCTCGGCTGAAGCAGCGGGGCTCTTTTGGGGGTCTAACTTTATGCGAACCGGCGAGGGGGGATCGGTGTAAAAATTTTCTGCCTCCAGCCAGGAGGCCCCTGCTTCTATGCTGCCTGCGTTGGCCAGGATTAGATCTCCGTACTGCCTTAGAAGATCCCCCTGGGTGAATTCGGTTTCCTTTTCCTTTAGCTGGGCCAGGGCAGATTCCATCCCGTTAAGGGTCCCCTCGTGGCGGCGTTGTAATTCTTCCCTTAAGCCCTCCAGGGAGAGGCTCCCCCCCTCCTGGCGGTAGAGAGCATCTATCTTGCGGTTAAACGAGGCCCCTTCCGGGAGTTCGGCCATCAGGTCTTCGTTGAAGTCCCGGACCTGGTAGTCCCGCTCTTCCCGCTCCTCCCCCTGGTCCTTTGGGAGGACAAAGGTGCCCCCGGTGACTTCGCCCCGCCGGGGGATCCGTCGCATGGCGTCGAGGATTTTTCCCTCCCCGTTGACCAGGACCAGGTTGGCCGCATTGGACCAGAGTCTTATATACATGCAAAGCTTTTCTTCTCCGCTGCGGAGGTCGATCTGGATGATCCGGTCCCTCCCCAGCTGCCGGGCTCCTTCGATGCGGCTGTTTAATAAATTGGACTGCAGAAATTCTCCAAAGCGCAGGGGCTTTTTTGTTTTGGGAATGGGATGATAGGTCTGGTGGAAGCGGCAGGCCCTGGGGCTTAAGGACACCAGGAGCATCTTGGCTCCTCCCCTGCCGTAGATCTGGAGGCCCAGGACCTCATAGCTGCTCATGATGACCTTCTGGATCCGGCTCCCCGGAAGGTCCAGTTCGCTGAGGATTAGGTCTATCTCTTTCCAGTTTAATGACACTCCTCAATTATATCTTATTTCTTTTTCTGGATCAGGCCCATGGTGTATACTATCCCCATGAAAAAGATAGCCGCCTCTGTCATGGCCCTCTGCTTCCTGGGCCAGAGCCTCTTTCCCCAGGGGGCCTCAGCCTACCGGGAGAGAGCTGCGGCTCTGGCGGCCTCCCTGGATGATCATACCCTGGCGGCCCAGGTGCTTATGACAGGGATCTCCGGCCGGGGGGCCCTGGGCCCTGATATGCTGCCCATCCTCGAACAGATCCCCGTGGGGGCGGTGATGCTTTTTCGCTATAACCTGGACAGCCCCCCCGCAGAGGTCCGGGCCCTGCTCTCCCAAACCCAGGCCCTGGTAAGCCGCCGGAACGGCATAGCCCCCTTTATGGCAGTAGACCACGAGGGGGGACTGGTACACCGCTTTGGGCCTGGGATAGAGCGACTCCCCTCAGCTTATTCTTTCTGGGAACTGGCCCAGCGGGAGGGGCGGCCCCGGGCCCTGAGCCAGGCCCAGGAACTCTATACCCGTTCCGCCGCCGAGATTGCTTCCTTGGGGATCACCATGGTCCTGGCCCCGGTGGCGGAGATCCTCAACGAAGAGAACCGGGTTTTTCTGCAAACCCGCTCCTTTGGGCCCGATGGGGGCTTTGTGGAAGACCTTGCCTCGGTCTATATCCGGGCCATGGCTGACCAGGGCATAGCCAGCGTGGTGAAGCATTTTCCGGGGCATAGTTCCGAAGACCCCCACTATGGGGTATCGGCCTTAGGCCTGGAACCCCCGGCCCTGGAGGCTCTGGTCCGGCCCTTCCGGACCCTGGTCCGCACCATGGAGCCCGCATCTATCATGGTCTCCCATGTGCTGGTCCCGGCGGTAGACCGGGAGCGGATTGCCAGCCTCTCGGCCCCGGTGATGCAATCCTGGCTGAGGGGGGATCTGGGCTTCCAGGGGATCATCATGGCCGATGACTACTTTATGCAGGCCGTGGCCCTGGCGGGCCTGAGCCCCCAGGCTGCGGCGGTGGAGGGTCTTAATGCGGGGGTAGACATGATCATGGTATGGCCCCACAATATAGGGACAGTCCACCGGGCCATCCTGGATGCCCTGGCCAATGGCTCCCTAAGCCGAGAGCGGCTGGCCGAAGCGGCGGCGAGGATCCTGGCAGAGAAATTACGGTATGGACTTATTTATTAAATAGCAATAGAAATACTATAGTTTTATTATGGAGGAAGAAGATGAAACGGATTTTATTTTTACTCGTAGGTATAGCAGTGGCTCTGGCACCCCTTTCGGCCATTGATATACGCTTTACTCCGCCTATCTTTGTGGGTAGTGGTGCTGGAGGTGAAGCAGCAGCATTAGCAGATTATCTAACAAAAGAATTTGCTGACATCTTTACAGAATTCCAGGAAGATCTGGCCAAGGATTTTGCCGGCATAGATAAGTATCCGTCAGACATGGTCAAGGCCTTTGGGAACGCCTCGGTCTTCGCCAGCGACGGGGCCAGTAACCGGGCCCATAGGGGTTATAACCTCTTCTCGGTTACCGCCGGGAGCATCATAGGTTTTCAGCTTCCCTCCAGCCCCTTTAAGATCGCCGATGAAATCGATGACATCGCCAATAGGCTGGAAAAGGACGGGGACATCAACCTGGGTATTAACCCCCAGGTCTTAAATGTCCAGGTGGGGATCAATACCTCCCGCTTCCTTTTAGAGAACCTCTACCTGGGGATTAAGGTCGGCTACTTTAACATGGCCATGGAACCCATGGAGTTTAATACCCTGGCCCTGGGGCTTACGGCGAACTACCAGTTTTTACCCCGGGCGAACATTGCGGGAGGCATAGTCCAATGGCGGGGGGTTAACTTTGGGACCGGCATCATGTTCCAGCGGACCTCCATGGATATATCTTTGGAATTGGATCCCATAGTGGATGAATCCCTAAAAATCGAAGCATCAGCATATCCCGCCCTTGGTCTAGGTTATGATCGTACCATCACCACCACCGTAACCCCTACCATCACCATGGGCTTAAGTCAGACCACGGTGACCATCCCCCTGGAGGCCCTGACCTCGGTCCGGCTCCTCTGGTTCCTCAATGTTCATGCGGGGTTAGGTGTGGACCTGGCCTTTGGGTCTTCAAAACTAGAGGCTTCATCTAGTTCTGTTATTTCCATGAGTGGTCTGCCGCAAGGGGGAAGTTACACCTTGACCCAACAACGGCCCGCCAAGCTGGATGTGGTCATGGAAGGTTCCGAGAACCCCCGGTTTTTAAACCTCAAGTTCATGACCGGTGTCGGCTTTAGCCTGGGGCCCGTGGTCATCGACATCCCCGTGACCTTCTATATTGGGAACGGCTATAACGCGGGGCTCACTATAGGGGTGGTTTGGTAGCTTCCTCTTCAAGAAACCGTAACAAAGGGGCTCTCCAGTCATCGCTGGAGGGCCCTTCTTGTATAAACCGGCGGTAGAGCCCCAGGATATGACGGCGGATTTCTTCGCTGTCTTCCCCCCTGGGGCACTCAGTGTTGGTAAAAAGATCACTGCAAAAGGCCTCGGCCTCTTCGGGGGGGAAGAGCCGTGGCTCGAAGCGGCTCATGGCGTACATGGCCGCGGGGATGCAGTTGACGCTGTGCTGTTTGACGTAGAGGACCGCTTCGGTGATGGCCAGGGCATCCTGACGCAGTTCCTCGGCCTGGGCCCCGTAGGTCCCGGCGGCCCCCAGGGTGCCGATAAGATCCCTCCACCAGGTGTAGGTCCGGATTACTACCATCACGTGGAGGCTGGGGACACACATCAGGTGGGGGTCCAGGACCCGGATGGGGATAAAGCGGGGGCGGCCCAGGTAAAAGGGACGCTTGGTAGTCGAAAGGTGGGCTCCGTAGACCCCGGCGGCATGGATGTAGAGGTCCCCCATGGATTCCAGGAAATTCCCCACCGGCTCCAGGGCGGAGCGGCCCAGTTTTTTCAAGGCAAAGCTAAGCATGCGGATCCAGAGGGACACAAAGTCAATGTAGGTTTCGATTTGAATGGGCACAAAGGGGATCTTCTTGTCCAGGGGGTGGTCTACGGCGGTCACGGGGATCCGGCCCGGAAGCAGGGCCGCCCTGTACTGCTGGAGAAAGAAGTAGCGGATTATGCAGGCCACACAGCGCAGGGCCCGGTATCGTAAGGCGCTATTTCCAAATATTTTTACAAAGGCCAGGGGGACAGACTCGTCTGCCACCGCCTCAAGGGACCCTTTTCTGGACTCCAGCATGGAAAAAAGGTAGCATGGATCTTCGATCTTCGTACATGGGGAGAGGGCTCCCTGCCCATGTGATTGAATAATTATCCTAGGGGAGCTATTCTTTCCATACCATGGACAAACTCATCATCAAAGGTGCCCGGGAGCATAATCTAAAGAACATAGACTTGGAACTCCCCAGGGATAAACTCATCGTCGTCTCCGGGATATCCGGGTCCGGCAAGAGCTCCCTGGCCTTTGATACCATCTTCGCCGAGGGGCAGCGGCGCTATGTAGAGAGCCTTTCGGCCTATGCCCGGCAGTTTTTGGGCCGCATGGATAAGCCCGACCTGGACTATATCGAGGGCCTTTCTCCTGCCATTTCTATCGAGCAAAAGACCACCCATAGGAACCCCCGGTCCATCGTAGGGACCGTGACCGAAATATACGATTACTACCGCCTTCTCTTCGCCCGGATAGGGCAGCCCCACTGCCCCCTTTGCGGCAAGGAGATCCGGGATCAGCCCATAGATCTGATCATCGAGACCATCCTCCAGATGGGCGAGGGGACCAGGGTGCAGCTTCTGGCCCCGGTGATCCGGGGGAAGAAGGGGGAGCACCAGAAGATCCTGGATGATGCCAAGAAGGCCGGCTTCGCCCGGGCCCGGGTGAATGGCCTCCTGGTCAACCTGGAAGACAAGATCAGCCTGGATAAGCAGAAGAAGCACAGCATAGAGATAGTGGTAGACCGGCTGGTCATAGGGCCAGGGATACGCCAGCGCCTGGCTGAATCCGCCGAGGCAGCCCTGGAGGCCGCCGACGGGGTCATGCTCGTTCTAGAGAACAGGGCTGGCCCTGAGGGCCCCGGGGAAGAGAAGGAACATTTCTTTTCCCAGAAAAATGCCTGCCCCGACTGCGGGGTCTCCATTCCCGAACTCCAGCCCCGGCTCTTTTCGTTTAACAACCCCTTTGGGGCCTGCCCCTCCTGTACGGGCCTGGGGATCCGGATGGAGTTCGACATGGGCCTCATCGTCCCCAACCCCTCCCTCTCATTTAACGAGGGGGGCTTTGTGCCCTATAACCCCGATTCGGCCTGGTACAGGAGCCGCTTTGACAGCCTGGCCAAACACTACAAGTTCAGCCTCGACACCCCCTTTAGGGACATCCCCAAAAAGGGGAGGGATGCCCTGATCTACGGCAGTGATGACAGCATAGAGGTGAGTTACAAGAACCGGGACGGGAGCCACCACTTCGATTACAATACCAAGTTCCCCGGGATCCTCGAGGACCTTAAACGGCGCTACTTTGAAACCAGCTCCCCGGGGATCAAGGACTGGCTCGAACGCTTCATGAGCCAGCGGCACTGCGAAGACTGCAAGGGAAAGCGCCTCAAGCCCGAAGTCCTGGCGGTCACCGTGGCGGGCTCCAACATCTGGGACCTCACGAGCCTCTCGGTGACCGATTCCCTTCGCTTTTTCGACAAGCTTGAGCTGAACGAAACCGACGGCACCATAGCCTACCAGATCCTCAAAGAGATTAAGGCCCGCCTGGGCTTCATGCAAAACGTGGGGCTCGACTATCTGACCCTGGAGCGGAAGGCCGCCACCCTCTCGGGGGGTGAGGCCCAGCGGATCCGCCTGGCCACCCAGATTGGGTCCAGCCTGGTGGGGGTCCTCTACATCCTGGACGAACCCAGCATAGGGCTCCACCAGCGGGACAACCAGCGGCTCATAGACACCCTTCTTCATTTGCGGGACCTGGGGAACACCCTCATCGTGGTGGAGCATGATGAGCAGACCCTCCGCATCGCCGACCACATCGTAGACCTGGGGCCCGGGGCGGGGGTCCATGGGGGCACCGTGGTGGCCCAGGGCAGCCCCAGCGAAATCATGAAGGTGAAGGAGAGTGTTACGGGCCAGTTCCTTTCGGGGAAGCTGAGCATGGGCATCCCCAAGCAACGAAGAAGGGGGAACGGCAACAGCCTAAGCCTTAGGGGGGCCTCGGAGCACAACCTAAAGAACATCGATGTGGACATACCCCTGGGGGTCTTTACCTGTATTACCGGGGTCTCCGGTTCGGGGAAGTCCACCCTCCTTTCGGATGTCCTCTACCCGGTCCTCTGTAACCGGATAAATAAATCCAGTTATGTCGAAGGGGCCTGCCTGGGAATCCTGGGGGAAGAGTACATAGACAAGGTCATCGACATAGACCAGAGCCCCATAGGGCGGACCCCCCGGTCCAACCCCATCACCTATGTGGGGGGCTTTACTCCCATCAGGGATCTCTTTGCGGGGCTCCCGGAATCCCGAATGCGGGGTTATAAGCCGGGCCGCTTTTCTTTCAACGTCCGGGGGGGCCGCTGCGAGCATTGTGAGGGGGACGGGACCATCAAGATCGAAATGAACTTCCTCCCCGATGTCTACATCACCTGCGATGTCTGCCGGGGCCGCCGCTTTAACCGGGAGACCCTGGATATCTACTATAAAGGAAAGAACATTGCGGACGTGCTGGACATGACCATAGAAGAGGCGGCGGAGTTCTTTAGCCCCATCCCCCAGATCGCCCGGAAAATGGACACCCTGCTGTCGGTGGGCCTGGGCTATGTAAAACTGGGCCAGAGCGCCCTGACCCTTTCGGGAGGTGAGGCCCAGCGGGTAAAGCTGGCCCTGGAACTGTCCAAGCGTTCCACCGGGCAGACCCTCTATATCCTGGACGAACCCACCACGGGCCTCCACTTTGCGGATGTGATGCAGCTTATGGAGGTGATCCAGCGGCTGGTGGATCAGGGGAACACGGTGGTCATGATTGAACACAATCTGGATGTGCTCCTCCAGGCAGATTACATCATAGACCTGGGCCCCGAGGGGGGTGACCGGGGAGGGGAGCTCATCGCCCAGGGGACCCCCGAAGAGGTGGCCCTCTGGGAAGCTTCTTATACGGGGCACTATATCCGGGAATACCTGGCCCTGCGCAGTAAAAAACCCAGGACCCCTTCCCTTAAAATCGCAGATGCCAGGGCTGCCCCCTAACGATGAACCGCTTCCTCTTGCTGGCTATCGCGGCAGTCGTCTTCCTTGCCCAGCCCCTGGGGGCCCAGGAAGAGGGAGAGCCCCTGGAACTAAGCCAGGAAGAAGAGAGCCCCGATACAGCACCGGAAGCAGCACCCGCACCCGCACCTGAAGCAGAAGAAGATCTAGAACCAGAGCCCGAGCCCGAGCCCGAACCCATGGACCCCGAGCTGGCCTACATAGACATGGAGATCCGCACCTCCTCTTTACGGGAACTGGCCTACTGGGCCAGGGAGCTGGGCCTCAGCGAGGGGGGCAGCCGGGAAGACCTGGCCCTGCGGCTCCGCTCCTACTATGGCATCCGGACCGGCGAGGGTCCCCCGGACCCGGATGAGCGGATCATCACCATTGAATCTGCCCGGACCTCCCAGTACTTTACCCTGGAGGCGGTAGGCGAAGAGTATGCCCGCTTTACCGGGGATGTGATCATCACCCTCCGGGACGGCAACGCCTTTCACCGGATCCAGGCCTGGGAGATCCTCTTTAACCGGACCCGCAATGTCCTTACCGCCTCGGGGACGGTAGAGTACACCAAGGAAGAAGAGGGGACCATAGAGACCTTTAGGGGCGAATCCATTACGGTGAACCTGGATAACTGGTCCAGCATCTTCCTTGACGGGGCCTCGGAGCGATCGGTGGACGGCAATGCCACGGCTTATCGATTTTCGGGGACCATCATTTCCCGGACCGACGAGGAAGTGACGGTCCTTACCCAGGCGGTGATCACCAACCCCGCCCACGATGAGGCCTTCTGGTCCCTCCGGGCTTCCAAGCTGTGGCTCCTGCCGGGGAACGACTTTGCTCTCTTAAACGGGGTGCTCCGGGTGGGAAACATTCCGGTCTTTTACATCCCCTTCTTCTACTACCCCTCGGATCAGGTGATCTTTCATCCGGTCCTGGGTTATAGATCCCGGGCAGGGACTTTCTTACAGACCACTACCTATATCTTGGGAAGACCCACCGCCGAGTCGATCTCCGAAAATTCCATCACCCGGGTCTTTGGCGGGACCCCCGACGACATGGAGATGCGCCGGGAGGGGATCTTTTTACGCAGCACCGGCAGGCGAAGCACGGACCCCAATGACCTGCGACTCTCGGTGCTCTTTGATACCTATGTAAACCTGGGGGGCTACCTGGGGGCCGAGCTGGTCATGCCCCGGCAGGGCATCTTTGGGCCCTCCACCTTTTCGGCCGGCCTGGGGCTGACCCGGAATGTCTACCCCATGATCGACTCCCACACCCCCTTTCAGCAGTATGACGGGGTAAGCGAATGGAACCGGACCATGCTCTTCTCCCGGGATTTCCCCCTCCGTTATCGTTTTGAAGGTTCCGGTTCCCTCTCCCACCGGGCGGGTTCCTTTTCATGGTCCTTTCCTTTTTACTCCGACCCCTTCGTAAACCGGGACTTTATGCAGCGCATGGACCTGGTGGACTGGCTGGGCATGCTAAGGCAGCGCCTGGCTGCCACTGCGGCGACCCTGGACGAGGGGGTCCACGATAACCCCATCAACTCCTACGAGTGGAGGCTCAGCGGCTCCTTAAATTTTTCTACCGCCCGGGTCTCCCCCTATATCAGCGCCCTCTCTTTAAGCAGCTTTTCTTCGAGCTTGAGTTTCCGCAGCCGGAACTCCTTCGAGTATAGGGGCCCCTTAAGCCCCGCCAACCCTGGAAGGGCCTTTTTCTACCCCGACCGCTTTACCATGTACTCCCTGAGCGCTGCCGTGGCGGGGACCCCCTTTACCACCCGAAGGGGTTCCTTCTGGAGGACCGACCCGGTCACCGGTCCCGCCCCGGGGGAAGACCTGCTGCCGGAAGAACCCATCTCGCCCTTTGAGGACCGGGAAGCTCTCTCGAGGCGTCAGGTTTCTCTGGATGCCTTTAACCTGGCCCCCCCCAGCCTGGGCCAGACCTTTGTCCTCCCTCGGACCGGGGGCCCGGTCCTCTCCCTGGATTACCGGATTACCCCCACCACGGCGGCGGAGCTGCAGTTTCAATCCATGGGCTGGCAGGAACAGGAAGACATAGACTGGAGCGAGGTTTCTACCATCCTTTCCAGGGTCAGAAGCGACGCCAATGCGGGGATTAACCTCAACCACGAGGGGGGCGGGGCCTATTCATCCTCCCTGCGCTTCTTTGCCACCGGATCCTGGCAGGACTTTATGTTCCTCAACGAAGAGGCCCCGGAATTTATGGTGGGGGGTGCTCCGGACCAGCAGCGGATCAGGGCCGCCAGGAACCGGGCCTACTCGGAAACCTTCTTCACCTCCACCTGGGAGATGAGCAGTTCGATCCGGCCCTTCTACCAGAGCCCTGTCTGGGGGAACACCAGCGTCCAGCATCAGGTGAGGGGCCTGGTGGGCCGGACCGTGGTGGATGTCAGCGGCGAGGAGCCTAGCTGGGAGTGGGTCCGGGGGGAATGGGAGAAGGAATACATCGACACCCACCGCCTAAGCGCCAACATCGCCGCCAACGTGATGAACTATAACCAGAACCTTTCCTTCTCCGTGGAACTGCCCCCCATAGATTCGGCGGCCACCAGCTCCGCCACCATCCGGGCCTGGATCAGCGAAACCAGCGTCCGCAACCGGGTCATCTATCCCTGGGATCCGGAGAAACGGGAGTTTGACCCGGTCTATTTTACCGAAACCCTTCGCTTTAGCTCCTGGGGAAGCTTCCAGCAGTACATAGTCTACGACCCCAAGAACGACAATATTACCACCTTTACCTCTAACCTCAACCTCTGGGGCTTAAGCGCCTCCTACTCGGCCCTCTATTCCCGGCCCTTCCGCTTTAATCCCCTCTATGGACAGCCCGGCACGGGAAACCAGCCCCTCTATATACAGCTTACCGAAGAAAAGCTGGAACCCCGGGAACTGAGGCTCACCTATACCCAGCCCCTCACCAGGGATGGCATATGGGAGAACCGGCTGCGGTTTAACGCCAACCTCAGAACCAGCCTGGCCTTTGACCTGCAGCGCTACACCAACTCGCGCCTGACCTTTAGTTTAAGCTTTAACTTTTTCATCACCAACTTTATCGATTTAAACTTAAGCATGAGTTCCGAAAACACGGTGGTTTTTAAATACTTCCAGCATTGGCCCATGTTTAATCTTCCCATGGAATTATACCCCAACGAGGACCATGGCTTTTTTAGGGACCTGACCAATTCATTCCGCTTCGACGACATGGACCTAAGACGCCGGTCGGGCTTTAAGATGCGTTCCCTCAGCCTGGGGGTCATGCACTACCTGGGGGACTGGAACGCCCTTTTGTCCATCCAGACCACCCCCCATCTGCCCCAGGGGAGCCGATCCTACCAGTTCAGCAACGAGATATCCTTCATCATCCAATGGGTGCCCATCTCCGAAATCCGTACCCAAATAGATTACAGCCAGCGCCAGGAGGCCTTTGTGGCCCGCTAGGGGCGGTAGGCTTTTATTTTGATGTAAAATGAATCATGAAATAAATACAATATTCATATTCTGTTGAAGGTTTAAGCGACGTTCCATCCCACCTTATAAAGCAAACCGATGGTTTGCGGTGGGCTGGAATGTGGGTGAAGGAGGTGTTTGAATGGCGTAGCCATGACCTAGTCGACTGGACCCTGAGCCGCCGAATAGACGGTGTAGTGTGATTATCGCTATTGTCTCATCTGATTTCTAGCTATTGTAATATTGTTTCTAGCATCATCTGCTAGATAATGAATTGAGTCAAGATATAATAATGTTTCCCAATCATTTATTGCTAAAGCGTAATCGCCATTAAAATAGTATGCATTCCCACGGTAAAAATATGTGCTATGTAAAAAAAGGAATGAAGTCTTACAGCATGTGTATAATCTTCAATTGCCTGGTTCCAATTCTCCTTTTCACTAAAAGATCTGCCACGCCAATAATAAATACCTCCAATATTCTCATTAATTCCCATTCGAATAACTTCGGTAAAATCTAATATACTATTATCATAATTTTATAATGAAAAATATGATATACCACGTGAATCATATGCAACAGATAAAAGCTCGTTAATAACTGCAGAATGTGCATGAAAATTGATGAGAAAAACATTTAATAATCTAATCATTTCTGTATATTCTTCAATCGCAAGATTAAAGTTACCTTCATTATATGCTTCATTACCACGTCTAAATGCAGCAACAACAGGATCATTGTCTTGTGCAGCAATAATTGTTGGAGATAAAATCAATAAAAAGAATAAAATGCAAATTAAATCCTTTTTTTAGTTTTCATATAAATTATCCTTACAGAATATTTTGATTTATACTAATTATATACAATATTGGATTATATGTCAATATCTAACCAAAATAAATTAAAGATATATAAATTTATCGCATTACGCATAGCGTTTTTTAAACGCAGTTTAAATTACACGTTAAAGGAATTATCGTAAAAACCTTAGTACATTTTCCTCGGCTTTGAAGGTTCCGCTTCGTAATTCTTCCCGTAAGCGTACAATGGGTTTCTTTAGGCGGTGCATCTCTTCCTCGTTATCAAGATGAACTACCAATCCAGTCCCATCGCGATCCAAGACATTACAGGCGATTTTTATGGCCTTGGAAATAATCTTTAGTATCTTAAAGGGAATCTTCATGTTCATCGAGAGGACCCATTGTCCCTTATAGTATAGGGATTTTTTGCTAAAGGCCCAGAAGGTTTCTTTCTTTTCATGATTTATTTTTTTCTTATTATTTGTATTCATGTTTTCTAATGATATCTCTTCAAATTCATTTTTTTGATTGTCAATAAATGTATCGTTTAATATGGCAGTAATTTCCTCTTCTTCCTTCCTGCTCAATGAACTTGCGGCGTCTTTGTCCAAGGTACCCCGGGCGTAGGCGATAAAATCCCTGCGGTTTAGGCTCAAGAGCTTGTCAAAGACCTCTTGTTTGGGCTTA
>Ga0099364_10007154_pt1 | contig 16035 bp, 16 predicted proteins | sample TergutTh196P3_FD_73070 | JGI IMG/M metagenome (GOLD analysis project Ga0099364, IMG submission 73070) | Microcerotermes parvus P3 segment gut microbial communities from Pointe-Noire, Republic of the Congo - Th196 P3 | ecosystem: Host-associated > Arthropoda: Insects > Digestive system > Gut ...
GTGAAACTTCTTTTTTGACCGCCCAAAAAAGAAGCAAAAAAGGCGCCAGCCAGGCGACGCGTGGGACGGCGCTCCCTCCGTAAAAAACACAGACGCAGCGCAAGGGGTAGGCCCCTGCGCCGCGCCGGCATACAACAATGTATCATTTTTTATAGTGATGCATGTACCTTCATTTTATTACGGTTATTACGGTTACTACGGTCACTACGGTTATTACGGTTTACCACCTGCGCGCATGCTGCGCAATCGGCGCGGGCTCAGTCCTGCCTAATCCAGTTGGCGTAGAGAACCACGTTGCCGGTAATATTTATGGTGTCGCCCGGATAATACTTGTCGCCGCTGCCGTTCGACGTCAAAGACCAATAATCGAAGTTGAACATAGCGGGGCCGTTCACGCTTGCCTGCGCCGCGCTCTTTATTGTGTAGCTTGAGCCCAGCATCAGCCCGCTATCGACGCTGCCGCCTGTTCCACTGCCGGCATTGTACGTGACCGAATATATTGCGTCGCTCTTCCACTGCGCGTACAGGGTGACATCGACAAACGTTCTAAACCCGTCGCCATTTTGGTACGGCGTGCCCGAACCGTCCGCAGCCGTGTTCCAGCCCGTAAATGTGTACCCGGCCCTGGTGTAACCCTGGTCCTGTATGGCGAAATAGTTGTTGTAATAATATTTGATCGAATAGGGGTTGCCGATGCCGCCGTTGGGATCGTACGAGATGGTGAGAATGGCGGGATCTTTGAAGGCCCACTCCGCGTAGAGGATAATGTTCCCGGTAACGCAGATATAGCTGCCATTGGCATAGCCCTTGCCACGGCCGTCGGCCCGCGTGTTCCACTGGTAGAAGATGTAGCCGCCATTTGTATAGCCCTGGCTGCTAACCTGATGGTAGGAGTTCAACGGGACGGTGTAGCTGCGGGGGCTGCCGCTGCCGCCGTTGGGGACATATGTGACGGTGGCGGTGGTGACTTTCGGCACGCTGGTCGTCTTCCACTGCGCGTACAGGGTGACGTTCGCGTTCACGAGGAGATAGCTACCGTTCGCGTAGCTTGTGCCAAGACCGTCCGCACGCGTGTTCCAGTTAGTAAAAGTGTAGCCGCTCCTAGTGTAGCCCTGGCTGCTGACTACATGGTAGTTGCCCGCGTAGAAAGCGTAGCTACGGGCGCTGCCGCTCCCGCCATTGGGGCTATACGTGACGTTGTAGATAGCGGTCTTGTTGCTTGAATTGGCGTACGCGGCGCCTGCCGGAACCAGCATACTCAATATGAGCAACGCGGCCAGGGTCAGTAAAGCTAGTTTCTTCAGTCGGTGTTTTTTCATTTTGCATACCTTTCTTTAAATTATTATGCATAATAACCGAATAATTACATTAAATAGAATATGTAATCACCGATTAATAGCATGTAAATAATATAATATATATACATATTTAGTCAAGAAAAAAATAAAATTAATTATTATGCTTATAAATTTTAGTTAGTTTTATTAATAATTGATAAATGCAAATGAATGGCAGAAAGGCGGGACGGTGATGTGGCGGGGAGGCTAGCAGGGGGTAGCGAGATGGTGATGTGGCGGGGAGACTAGCAAGGGGTGGCGGGCAGAGGGTGGTGTGGCAAGCAAGGGATGGTTGGATGGCAAAACGGTGTAACAACAGCGGCGGATGGCAAGGCCGTGGAAATTAATAGAGATGGGCAGGTGATGGTAGAAAGGTGGGATGGCAAAACAGCAGCACTGAATGACAGAATGGCGAAAATCCAGACGGGCCATACATAGCGCCCGGCGCCGCGTCAGCGCGGCTTGGCGAAGATCATCCTGCCGGCGGCTGTCTGCAGCACGGACGTCAGCGTCACAGCCACGGTCTCGCCAAGGAACGGCTTACCGCCCTCGACCACTATCATCGTGCCGTCCGCCAGATACGCGACGCCCTGCCCCGCTTCCTTGCCGTCCCGGATAATCTGCACGCTCATCTCCTCGCCGGGCAGCGCTATCGGCTTGATTGCGTTGTTCAACTCGTTGATATTTAGCACCTTGACGCCCTGGACAGACGTGACTTTGTTGAGGTTGTAATCCGTCGTCAAAATCATATATCCGTTCCGCTGGGCCACGCGCACCAGCTCCGCGTCCACCTCGACGCCTTCGGGCAGCGTGGTCTTGTCGATGAAGAGCCTCTGCCCCAGCTCGTTGCGCAGCGAGTTCAGCACGTCCAGGCCGCGACGCCCCTTGGCGCGCTTAATCGTGTCCGCAGAATCGGCGATGTGCCGGAGTTCGGCCAGCACAAATTCGGGAATTATGAAATGGCCCTCCAAAAACCCCGTCTTTACTATATCGAGTATCCTGCCGTCGATGACGACGCTGGTGTCCAGCAGCTTCCCGCCCTGCCTGTGCAGCGTCCCCGTGATGTCGTGACGCTTCCACAGCGCGAACGCGAGCCCTATGTAGCCGAACAGGAAATTTATGCACAGCGTGATGGAAAGGCCCAGCCAGTTGAGCTTCGCGAACGGGAGCGTAATGAAAAAAGAGACCGCAAGGCCGGCGACAAGCCCGGCGAACGCGATCCCCGCTTCGAATATCGTGAGCCCCTTGACAGTGCTCTCCGCTTTATCGTATAAATTTTCCAGCGCCCTTAGGATATAACCGGCGGCAAGAAAAAAGACAATGGCTACTATGCCCGCCAAAATACAGCATGAAAGGAAATGAAGCGATTCTTGCAACGGAACCGCCGATCGCGCCAATACAAATCGTCCGGACAGAAAGCCAGTCATTGCTCCGGCAGCCGACAAAAGCACCCTCAGCGTCAGGTTCAATGGCCCCTCCGTTTAACAGCGCACGCAACGGTCGATTTCGACCTCGACCTCGGTCTGGTCCGTCCCCTTTGCGAGAACGAGCTCGCTGATCAATATCTGTTTGGCGCTGTTGAGCATCTTGCGCTCGCCGGTCGAAAGGCCCTTGCCCTTTTCGCGCAGCATAAGGGACCTGACAACGTCCGCCACTTCAAAAATGCTGCCGCTCTTGATCTTGATCATATTTTCGCGATAGCGCTTGTTCCAGTTCGTCGTGACGTTGACTGACTGATCCCTGAGTATCCTCAAGACCTTTTCGATGTCTTTAGGATTGATGACTTCCCGGATGCCTATGCCCACGACATTGTGGATCGGTATCATCACACGGAGGTCGCCGACAGGCATTTTTAGAATGTAGTAATCCTGCTTCTCGCCCAGAAACTCTCTTTCTTCAATGGCCTCGATGACGCCCGCGCCATGCATCGGATATACTATCTTATCGCCGATTCTATACATTCAATAATGTCCCCCGACATATACCCTTTTCCCGCCCAGGTAGGTTGCAATCAATCACGAGTGCAGAATAATAGAAACCCTCAGCCCCTATTATACTACTATTTAAGGCGTTTGTCAAAAAAAGATTACAAGCTTATTACGAATTTATCAAATATATTTCAGTTTTATTACCATGAGGGCAGTCGAGGTAATAACGGGAGCCCGCCGGGGATCATCTTTCAATGTTCATCTTTCTGTTATCTTAATCTCAAACCGGTCGAACTTGACGGGTTCCGCGAATTGATCGGCGTGAAAGTCCGTCTTGCTGAACATGCCCAGTTCCGAAGAGTTCTTGCCGAGCCACATCGGCGCGGGTATGTCGGCGTCTTTACACAGGCCGAGCAGGCAGGATTCGAGCTTGTCGCGGAAATCCGCGCCCGGCTCGCATGTGTCCTTGAAGTCCTTGCGATATACTGTTTTGTGGCCTTTGACTATGCGCCCCGTCAGTATCATAAGTGAACCTTATCGCGCCTGTCCGGCAGTCGCCCCCGCGTCTTTCATCAACAGGTACTCCATCGAGTCCAAAAGGGCCTTCCAGCTCGCGTGGATTATATCTTTGTCCACACCGATTGTCGTCCATGTATCGGCGCCGTCGGTGCTCTCTATGAGCACGCGCACGCTGGCTGCGGTGGCTTTGCCCGAATCTATCACGCGGACCTTGTAATCCGTCAGCTTCATCTTTCCAAGCTGCGGGTAAAAGCGCTCCATCGCCTTTCGGATGGCCCTGTCCAGCGCCTCCACGGGCCCGTCCCCCTCGTCGGCGGTGATCTCGACCTGCCCGTTGACGCGGATCTTTATCAGCGCGGCTGCCCCCATGCCGTCGATGGAAGGCTCGCTGACAATGACCTTGTACTCAATCAGCGAGAAGTGCGGCTCGTACATATTGAGCAGCTTCTTTATTTCGAGCTCGAACGAAGCCTCCGCGCCCTCGTACTGATAGCCCTCGTGCTCCAGTTCCTTCAGCCGGTTTATCACCATATGCGTGACTGGCGAGTTTTTGTCCGCGTTGGGGACTATTTGGCGCAGCTTGCGCAGCATGAAGCCCCTGCCCGACACCTCTGACAGCATAAAGCTGCGAGCGTTGCCGACCAGCGAGGGATCGATATGCTCGAACGACAGCGGTGTTTTCTCCACGCCGTCAATATGCATGCCGCCCTTGTGGGAGAACGCGTTGCCGCCGACATACGGCGACGACTCGATGTGAGGGATGTTGGCGATTTCGCTGACCTGCCGCGAGATGGTGGCCAGTTGCCCGAGTCTGTCGGGGGGGAGGCATATGCAGCCGGCCTTCAATTGTATATTGGGGACGACGGCGCAGAGATCCGCGTTGCCGCATCGTTCGCCGTAGCCGTTGACTGTGACCTGTATGTGGTGTGCTCCCGACTCGAACGCGCAGACGGTGTTCGCGACCGCCATCCCGCCGTCGTTGTGGCAGTGGATGCCTATGGTAGCGCGCCCCGCGAAACGTGCAGCCATGGCCGACGTGCTGGCCGACACCTGCGACGGGAACGCCCCGCCGTTCGTGTCGCAGAGGCACAGCGTCGACGCCCCCGCTGAACAGGCGGCCTCCAGGCACTCCACGCTGTACGCCGCATCCGCCGCGTACCCGTCAAAGAAATGCTCGGCATCGAAAATCACGCGCAAGCCCTTGCCAGCCAGGTACAGGACCGAGTCGCTAATCATCTTCAGGTTTTCGTCGTACGTGGTCGCCAGCACTTCGCGCACGTGGTAGTCCCAGCACTTCCCGACAAGCGCGGCCACCCCGGCGCCGCTCCGTATAAGCGCGGTGAGGCTGGCGTCATCTTCCGCGCGGCTGCCAACGCGCCGCGTACTGCCAAAAGCGACGAGTGCCGAATGCTTGAATTCCAGCGCCTGGGCCCTCTCAAAAAACTCCATATCCTTGGGATTGGAGCCCGGGATGCCCGCCTCGATCAGGCCCACGCCCATATCGTCCAGACAGCGCGCAATTTTCAATTTGTCCTCTACCGAAAATGAAACCCCGCGCATCTGCGCGCCATCGCGCAGCGTCGTGTCCAGCAGCTCGACGCGGCGTGTGCCGTCGCGCAGCATCGTTTCCGGCAACTCGACGCGGCGTGTGCCGTCGCTTGACATATGTCCCCCTCTGGTTATTTATAAAAGCTTTTATAACATATATTAGCTAGCGGAGTCGGGTGAAACCGCTCATGAACAAATAATCGCTGAGTTTTTCCATCAGCAGGCGGCTGTCAATAGGCTTTGCTATATGATCGTTCATACCGGCCGCAGTGCACCTGTCTACGTCCTCGCGGAACACGTTGGCCGTCATCGCCACAATGGCCACGTCCCGCGCGCCCCGCATGTCCAGCGCGCGGATGCGCCGCGTCGCTTCCAGGCCGTCCATCACCGGCATCTGCACATCCATCAGTATGATATCATATTTTAGAGGGGCGGCGGCGAACATTTCCACAGCCCTCGCGCCGTTCTCCGCATAGTCGATGTTTATGCGGGTGTCCTCGAGAATCGCGCACACAATTTCACGGTTGATGTCCACATCCTCCACCAGCAGCACCGTGAACCTGCTCAAATCGTTGACATCGATTATGGCGTCCCCGCGCCTGCCCCCGTTTTGCGCGTACGCGTAGCCGGTCGCCCTGTGTATAGCATCGAGCAACACGGAGGGGGTGATGGGCCCGTTAATGATTGATATGGGTTCCGCGCCGCCGCCGTTGCTTGCGCCGCTGTTATTGCCGCTTTCGCCGTCGCCGCTATCGCTGGCGGTAAAGATGCAATCTTCCGGCGGGTCCATGACAAAAATCCTGCTGGCGGGAGACAGCTCCGTTATTCTTTGCGCCGAAATCGCTCCGTTGATATCGGGGGTGTCGTAAGCCAAAAATACAATATCGAAAGGCTCCCCTTTTAGCGCGGCGTTCCCCACTATCTCAATGCCGTCCGCGCCGCTCCCGGCGGTCTCGCACTGTATGGAAAACGCCTCCAGCGCGTGAAGGATGTAATCGCGCTTTTCCGCCGTAACCTCAACTGCCAGAACGCTTAAAGATTCCAGCCCGCCAGCCGCGCCCGCGCCTGCGTCCGCGCCCTCTGCCGACGCGCCGTCCTGCCCGCACTCCCCGTCGTCCACTATGCACATCCTGGCGGTGAAGGTGAACGCGCTGCCCTCCCCGATGACGCTCTCGACCCTGATACCGCCGCCCATCAGCTCCACTATATTTTTGCATATGGTCAGCCCCAGCCCGGTGCCGCCGTATTTTCGCGTTATGCTACCGTCCCCCTGCTCGAACGGCATGAACAACCTGTCCTGCTGCTCAAGCGTGAGCCCGATCCCGCTGTCCTTGATGCTCACATGTATTATACAGTCCCCGTCCTCGCGCCCGTGCTCGCCCACGTCCATCGAAATGACGCCCTTGTCGGGGGTAAACTTGATCGCGTTACCCAGCAGATTGATGATGACCTGGGTAAACCTCAGCTCGTCGCCTATCAGGCATTTGGGCAGCGACTCGTCGAAATGCAGGTTGAACGCCTGCAGCTTTTCCTCCGCCCGGACCGCAATAATGCTATTGATATTGTTAATGCATTTCCTCAGATCAAATATTTCATAGTGCAGCTCCAGCTTGTTTGCCTCTATCTTGGATATGTCCAAAATGTCATTTATCAGCGCGAGCAGGTGCCTGGAGGCGCCGTCGATTTTGCTCAGGCAGTTTTTCATGCGCTCCACGTCGCTGGACTTTTGCGCTATTTGGGTCATCCCGATGATCGCGTTCATCGGCGTGCGGATTTCGTGGCTCATGCGCGACAAAAAGTCGCTCTTCGCCATACTCGCGGCTTCCGCCCGCTGCTGATCGTCGCGCATCATCTTCTCATGCTCAACAAAAAGCGTGATGTCCCTGATGGTGGTGGCAATGAGGATTGTTTCGTCCTGATCGTTTCTGACGCTGAATATGTTGTGCTCTATGGGCACGCGCGCCCCGTCCGCCCGCACCAGCTCGCCTAGGCCCGTCCAGGCGCCTTCGGCTGCGACCGTTTCCAGGCCCTCGCCGCGAATGGCCTCCATATGCTCAGCGGTGAAGATGCGCTCCGGCGACAACGCCCCGGACTGCGGATCGTAGCCAGTCATCTTGTACGCCCCTGGGTTGGTGTACAGCACATTGCCGCCCAGGTCCGATATGCTTATAAAATCGTTGTTCCCCTCGATGATGGCGTGCTGCCAGTTAAGCGTGATCTCCTTCAGGCTCTGCTCCGTCACGTCCACGGCAATGCCGCGCACGCCCGAAAACGCGCAGTTTTCGAACGCGGGGACCAGCGTCCAGCGGTAGTACCGCCCCAAAGTCGAAAGGCATGTAAAGCGCCTGTACGCAGTTTCACCCGACTTAATCATGTCGAGCTCGTCCCGAACAAACGCCTTGTCTTTTTCCGTGGCAATTATATCGAGGAACGAACCCCCTACAATGCCGGACATCGTAAACGTGCTGTCGGGCTTTTTGAGGATGCCCGTTACTTCGTACTGCGCGCCCATCTCAATGACGCAGTCGCTGAACGCCTCCCAAAAAGTGCCCATCCACGACCTGTCCATGTTGCCGGCGCCGGGCGCGCTTTCTTCCATTATTCCGCCATTTTTATCCATTACTCAAACCAATCATCAGGCATGCACCCATGCATCTTAAATACATATTAGCACAAAGGCCGCCTCAATACTATTATTACCACAGATACGCACGTTTCAATTAACCCAATTAAGCCCAATTCGCCTAATTCGCCAAAACAAAAAGGACCGCTTGTGCGATCCTTTTTTTACCTGTTACCGCCCGGTGCAGTCAAGGTGCAGTCTACTGGATTTCGACTACCGCGCCGGCCTCTTTCAGCTTTGCCTCGAACTGGGCCGCGTCGTCCTTCGACACATTTTCCTTGACTGTCTTGGGGGCGCCGTCCACCAAATCCTTGGCTTCTTTAAGCCCGAGCCCTGTTATCTCGCGCACGGCCTTGATAACCTTGATCTTTTCAGCCCCCGCTTCTTTGAGTACGACGTTGAACTCCGTCTTCTCTTCTTCCGCAGGCGCTGCCGCTGCACCGCCGTCGGCCGGCGCTGCTGACGCCACCGCGACGGGCGCTGCGGCGGATACGCCAAATTTCTCTTCCAGCCCCTTTACGAGCTCCGAGAGCTCGATGACGGTCCACTGGTCAATATCGTTCAAAAACGTTGTTACCCTCTCGCTAGCCATTTAAATATCCTCCTGATTAAATAATTGATAAAAACTGTTTGTGGGCGGCTGCCCATATAAAGCTGTCGCCCCCGTTGGGCATATACCCACGTGGTGCGTTCGCCCGTGCAAGCTATTGCCCGTGCAGGCTGTCGCCCGTGCAGACGGTCGCCCATGCAGGCAGTCACCTACGTCGGTGACGCAGGGCTATGCGCTTTGCTGCTCCTGCTCCTGCCTCTTCTCGACGACGGCGGACAGCGCCACGGCCAGCCCCCGTATATTGGCATTCAGTACATTGACCAGCCCGCTTATGGGTACGGCCATCATGCCTAGCATCTTGGACACGAGGATCTCTTTAGGCGGCAGCTCGGCCAGCGCCAGTACCCCCGCTAAATCGATGACATTAGTGCCCACGACGCCAGCCTTGATCTCCAGGCTATCAATCCTCTTTGCGAAGTCGCTCATCACTTTCGCCGGGGCAACCGGGTCGGTCGTGCTGGTCGCTATGGCCGTGGGCCCGATCAGGGACTTTTCCAGTTCGTCCAGCCCGAGTTCCCGCACGGCGAACCGCGTCATCGAGTTTTTTACGACGCTGTATTTGACCCCGGCCTTCCGGAGCGCAGCGCGCAGCTCGGTGTCTTGGCTCACGTTGATGCCCCGGTAGTCGACGAGTACCGTCCCCTGCGACGCTTTGAGCTCTTCTGCGATCTTTGCTGCGGTTTCTTTGTTGCTCTGCAGTTTTGCCTCGCTTGGCAAATGTTACACCTCCCTCTCAAAAATAAAAACCCCCGGCTGCCGAGACCGGCGGACGGAGGGACATATCAAACCGGCGCGAAGCGCGCCTGTCAAACATATGAACCTCGGCCGGCGGCGGCTGCCATTATGTCCTCGCGCACACGGCGCGGGACGCCCGCTGTCTTAGGTTATCGTGCATATTTAATTGTTGTTACATTACATCGTATTACGTTGCATAACGTTTGGGCCTATCCAGTAAAGATGGCCACATAGGGGCTGTTCTGCGAGGGCGGCCACATTGGGCCGCCCCTACAGGGCGTTGGTGTATTTAATAGAACGCGCTACTTCTATTGTACTGCGCTTTCTGTCACGCGCTGCGGGTTTATTTTTATGCCTGGGCCCATGGTCGGCGCTATGACCACGCTGCGCAGGTACTGGCCTTTCGCCACGGATGGCTTGGCCTTTATGACGGCGTCCATCAGCGTTACAAAATTGTCCTGCAGCTTCTCTGTTTCAAATGACGTCTTGCCGATAGGGCAGTGGATGATGTTCTGCCTGTCCAGCCTATATTCGATCTTGCCTGCCTTTATGTCGGCGATTGCCCGCCCCACTTCGGCCGTCACAGTACCGGACCGGGGGTTGGGCATCAGGCCCTTCGGCCCCAGCACCCTGCCTAGCCTGCCTACTATGCCCATCATATCCGGCGTCGCGACGACCACGTCGAACTCGAACCAGTTCTCGCTCTGTATCTTTTGGATCATGTCTTCCGCGCCCACGTAGTCCGCGCCCGCCTGTTCGGCTTCGGTCGCCTTGTCGCCCTTGGCGATGACCAGCACGCGGATCGTCCTGCCTGTGCCGTGCGGTAGCACGACGGCGCCCCTGACCTGTTGATCGGCATGCCGCGAATCGACGCCCAGTTTTATGTGGGCTTCCACGGTCTCGTCAAATTTGGCCTTCGCGACCTTTTTGCACAGCTCAATGGCTTCGGTCGGCGCGTACAGGTTCATGCGGTCTACCATTTTAGCGCTTTCGATATATTTTTTCCCGCGTTTCATGTTTGACTTGCCTCCTTCCATCACAAATGCACATGTGCCGAGCAGGCGCCCCTCCTGGTCAGTCCTATACGGGCGCGCCCCTCCCGGTCAGTCCTCCACGGTTATGCCCATGCTCCTCGCCGTCCCCGCGATCATGCTTATTGCCGCGTCGATATCGACCGCGTTGAGATCCGGCATTTTCAGCTCCGCAATCTTCCGGAGCTCCTCCCTGGGCACGCTGGCGACTTTTTCCACATTCGGACTGCCCGAGCCTTTTTCAATATTGCATGCCCTTTTTAGCAATATCGCTGCCGGCGGGGTCTTTGTGATGAACGAGAAGGACCTGTCCGCATAAACGGTGATTACCACGGGGATAATCAAGCCTACGTCCCTGGCCGTACGTTCATTGAACTCTTTGACAAACCCCATGATGTTCACGCCATGTTGCCCAAGAGCTGGTCCAACCGGTGGAGCAGGCGTCGCTTTGCCTGCCGGAATCTGCAGCTTGATATAGCCTATTACCTTTCTGGCCATACCTTATCCACCTCCCAAAAATTTATTTTAACAAAATAATAAATATCCCAACTGCCCAACAGAGCTATAGCTACAGCTACAGCTACAGCTACAACTTCTGTATCTGTACCAGCTCCAGCTCGACCGGCGTCTCGCGGCCGAACATCGAAACAAGCACCCGCACCTTCTTCTTCTCCATATTGATGTCCTCGACGATGCCGATAAAGCTCTCCAGCGGCCCGTCCGCGACGCGCACATTGTCGCCGATTTCGTAATCGACGACCGGCAGGAACTCCTCGACCCCCATGGCCTTCACTTCTTCCTCGGAAAGCGGCACAGGGCGCGAGCCTGGGCCCACAAACCCCGTCACGCCGCGCGTGTTGCGCACGACATACCACGTCTCGTCGGTCATGAGCATCTTTATGAGCACATATCCGGGGAACACCTTGCGGAGGGTGACTTTTTTCCTGCCGTCCTTGATCTCAATCTGCTCTTCCATCGGGACGACGATGTCCAGTATGACCTCCTGCATGCCCCGGTTCTCTATGACTTTTTCAATATTCGCTTTAACTTTATTTTCATATCCGGAATATGTATGTATAACGTACCATTTGACGTCGGGGTTGATCGGCGGGAGGTCGTCGTCCTCGTCGCCATAAAAATCCACGTCGTCCATTTCTGCGGCATCTGTAGTAGCAAGGACATCTGCCTCCGCGCCGACGTCAACGCCATCTTCAACGTCAACGCCTTCTTCAATGTCAACGCCTTCTTCAACGTCGACGTCTACGTCCGCTTGGCCTTCGCTCAGCATGACCCTGGCGCCAGGCTCGTCTGTAACAAGCGCGCCGTCCGTAACGTTTTGTTCAGCATTATCTAAAACATCGCCGAGCATGTCGGGTGATACCATACACGCCACGCGCGGACTGTGCACAAAAGCCCCTGCATAAATCATATTTCATAATGCATAATGCAGCACGGCGCCAACACAAGCCCGCCCTTTCCATATATTTCAAAGCTTAACCAATATTGAGCGTAAGCAGCAATATCCTGGACAGGATCATGTCCAGCGAATAAATCAGCGCGCCCATTACCGCGCACACAACCAAGACCGTCACGGTATAGTTGATCAGTTCGGGCCATGTCGGCCATGTGACGCGCTTTAGCTCGAGCCGAATATCATTGACGTTCTTTTTAAGCTTTTTGACAAGGGCCCCTTTTTCCTTTTTGTCGACAGCCGCCATATCAAAGCCTTGCGAGAGCCGCGAACACACATAGTGCGCCATTTGCGCCGCGCCCGCCATACGCGCGCTTGGCGCTATGAACCCATTGGCCCGCTCCGCAGCCCTGCCCTTTCTACTATATAATCTTACTAATATTATTTATTGTCGCTAATATTACCGCCGACAATGCCAATACGTTAGCGCGTTTCGCGATGAACCGTATGCTTGCGGCAAAAACGGCAGTATTTTTTCATTTCAAGCCGATCCGGATCGTTCTTCCTGTTTTTCATCGTGTCATAGTTCCTCTGCCTGCAGTCATTACAGGCTAATGTTATCCGTACGCGCATCGCGCAGCCCCCCTTATAAACATGCCGCCGTCAACGGCAATCGTAATAGTGTTCACGACAGTACCGCCACCAACATGGCACGAAAGTCTGTCGTCGTGAGCACTATCGCGACGCAACGCGGCGCGCGGGCGCAACGCGCCCGTGAGGCGAGGAGAATCGCACTTCTCCGAGCCGACGACTTTCATAAAAATAAAAACCTAATCGCCGGCAAAAAAAAAGAACCCACGTAACCGGCCAATAAAGTCTAACACATTCACATAACCTTGTCAATTTTTTTGCAACCGACCTAAAACAAAACAGCCATCGCAGGTTACTAGTCAGAGGGGTGTCAATCGATGACGGTTTTCGTAGGGACGACCGCCCCGGTCGTCCGTGTAAAACATGCTATCCGCACAATCGAACGACCGAGGGAACGCCTCCTACGGAGGCGGTCGTCCCTACAATTATCCATGTCAATATAAACACGGTGTAACCAGTAACCGTCGCAGACCGTCGCCGGGCGCTCGCGCCCATGTGCATACGCCGGGCGCTCGCGCCCAAGCGCGTGCGCTTTCGTTAGCCCACGCCGACGGCTTTTCGCAGCCTTTTGTTGATGACGACTTTGTTGCCTTTTTCGTTTACCATAAAATCTTCGCATAAACTGCGGACAATGAAAATGCCCCGGCCCGTCTCTTCAATGTCGTCCAGATTGCCGCTATATGGGGCGCTCTCGCGGGGCTTGTTGAGAAACGCGGTGTCGTAGCCGTCGCCGTCGTCCTCCACTATTAAAAGCGCGCAGTCTTCGGCCACCATGCCGGCAATGACCTTGACATAGCTCGAATCCCCGGATTTACTCCCGTGCTTGACCGCGTTTATCAACAGCTCATTGAGCACGATCTTCAGCTCCAGGCGTGTATCTTCGTCCATTTGATTATATGAACGGTCGAAGTACGCGAGGGTGTCGTTGATCGTGCGTTTTAAATTGCCGATATCAGCCTGGAAGCGACTGACGTAATATTTCAAGCCTGTTGTAATACGCTGTTCCGTCATCATATTAAGCACCGCTTCTCTCTTTTTACGCTTTTATCTTATGTGTCCGCCGTTTCCGACAATCTGAATTTGAACTAAAAAACATTCATAATTTTTATTACCACATAATAACGTTCCTAAACAAGCGTTCGGTGACCTAACAAAGACATAAAGGTGCCCATTTATTTCACTTTAGCGCATATTTTACTGCGCAAATTTCTTCATTGCCTATTTATTTATCCAAAATCATACGGAACTTCCTGATTATCTTCTTTTCAAGCCTGGATATATACATTTGCGACACATTCATGACGGCGGCTATCTGTTTTTGCGTCATGTCGTTCATGTACCTTAAGTTGATGAACTCCCTTTCAGACTCGTTCAGCTTCGCCATGCTTTTTTCAATAAAGTCGCGGTTTTCTATCTTTTCGAACTCAAAATCGTCTTCGCCTATCGTTTCATGCAGCTCGAGATTGTCCTCGGAAAACGCGTTTTGCTCGAACGACTGGATGTTGTAGACGTTCCACGACTCGATTATTTCCAAAACATTTTCTTCGCTTATCTTCAAATATTCCGCGATGTCGGAAACCATCGGCGTCCTGCTGAGCGACTGAGACAAATATTCCTTGGCTTGGTTGACCTTTTGGTATATTTCGTATATCCGCCTTGGGATGCGGATGGTCGAGCCTTTGTCGCGGAAATACCGCTTGATTTCGCCGACTATGGTCGGCGTGGCGAAACTCACAAACTTGACGCCTTTGCTCAAATCGAAGCGCTCGACAGCTTTAATTAATGCGATGCTCGCTATTTGGCACAGGTCCTCGTATTCGACGCCCCTATTAATGAATTTGCGCGTGATGATGTCGATAAGATACATATGCCGCCCGACAATTTCGTTTCTGACGGCTATGTCGCGATTTTCTCTGTACAGGAAAAACAGCTTGTCGTTGTTAAGGGACGACAGCGGGCCATTGAATGTCTTGGCGTCAAACCCTTCCGGCGGCAGAAATACGAAGCCCTCCGCCGCGTCGGGGGCGCCGTCGGGCTGCGCTTCTGTCAGCGATGCGTCTGCCAGCGGCGCGTCAGCCAGCGATGCGTCAGCCAGCTGCTCGCCCGGCAGCGGCTCGTCGGTCAGCGGTATGTCTGTCAGCGGCGCATTTGCCAGTTGCTCGCTCGGCAGCGGCTCATCGGCTAATGCCCCGTCTGACAGCGGCGCATCGGCTAGCGACCCATCGGTCAACGGCGCGTCGGCCAGTTGCTCGCCCGACATCGATCCGTCGGCCAGCGGCGCGTCGGACTGTGCGGCTTCTTCGTTTATATATTGATCATCATGAACGCTATTGACGTTATGATCCTGAATCATCTATGCCTCCGGCTGCCTTTGCGCGTACAGGCAATCATTCCAGGTATTTTTTCATTGAAACGAGGCAGCTCTTGTTGGGGTTAACGATAAATTCATCCATTAACAAGGTGATCAGCGACAATTGGAGCTGATCCTCATTGTACGTACTAAACGCTTCCGCCGACTGGTCGCCCGGCGCATGTTGATCCGCGCTTATGACGCTGCCGCCAAACGACCCGGCGGCGGCGCCGCCTGGTTCGCCGAGCAGCGAATCGCCCTCCGTCTGGAAAAAATCAAGCGCTTCTATGCTGTCGACAAAAAAATCGATGCCCAAGCTGTCGCTCGACAGGTTGAACTCAATTTTGCATTCGGCGCCATGCTCCGCCGATATGCGGCTTTGCGTGCTGATGAGCCGGTTGCACACCTCGGAGAGAGATACTTTGATATCCTCAATGGTTTCAATATCAAACCCCAAGCGGTTCGCAACGCCAGCCGCTGTCAAGCGGGCTATGCTGACATACTCAGCGCGCATTGGGATGGTCAATATTACTGTAGAATCGCCGGAGTTCGGAGAAGTCATCCCATAACCTCCATCACAGAGCGCTGTTAGCGTTATGTTTAATATTGAACAGCGTATCAAGACTGGTAATCAAGAACAGTTTAAGAATGCTGTCTTTCAAATTGACGATGGTGATGCCGCGATCGATCTGCTTGACTTTTTTGAGCACGGCGACGAACACGCCAAGCCCGGTGCTGTCAATGTAGTTGAGCCTCGCGCAGTCCATGACCAAATCTTTTCCGTATTTTTCCACCACTTGGTACAATGTGTCCTTCAACTGCTGACACGTAAAGATATCAACTTCGCCGCCAATTTCGATAAGGACGTGGTTTTCGTGTTCCTGTTCTTTTATAGATAGCCCGGAAGATGACATCGTAGCCTCCTTCTCTTGCCCTTGCATATTATAACCGCCGTTAATGCCCTCGTACGCAAAACGCCGGGAAACCCGCCCGCCGGCCCGCAGATGAAATGTAATAAAAAAGCCAACGGAGTGTTGGCAATCATTATATCATAATTTGTTGACTCATGTAAAATTTTGTAGGAAACCGGCGATAACGAAGTTAACGAGTCCGATTGAGCGGCTAGCATTTTTTACACGGACGACCGAGGGAACGCCTCCTACGGAGGCGGTCGTCCCTACGAAAATCGTCATCGATAGACACCCCTCTGACCAGTAACACGAACGTTTACGTAATGGGCTTCATCGTTGGGAACAGCAGCACGTCGCGTATGGAATAGCAGTCGGCGACCA
>Ga0099364_10007155_pt1 | contig 16032 bp, 13 predicted proteins | sample TergutTh196P3_FD_73070 | JGI IMG/M metagenome (GOLD analysis project Ga0099364, IMG submission 73070) | Microcerotermes parvus P3 segment gut microbial communities from Pointe-Noire, Republic of the Congo - Th196 P3 | ecosystem: Host-associated > Arthropoda: Insects > Digestive system > Gut ...
TGTTAGGGTACTCATTGATTATGTCTGTTATGCATGTGTTGTGCGTTGCAAAATCGCAATTGGTATAACTGTATGGAGCATCAATTATTACGCCGTCTATTCCCGTATCCATCCAAAAACGTATAATGTTTTTACATTCTGTTTGCCATTCACGTGAAGCGAAGTTGAACTGCGGTAGGGCGACATCGTTTTTAGTCCCGCGCCATTTTACCCAATAGTATTTATTTCCATGAGAGCTATATTGCCAATATCCTTCCGATTTTTGCCCGAATTGAGACGACAAAGAACCTTTATGTTTGGTTTCACCGTCACCCCATATGAAATAACGCGTCTCTTTACTATCAATGCCACGCCTCATATCGTCCTGCGCTTTAATAAAATCACCATTGTTCATAGCGGCATAACCGACATTGATAAAAATAATCACCGCTATTCCAAGCTGGTGGCTTTTATCTACGAGTTTGAGAAAATCGTGCATAATACCTATCGCAGGATCGATTATATAATAATTTATTGGGTCGAGGCCACCATATTGATCCCCGCCATGATAAGGCGAAAATATTTCGATACAACTTATGCCTTGTTCATGATAGGCATCCAACATGTTTATCGTATCATTGAGGGAGATACCATCCCGTTTTGAGAATACTCGCGACACGCATGCGCATGTTTCCCACCAACGTTCAGGGAGAGCATTTGACTTTATCATTAAAACATCCTCCTAATGTAAACGTTATCATATATGATTAAATGGTTTGTTTGAGTACGATTCAGAGTTTGATATATATTATGTTTTATTAAACGGTTATAACGCTGTTCCGATCGATTAAGGTAGGCGTTATATTGAATTGCTTTGTTTCTTTGAATGACAGTTCGTTTCGTTCCTCTATCATTTTAAGAGCGGCTTCCCCGATCATCTCGGGGTGCATCTCTATACTTGAAAAAGGCGGAGCGCCGGACCGCGAAAGCGTGTTATCATACCCGACTATCGATATATCGTCAGGAACTTTAATATTATGTTTGTATAGACTCTGCAGCGCACCGCACGCCAAGAGATCGGATGTTGTAAATAAGGCCGTCGGAATGTCGCCGTTATAATAAATCGATTCCATCACCCTATATCCGCAATCGATAGTATAGTCCGATGTTAAATGTACAAAATGTTCAGGAACTTCCAATCCAGCGTAATCCATGGTTTGCTTGAATCCCGCAAAACGCTGTTTTTCTACTGCGCCATAGCCAGGGTACACCCCGATAAATGCGATTTTCAAATGACCGTTAGCTATTAAATGGCGCGTGGCTGTTGCTGCGCCTTCTAAGTTGTTAATATTTATTATGTCTATGCCCGATATGTCTCGAAACCTCTCTATCATCACAACCGGCACGCCTTGTGCTACGACACGGCTAATAATATCGTTTTCGCTCGTATATATCGCATTTATGATAATCGCATCGACCATTTGCCCCATTAGATCATCGAAGATAGTCTGTTCACATCCTCCGCTCCCTCTCAAAAGGACAGTAAGGACGTGGTAGCCGGCTTTTTCGAAAACTTCATGTATGGCATCGGCATACCGGGCAGATAGCGGGTTAAAACTGCTTAAACCCATAACGTGCCCGATTATATTGGTTTTTTGGCTCCGTAGCCCGCTAGCAACTTTATTGGGAACATAGCCGAGTTTTTTTATCGCACTTAAAATGATGTTCCTGCTTTTTTTTGATACATAACCATTATTATGTATGACTCTGGAAACCGTGGCTGTGGATATCTTTGCTTCCTTAGCTACATCTTCAATTGTGATTCTAGTCATATTGCTATTATCGCTCTACTCTACTTTAGATTTGATGAATGGTTATCAATTTCTGCGACGTTCCGAGGGACAGGTACTTATTTATACTTACAATATAACTCATTATCTCTAGTTTATCAAATTTTGAATTATTTATTGATTAAATATGTTTTTTGAGATAATATGTAAACGTTATCATATATTAAGGAGGCCATCAAATGTTAAAGACAATTGCCCTATTTTTGGCTATTTCCCTCATACTAAGTATTGCCGCGTGCGGTGGCGGAGCCACTCCTTCGGGCGGGGGCGCGGTAGCCACGACTCAAGCAGCAGCAGTGGCAACAACGGCCGCAGCTACTGCCGCTGCCACTACTACAACGTTAGCGCCCGCGCCGGCAAAAGATCCAGTGAGGTTGAGCGCAGTCTTAACAGGCTATGGGCGTTACAAAGATGCGTTCGACGCGTTTGTAGAAAAATTCATCGCCATGGAGCTGGAGATGAATGATGTAGTCGTTACCATAAATATGGAGTTCCCGCAGGAAAAAACCGTACTGCAGTCCCGAATGGCTAGCAACGAGACACCAGACATCTTCAATATGCACGTCGCGATTGACGCCCCGCTATTCGACAAAGGCGGCTTACTGCCTAATCTAAACAATGAGGAGTTCGTCGGCAAGCTGTACGACGGCGTGCGCGATATGGTCACGCTTGGCGGGAAGGTCGTCGCCGTTCCCATGGAAAGTTTTGTTTGGAGCTGCCTGTACAACAAAACGCATTTTGAGGAACAGGAGCTGGAGTTTCCAAAAACATTGTCAGAGTTGAGGCATGCCATTGATGTCTTCCAAAACGCTGAAATACTCCCGTTTATGTCGCCGTTTAACGACGCCAGTTTTTGTAGTTGGGCATCTCAGATCCCAATGTGTGCCATGGCGGCCCAGCTCGAACCGGATTTTTACGACAAGATGAACGAGGGAGTAGGCTCGTTCCAAACATTGGTGGACAGAGGTTGGTTGGATATAGTCGACTTGGTGTTTGATAATGTCGCCGAACGTGCGCTTGATATCACCAGGGAAGATGGTTTAGCAAGGTTTGCCAATGGCGATGGAGCCATGTTGATAACGGGGCCTTGGTACAGCAGCTCGATATTAGATGTGAACCCCGACTTTAACCTAGGGCTCGGCGCCCTTCCCATAGACGAGGACCCGAGCAACGCTGTCGTTATGTTGGCAATATCCAACGTCATTACATGTTCGCCGGATAGTAGCAACTTCGACATCGCGAAAGATTTTATAAACTACCTGCTTAATGACGACGTCACCGATGACTTATACTCATCGTGCCTTTTCAACCAGGTGGCCGTCAACCAAAACATTGAAGCGTTCCCATGGACGCTGGACGGTTTAAAATGTGTCGAAGAGGGCCGTGTTTACGGCGAGTACTCGATGCCTAGTGTTGTGTTTACTGCACTCAACCAAGGTGCGCAGATGTATTTCGACAAACAGGTCGATCGCGCAGGCTTTGTCAAAATGATGGATGAAGCCTATGCCAGCGGCGTTGAGGCGTTGAGCTGAGCTGGGCTGTGTTCAACGGACAAATGAAGATGTGGCCATTATTTGTTATTTTAAATAAATAATAGTTTTCAAGGGGTGAGCCTGTATGAGCAAAGCCAGCCGCAGGGCGACGGTTTCGCTGCTCGCGTTCTGCGCGCCAGCCCTATCGTTTTATCTCGTATTTTTGTTTTATCCGTTACTCAGCGCATTTTACTACAGTGCGACGGATTGGAATGGGGTATTCCGTACATACAACATGGTAGGCCTCAATAATTATATTGAAGCTTTCACCAAGGATACGCGGTTTATAAACTCCCTGACATACACGTTGCGCTATGTCGTGGCCATCGTCGTCCTCGAAAACATATTAGGACTATCGGTCGCGTTGCTCGTAGAAAGTCGCATGAGAGCTAAAGGTTTGTTCCGAACGTTGTTTTTCATGCCGAATATAATGAGTGCATACATCAGCTCGCTCATGTGGCTGTTCATATTCACGAAGGTATTTCCGCAGGTCGCGGAAAGGACTATCCTAACATTCCTCGACCAATCGTGGATCGGCAACAAGGACATAGCCTTTATTTCAATACTTATGGTAGCGCTTTGGCACGGTACTGGCTATTTGATGATCATCTACATCGCTGCCATACAGGGCGTGCCGTCCGAGTACATCGAGGCTGCCATTATAGATGGCGCTGGGGCGTTCCAACGTTTCCGCTATATTATCCTGCCGTTCCTTATGCCAGCCGTCACGGTCTGCCTCTTTCTAACGCTGAACGGCTCGTTTAAAATTTTTGACACAGTGTTTTCCATGACAAAGGGTGGGCCAGGCTACAGTACGGAGGTCATTGCATTAAATATTTTTAGAACAGGTTTCGCCGACAATATGCGGCTCGGGTACGCCACGGCAAAATCAATCATCCTGTTCTTTATCATTTTGGTGATCACCGTACTGCAGGTCACCGCCACTAAGCGGCGGGAGGTGGAGATGTGAACGTTAATCCCCGCGTAACGAAAGCATTGACCACCGTGTTTTCCTACATTGTGCTTTGCTTTTTGACCTTGTTTTTTATGTTTCCAGTATTTATTGGTATGCTCAACTCGCTAAAATTCGAAGCGGAGATGTATGTCGACATCATGACACTACCGATGCCTCCGCGTTGGGAAAATTATTTATATGTCATAAACGATGTTAATATATTCAGCCATTTTAAGAACAATATAATTGTGACATTGGTGGCTGTGACGGGAATCATCTTTTGCAGCTCGCTGGCTGGCTATAAGCTATCCCGCACCCCCGGCAAGCTAAGCAAGGGCATTTTCCTTATGATGTGGGCGTCCATGTTGATCCCATTTCATTCAATCATGTTTCCGGTGGTTCGAGTCGCGCAAGCTTTGCGGATTAAGAATCTTTTGATCGGCCTGCCGTTAGTGTATATCGGCTTGGGGGTCAGCTTCGCTATATTTTTGTACCATGGGTTTGTCAAAAATGTTCCACGCGACATCGAGGAAGCCGCTTTGATCGACGGCTGCAACCAAGTCCAAGGGTTCTACAGGGTTGTATTCCCCCTATTGCTGCCCATCACTATGACTATCACCATACTGGACGTGTTATGGGTTTGGAACGACTTCCTGTTGCCGCTGGTGATGATTGGGAGATATGAAAATTATACGCTTGTGCTTGTCGCGAGCCTGTTCTTCAGCACATATATAACAGACTGGGGCCATATCCTCCCCATCCTGACTCTGACTTCACTACCAATGATAGTGTTTTATCTGTTCTTCCAAAAAAACATCGTTAAAGGCATAGCCGAAGGTGCAGTGAAAGGCTAAATGTGATTTTTATTAAAATCTGGAGAAATATACTATGAAATCATTAAATTTTCTTTTCCCAGAGCCACAAAAGCTAGTTCTTATCGAAGAAGACGTCTCAGCAGTCGGTCCAAACACTGTGTTGATCGAAAGCATCGTGTCACATGTGAGCACTGGGACCGAGATGTGGTGTTATCGCGGCATATTCGATCCCAACACGGTTTTTTCGGAATGGGTTAAATTCCCCTTCCGTCCCGGCTACAGCACAGCGGGGCGGGTGCTGGAGGTGGGCCGCGACGTCGTTGGAGTTAAACCGGGCGATTTAGTGCATACGGGTCGACCGCACCAGCAGTATGTGACGGTCGAATACGGCGAAAAGGAACGGAACAACCTTATTGGTCGTATTTTGACTAAGATACCGGACGGTCTGGTTCCAGACGAAATGATATGGGCGTCCATGGCTGGCGTGGCTATCGTCGGCTGTAGGAAGGCGAAAATTGAATTTGGCGAATACGTGGCAGTCATCGGCGCAGGCCCGATTGGACAGTTGACGTCTCAGTACGCGAAGCTGTGCGGAGCGGTGCGCGTGGTGTCTATAGACACTGTACAGAAGCGGCTGGACTGCGCGCTCGAAGGCGGGGGCGCGACGGACGTTTTGTGCATGGACGCTCAGTCGGCCATAAGCGCGGTGGAGGAGGTGCTGGGCACGAAGCCAGAGGTGGTGTTTGACACCACCGGAAATTATGCCGTGTTACAACATGCGTGCCTAATGGTAAAGACCTTCGGGCGTATTATATTAAACGGAGACACGCCCGAACCATCTAAGCAAATCATGGGCCCAGTAGTATCTCGATCTCTGGACATACGCGCCGTGCACGGTAATATTGCCAGTGATCTGAATTCCCTGCCCTGGGTCGGCAAGCGGAACGCCCAGATGAATATGGAGTTGCTATTGCAAAAACGAATAAAAGTTAAACACCTCATCAGCCATAGATACAAGCCTCAAGAAGCGCCAGAGGTATATAAAAAATTGGCGCATGATCGATCGTACAGCATGGGTGTTGTTTTTGATTGGTCTGATATCTAAGCGGTGGAGCGTAAAGGCGGGTCTATACCGGTTAATACTGCCACGATAGTTGGTTATCGCAATAATTTAACAGTAATTAAGCTGCTTCAGTAAGGCGCGTACAGCATTATTGTACGTGCCCTTTTTTGTAAAATTGCCATAGAGGATATTATAAACATTGATCAAAAGACGCTCTATAACGGTTATTGCATTGAAAAGTCTTATATTATAGTATTGTATAGTATTGAAATAAATATATTCAGGAGGAAAATATGAAATCGAAATATCTTTGCATGGTATCCTTGATATTATCTTTATTATTTATTATGTCGGTTTTACTTATTTCATCTTGCGCTCCGCCTTCCGGTTCGGCTACAACGGCGGGCGCAGGGGCGGCGGCTACGACAACCGCAGCGGCTGCTGCGACAACCGCCGCAGCAGCGGTTGAAGAAGATGATGAAGAGAACGATGAAGAGGCCGAAGTGGGTACAGAAGCGGCGGCGACCACTGCGGCTACTACTGCTGCAACTACCGCAGCAACTGAGGCTGCGACCACAGCTAGCGATAAACCGGAAGTCGTCATAACGCTCCCGACATATTACGCGGGAGAAAATCCTGGCGCAAAAATGTTTTACCCGCAGGTTGACCGGTTCAACGAAAAATACGCCGGCCAATATAGAATAATCCTCGAAGAGCTCGTCCAGCACGAGTACGCCGAAAAAATGAAGCTGCTTGCTCAGCAGAACAAACTGCCTGCGCTGGTATATGGCAGCCAGATGGGTTCAGACTGGATGACGCAGGTGCTTATTCCAAACCAGTTGTCAATGGATTTAAAGCCCTGGCTAGACGCCAACCCGGATATCCTTGGTTATTGTAATGAGGAAGCAGTCGAATTCAATACCGTCGACGGCAGGATCATAACCATGCCCCCCATAATATTTTCACCTGTAGGCCTGTATTATAACGGCACCATGTTTGAGCCCTCAAAGCCCATAGGTCAAATGACCCTGGATGAGTTCATGGAAGAGCTAGGCGACAATAAAATCGCTTTCATGACTGGGGAAAACGCATGGACGACCGCGCTGTTCCATAGCGCGATAATAGGCGCCATGGATGGCGGGCCTGAATACATGCGCAGCCACCTGGATGATAAAGTCATGGATTTCAATAATGAATATTGGATCGAATCCAGCCGAGTGTTGCAAAAACTTGTAAGCGAAAAAATGACGTCGACCACGATAGGTTCCGTGTACGCAGACGCGTCCAACGCGTTTATGAGCAAAAGCGCCGCAGTTATAGCGAACGGGCCCTGGATGGCTGCAGATTTTAACGAAACAGGCAGGGAAAAATGGTCAAACGGTTTCGAGGGCGACGATGTCCGGGGCGCCGTATACCCGGGTAACTTTGTGCTGGGCAATACGAATTCATATAGTTATTTTATCCCCCAGAGCGCCAGCGACGGCGAAAAAGAGCTTGCGCTTACATTCCTCGAATTCATTAACCAACCGGATGAGATCGAGTTCCATATGCTGATACTCGGCGGAGCCGCGCAAAATGTGTCACCCAGTGCCGAATATCTGGAAAAGCGCGCCGAGAACAGGCTGATGAACGAATATGTCGGCGCTATGGACGCCGATACCTTGCTTATTCCGCAGATTGGCAACATTATGCCATCGTCGATCAATGAGCCTGAGTACGGCAAAATGCTGCCGCTGCTTATCAATGGCACATATACCCCTGAGCAGTTTTGCCAGGAGCTGACCAAAAAGGCCCTGGAGACGGCCCTTGACTAAATGGACTCTTAATTATTCGGCTGTTGGCTGCGGGACTGAAATATGCTTGCTTTTATCTCTTGCTGGCTAACGCGGGGTGATAGCTGATTTGTTTATTCGATATGAGATAGCCCGTCCGCCCGCGCGTACGGGCTGTTTCATAATCCTACCGGTTCGGAAGCATTATAAGTAGATTCTATATCTCGCGGAAATGAGGTGCGCTATGTTCGGCAAATATACGAGGCTTGAAAAGCGTAACTGGCCTTGGATATATCTTTTCTTGCTGCCCACGCTGGCGGTTTTTTGCATGTTCTATATTGTGCCGATTCTCACGGTCATTATTACCACCTTTACGCGGTGGGACGGCTTTAACCCACCTACATTTTCAGGTTTTACCAATCTTCAAAGATTGTTCAATTCCGATACATTTTTAATTTCGCTGCGGAACTTGTTTGCTTGGGTGTTGATCGCAGCGGTGATCCATGTCGGTTATGGTGTGATGATCGCATTAATGCTCCATCGGCGCCCTGCTGGTTGGAAGTTTGTACGGGCGGTCTATATGGTGCCCAATGTCATTTCCGTGGCGGCGTGGGCGGTCATCTACAACTTCGTTTTTAATGACGAGTTTGGTCTGCTCAACGGCATTATCCGCTTGGTTTTCCCTAACTTTCATGTCATATGGTTCTTTGAATCGCCGGCGGCGTTTTGGGCCATTACCTTTACCTGGGTATTTTATGCCGTCATTGTTATGTTGATCGTTAATGGCAACCTGCTCGCGATTCCGGAGGAGCTTTACGAGGCTGCATATATAGATGGTGCGTCCAATTGGCAGGTCACCCGCCTTATTAAGCTGCCACTGTGCCGTAATGCTATTTCGACAAGCGTAATCGTTTCGATAACGGCGCGCATCGGGATGTATGAGGCAATCAGGCTAACATCCCGAGGCGGCCCGGGGGACGACACATCGAACCTCCCATTAATCCTGGTCCGATCGATCCGGGACATGAACTATGGCTACGCAAACGCGGTGGCGCTCACGATGATGGTGATTGGCATTTTACTTATGCTCACTGTCACGTGGATATTCAAAGAACGCGATTAGGAGGGCCATATGAAAGTAAAGACGACTGTTACCTACAAAATTGCGATGTACATGGTCCTGGTATTTACTGTGGTCGTGTCAATTTTCCCGATCCTCTGGATCATCATGTCCTCGTTTAAAACCAACGGCCAGATTCTCACCAGCCCGTTCACGTTCCCTACACAGTTCGATTTTTCACCTTATGTAAATGTGTTCAACAGGTACAATTTTTTGCAATACGGCACGAACTCACTGTTGATAGCGACGACGTCGTCGCTGACGTCGCTCCTATTTTACGCTATGGGCGCATATGCAATCGCTAAATTTAGGTTCCCGGGTAAAAATCTCTTTTACATACTCTTTACAGTGACCTTGCTGGTGCCTGCCTATGCGAGGGCGCAACCGATTTTCTCGCTCATCATGGGCATGGAGCTCTATGATACTAAAACTGCCCTTTATCTTGTCTACCTATCCTCGGGCATGGCAATGTCGATGTTTGTTTTAAAAGCGGCGTTCCAATCGATACCTACAGAGCTTATAGAAGCAGCTTCGATAGAGGGCGCCAGTTTTTTCAGGATATTTACAATGATCAGCCTGCCATTAGCCAAGTCCGGCTTGTCTACGGCAGGGGTCCTCATGTTCCTCGGGAACTGGAATGAATATTTTTACGCCTCGCTCATGACGAGTTCCGCAAATAACCGGACATTGCCGTTTGCGCTACAGTTCTTCAATGAGCAATTCGCCTACGATTATACGCGCATGTTCGCGGCTTTGACCATGGTAATACTGCCAGGCATTTTAATATATGTATTCGCGCAGGAACAAGTGCAGCAAAGCGTATCCTCGACCGGTATTAAAGGATAAGGATGTAATCGTAAATACAGGCAATTACATAAATTCCAATTAAATTAGGCGATTGTAAAATTCGCGGACGCACAATGTGCGTCCCTACATATGGTCAATCAATATTCCACATATACAAAATGTTGTAGGGGCGAATAGTGTTCGCCCGCAAAATACCGACTTTAGCAATCGTCTAGATCTCGCCCGCCAGCCGCATCAGCATATACGACTGGTAGCACTTGGTGCCCTTTAGCCTGCAGAGTTTTCTGAACCTATCGAGCGGGGGAGGCATCACTCCTTCCAGAAGCGGGTACGCGTTTTCCCAGGAGCGGGGCTTAATATCCAAATCGTATTGGTAATGCTCTGGGAAAACACGGTTCTCGTCTTCAAACAATGGCCTCGTGCATTCCCAAATATGGCGCCCCCGGTAATAAAGCTCGATGCGGTATGCATAAGCGATTATGCCAATCTCCTTGCCGGCATATGGGCGGGGCGCGGAATAGGTATGCCCGCCGTACTTGAATAATTGCTGGTTGCTGACTTACGCTTATTCATTATCAATGATGGCGTCTACAGAGTACCGATAAATACCCTGATCTCGTGATCGCTCTCCACAATTAATAGGTTAATGCCAGCCAACCATCCTCTTGCATAAAGAAGAGTTTTCTTGTATCATTTCATACAAGAAGGCGTTATAATGTTACAAGTCTTGTGCGAAGAGGAGCGACAACGTGCCGCAAAAAATAGATCAACAAGTATTAATACATACCCTCGACCTTCTTCGATTTGAAGGAAGCGATAATCAGTATTATGAAGTCAAAACTGCAGCCGGGGGATTCCCTGAGACAGTGCGGGCAACGATTTGTGCTTTTGCGAACACACCCGGCGGTGGTGTGCTTATTCTCGGCGTCGATAAAAACCTTGGTTTCGAAGTTGTAGGCGTATATGATTCAAAAGCTTGCCAGCAACTCTTAGTAAACTATGCAAGGAATGAGTTCACTATACCTGTTGACATATCGATGACATTGCTTAATGTTAATAATAGGAAAGTAGTGTGGGCTGAAATTGCGGAAGCGGATAAGGCAATGAAGCCGATTAAAACGAAAAAAGGAAAGCAAGCTTTTATCAGGCGATACGATGGTGATTTTCAATTATCTGAGCAAGAACAAGAAATGTTTATTTTGGCGCGTGGCCCAAGCATTTTCGATGAAGATCTTATACCGGGGACTGATATATCGGAACTTAACAAAGAGCTGAAAGAAGCCTTTATTGGACACCGCAAAAACCTTTCATCCACTCTATCCAAGATGAGCGCCGATGAAGTATTGCTTAGATCAGGTGTGCTATCCCCATCCGGAGAATTAACAAAAGCCGGTTTGTTGACAATGGGAATCTATCCACAACAATTCTTGCCGAACTATGCTATTAAAGCAAGCGTCCAAAAAAAATCCAAGCAAACCGCCAGGATTAGAGCGGTCAATGTCCGCTCTTTTGATGGCCCGATCCCTTCGATGCTTGATGATGCCGTAAAATGGGTATCCGATAATTGCGATGAGTTGACGCTGGATTTGCCGAACGGCCATGTCCGGAATGTTAAAACATACCCTCCGGTTGTAGTGCGTGAGTTGATTGCGAACAGTCTTATCCATAGGGATCTCTCCCCAATGTCCGTTATCCAGACAATATCACTCATCATTGAAGATGACAGACTCGTGATAAGCAATCCCGGCGGGCTGTATGGCCTGCATGTAAATGAACTGGGGCGAACCGGATCAAGAACAAGAAATACGAGAGTTGCGGATATATGCCAATATCTTCAGACATACGATGGTATGAATGTCATCGAAAAGCTTGGAAGCGGCATTCCCAAAATCATAGCGGAATTGGCGGAGTTAGCAATGCCGGAACCGGTTTTTATCGATGGAGGGATTTATTTTACTGTGATTGTAAATAGTCTGATATCTAAAAACAATAGAACGCGCGAGGTAGACAAAGTTTCAGGAAATGTGGCATTGATATTAACAGCGCTAAAAGACGGAGCAAAATCGAAAGCGGAATTGCAACGGATAACGCAGCTTACGTATGGCCAAACAAAATATGCTATTGAGAAACTTCAAGCAATTGGCAAAATGTATGTGTCAAATAGTGTCGGAGCATAGCGCGATTATAAATTGCCATCACTGAAATAAAGACAAATTACCAGATATACCAATACTATGTCTATGTAAGAGGACTTATAAATATTTAGAAGGAAGCAAAGGTGATATAAACGCATATTTATAGTAAAAAGAGAGAAGTTTTCAGGTCAAACAAAAAACTGCATGTGGATAAGTCCAGGCAAATGTGCATAAAAAAACTTAAAAACAAAGTATCCCAGTAAAATAGCAGCCACGATGCTCATTCAGACGATTCATATCCGCTGAAAAAGAACAGTTTTCGGGAAACCACAAGGAAAAACACAAAACCAACATGTGCGATTTCTACCTAGATCCACAGTCAAAATGACTAAGCCTCTATTTGATTGAACTTGCTTTTTCATGGCAAATCAATAAAATTGAAGCATGATTAATAATAGGGGTTCAAAAAAAATTGACGAAGAAATTGCCCGGCTTAAGGCTGATTACGAAGCAGAGATTGCCAAGTTGAATGACGAAATCATTAAGCTGCGCGAAGAAAATGAGAGGAAGGATTTGCTGATAAAGCATTATATTGAGCAGATCAAGATTGCGCAGCAACGGAAATTTGGCACGTCAAGCGAGCGGACAGAGATGCCGGACAGGCCAGGCGTTTTCAACGAAGCAGAATCCATCGCGACAGATGAAACAACAAGACCCGGACAAACAGAGCACATTGAGTACGATCGCAAAAAGCGCAAGGGGAAACGCGAGGAATTCTATAGGGACCTGCCAGTCAGAGAAATCGTACACGGGTTGCCGGAAGGTGAACGCATCTGTCCCAAATGTGGCAAGCCACTGCGCGAATGCGGGCGGGAGGTCGTGCGCCGCGAGCTTGAGCACATCCCCGCAAGCGTAACAAAAATCGAACATGTGCAAGTTGTCTATGGTTGTTACGATTGTGACAAATGCCCGGGAACGGAGAAGCGGACGATAATCAAAGCAGAAGTCCCTGCGCCTGTTATCCCGAACAGCGGGATCGCAAGCCCGAGCCTCGTCGCGTACATCGTGAGCAACAAATATGTGCTCGCGCTGCCGCTTAACCGGCAGGCAGAGGAATTTAAAAGGCTTGGGATAGAAATCCCAAGGCAGAACCTGGCGAACTGGGTTATTCATGTGTCAAAATCCTGGCTTTCCATAATCTGGGCAATGCTGAAGGACGAGCTTTTGGCAAACGAGGTCATCCACGCGGACGAGTCGACTCATTTGGTTGTCAATGAAAAGGGACGCACGGCCAAACAGAAATCGTATATGTGGGCATACTTCACGGGGCGCGACTCGCCGCGCCAGGTGGCAATATTCGAGTACCAGGCGACGCGCGAAAAAGGACACCCGATGAAATTCCTGGAAGGGTTCAAAGGCAAGCTGCATGTCGACGCGTACGCCGGGTACCTGGGGCTGGAGGCGCAAGGCATAATTTTAAGTTATTGTTGGTCCCATGTCCGCCGCAAATTCGTAGACGCTCAAAAAGTTCTGCCGAAAGACGAGCGCAAAAACTTCCCGGCGAGCATCGGGGTGCGATTATGCGACCATTTGTTCTTCCTTGAAAATTATTATGACGAGGAAAGCTTTGGCCGGGAGCAGCGCGAGCGCTGGCGCGAACTCTTGTCGATACCGATTGCGGAAGAATTTTTCTCGTGGGCAAAAACCATGCTCCCGAAAGTCAGGCCTGACAGCCTGCTCGGGAAAGCAGTCTCGTATTCACTAAATTGCAAAGAAAGGCTCATGAATGCTTTCATGGATGGACGGCTTGAAATATCAAACAATCGATCGGAGCGCGGTTTGCGCGCGCACGCGGTTGGCAGAAATAATTGGAAGTTCTCGTATTCGCCAGAGGGCGCCAAGGCGAGCGCTATCGCTTATTCAATCGTTGAGACGGCTCTGGCAAATGGGCTTGTTCCATATATGTACTTGCAATATTTGTTCGAAACACTACCAAACATACCAAAGGAGCGTCGCCACGAATGTCTGCCATGGAGCCCGTTGGCAATAGAAAAATGTGCTGTCCCTGAACCTAGTGACAGGCCTGAAATATTGATTTAATTTTGTTGTGAGTATGAGTCTCCGACTCGTTTTCAAATTGCGATGTTATACCGTCACTATTTGACGCGTACCATGCAAGCACTGACCAACTATGATATTTGTTTTCGTTGCTTAATCATTATTATAGCACGGTAGAATGAGGGTACGGTATGAAAATAAAAAATGGACTGTAAAGACTTTTGCGTATTAAAACTTTTTTATGCCATGCTGGTTTATTTCAACGCATTTGAGTATTTCCGGTGTTTTAACAATTATCGGTTATAAGTTGATTACAAAAGTTAAGCACGTTAGGAATGTTTTTTACTGCTATTTCCCACATATATAGCAAAAAGCATACCTCCGGTGACATCCCACAGAAAATCTTTCAACTAGGATAGCATACATTACCCGCAGAATCAATGACAGTGCAACGCAGTTATCGGTACTCTTGATTTGAAACACCGCCATACTCATGTATGCCTATTCGATTTGTTATTTTACGTATGTAGGCAGAGGGTGTTAATAGTTTGATAAGTATGGACTTAATGATATGGCATTATCCACTCGCATTATTGCACTCTCATCAATGAAACAGCGTTAGTGCCATTATAGACGTCTATATTGTCATTATCTATAGCAACCACTATGAAACTCGGTGTGTCGCCAAACAATACATTTGTAGTGTCAAGCCGGTAATTATTCCCCTCTTTATAAAAAGCATATGTGTCGGCGGGGCTGTACCAGTTACAACGCGTGCCGTCAAAAACTATGATTGATCCTTTCTGCGCTTGCCCAAAAGTATTATCGCCTGTCTGCTTCCATTTTCCTTCAATGGTAAATTCTCCTGAAAAGCTTTCAAGTGGGCGTTCATTGCCGATCTCCGAGGTTTGAGATGCGGTGGTGGATTCTGTGGATGTCGGCGTCATTGCATCTTCAGAACCTGAAGTAGGAAAAATAGTGGCGGCTATGGTAGTTGCTACTGTGGTAGTTGCTACTGTGGTAGTTGCTACTGTGGTAGTTACTGCGGTTGTTGTTATTATCGTTGATTGCGAACATGACGATATTGTTAAAATTAAAAATAGTGTTAGCACATGTAGTAATTTTGCGTTCATCATGATACTACTCCCTTTGCTTTTTTGCCCATTTTTTTACAATTTTTTCGAATCTATCATATTCTTTCTGTGTAATCAGTTCCATCCGGCAAATTCAACTTATGCGAAGTTACTATAATTGCCTTTGCTCCAAGCTTTTCAGTTTTAAGCTTCGAGGTGACGATGGCTTTCTTTTACTCAGAAACGCTTTCATATTCTTTATCCTCTGTGCCATCATTGTAAGTAAAATGTGTAGTATAGCCAATTGTGATGTACCTGACGGGGACGCCGATATAATTTGCTAACGCGGAAAGTTGAGTTTTGATTTCTGGTGTAAGTGTCATGTATGCATCCATATTTAACGTTTTTGACAACCTATATTCTGAAATTTAAATACATCCTTTCGCTTTTGAAATTCAACCATTAAATGGTACACGATTCTTACTCGTTATATTTTCAGTTTTGCCTTTTCCATGCGCACTTCGAGACTATAGATATCTGACTTAATTAATGTATACTTTTTATATGAGTTAAAAAGCATAACAATATCTATAATAAGCATCGCAACGCATATTAAAACTAACGATACATCTGCGAAAAATAATCCAATAATCACTAAACTCAACCCAATAACCATTAAAAATATTCTCCATCTTATTTTGCTACGTAAACTTGACAGAACTGCTTTGTCATTTTGTATTTCCATGGCACATTTAGCCACTTCTGTCATTTTATTATCTTCCATCATTGATTCTCCCTCAGTTGTTGGTTATCTTGGTATCATTGTTTATTATCCATATATTACCACAAATTTGACAAACAGCTTCTATTCTC
>Ga0099364_10007156_pt1 | contig 16031 bp, 16 predicted proteins | sample TergutTh196P3_FD_73070 | JGI IMG/M metagenome (GOLD analysis project Ga0099364, IMG submission 73070) | Microcerotermes parvus P3 segment gut microbial communities from Pointe-Noire, Republic of the Congo - Th196 P3 | ecosystem: Host-associated > Arthropoda: Insects > Digestive system > Gut ...
TAACGAGCATAAATATAAGCTGCATTTGCTTCTTTGGAATAAAATCGTCCGGTAAATTTTCATGGGTAACTCCACTCAATATGTAGGAGCACAACTCCAAAGAATTAATAAACTTTTCGCGTATTTCACCAATTTCTTCATCAAAACGGGCAAGATTTGTGGTATCCGGATTATTTGGGTTTGGAAAAGATGTTTTTGCCTCGACAAATAATAGTTCATGGTCTTTTATCCGAACAAACTCCACAGAACCGATTCCATACTGCTTAATGCTTTTGTATACCTGAGATTGTTCGATATGGAAAGTGTTTTCGGACACAAATTCCATATCGCTCATACCGTCTTTGGAAAATGTATTAATTATTGCCGCTCAATCTTCTCTCAAGTTGCTTTTTATATAGTTTTACGGGTTCGGAAGAAAGCTTGTTGTTATCAAGTAAGTCAAAACGGTCGCCTGATTCGACCCTTATTACTTCGCTATCCCTGTAGAGTGAGTGACACATCACAGTGTCGCTCCGTTTTCTATTAACTGATAAATAACTTGCCAGTATCTCGCTGTGTGTTGCTAAAAAGATTTGAACGCCGTTACGCGAGAGTTCGAGCAATATATCCACGAGAATTGGTATTTGTTCCGGGTTAAGGCTGTTTTCCGGTTCATCCCATAAAAGAATCTTACCGTTTTCCAGCAGACCATTACGAAGTAGCTTCCAAAGCAAACCTAATCGTACCACTCCGGATGCTTCGATAGAGAGCTGTACTTTTCTCCCCGAGTTCTTAATTATATAAAAGCGCCCTTCATCATATAACACTTCACCATCAATAATGTCGCTCAATATACCAATAAGCTTCTTACAGTTTGGCTGAAGCGATCTGGTTCCCGGGCGTTGCGCGTTTTTGAGAGCATCTACCTGTGTCGCGTCAAAATCCATTTCATAATCATCGATCATTTGAGATAAACCGTATGCATTAGGCAATAGATTTGCTGACGGAATGTATAGAGACGGAAGCGGTTTGAAGTTATCAGATATAAAAACCGCTTCAGTTCCTGCAAAATAGCGCATTGTGGAATTTGTATAGTCATCTATGTAACTTGCCGGTTCGTATGATTTAAAGCAGTTATCGACGTAAATTTTAGCATTATCGCCATCTGAAGACCCGCAAGTTCGATTAACTCTGACGCAAATACGCGACTCTGTACCACCGATAAGAGTTTTCATTCTCAGATATTCGAATGGTTGATCATATGCATAAAACTCAGGGCATCCAATTGAATAAAAATACTCATAAGTATGTCGGGGTTTCCCATTACCGCACAGACGGTACATTACTTTCATCAGCGTAGTCTTCCCTGTGCCATTCCCGCCGATTAACATATTTACACCGGGACAGAAGTCAACGGCGAACTCGCCTTTGAATACGAGAAAATCTTTTATCTCTACACGATTGATAGCCATTTAGTTGTCCCCCTCGTTATTGAATATGGTCATTTGCTCGCCGCCGCTTCTGGCCTCAGCTTGCAACTCCGCCGCTTTCGTCTGTACGTCTGGCCACGCGATGACAAGCGAGTTGTACGCATACGCCTCATGCGCCCAGCCCTTGCGCTCGGCGATGGTGTACAGCAGCGCCTTCGCGTGTTCGGGTTCGGATGTGAACATATCTGCGACGATCTTCGCCGTGCCGACCACGCCGTCTTTCTCCATTGCGTGTGTGAGCTGCTGTGTGAGCAGCCAAATAATCTCCCGCTCCGGCTTTTCCGGGATTTCATCACGTATTAGCAGACGGACTATGCCTTTCTGCGCGTAAAGGACGCCGCGTCCGGCAAGTTTTTCAACCGAGGTATTCTTCGCCCGCGCTAATACGTCTGCTTCGCCAAACTTCATATCATTGAAAGCGTACTGCGTATAAAGGTCTACGCAGAAGCGGCTGTCGCGGTCGAGTTCGCCGTCCTGTTCGGTAAAATAGCAGTGTAAGATTTAACCAAAAGAAATAATCGCCATCAATCGAAAGCAGCCTGTTAGGGTAATACTTGTCATTATCGTTTTTCCCGCGCTGGGGTCGTCCGCCAGTATGTAGCGGAGCGGCAGGCGGGATAGCATTTCTTGATAGACCGCTGATATTTGATGAGGAAGCGGCTCGATTTCCGATGTGTGTACGGCAAGGTATGGATCGAAAAGGTGCGCGAGGTTGATGCGGTAGGCTTCCGAAGCAAGGCGAAGCTGATTTGCGTCTGCGTCAAAAGACCACGGCAAACTGTTGTCACCAACATCGAGCTGCGCTTCATCCTCTCTGTATAAAAGCTGGCTGGCAAGCTGTCCTTTGACATCTTTGAACGTTACTTCCAAAACGGCGTTTCCGTACCATTTAACCGCGACCACACTTACAGGTGTTTTCCCGACAATGCCAATCACACTGGCGCCAACAGTAATATCTTCAAGTCGAGCCACGCCTACACCTCCTCCGGGGCGTCAGGCAACAGTTCCATAATGTCGCCGATGTCGCATCCTAAATACTTGCATATTTTGATAAGCACGTCCATACTGACAGTTTCGCCTTTTGAGAGTTTTGTTATTACACCCCAGGAAACACCTGTTGATTTCTGCAAGTCTTGCTTCTTCATGTCTTTATCAATCAATATTTTCCAAAGTTTTTTGTAGCTTACCGCCACTTGGCACACCTCGTTTCTCGCATCTTTCAAGTCACAACATCAGTATAACTTCGCCCCAATCTTCGCTCACTCGGTCATGCTTAAACAAGCTTGAGTGCGACCCTCGTTCGCTTGATTATAACAGTTTCGATTTCATATTACAAGAGATGTTTCGTATGAACATGAAGAATATTGCTTTTGTCAATTGAAAGTTCTCTTTGATAGCGAATGTGCGAACAAAAAAAGCGCCCATCAGGACGCAGCATAAAAAGAATCTAATCGAATATATGCTATTTCTGGTTTACCCGTGAAACTTAATTTGAAATGCTCTTGACAGCGTCGTTCATATGAGCGGCAAGGTTTGGAACAAGTGCCGACCGTCCACATGGGTGTAGCGGCATCGGCAATGGAGCGGTGCGGCATCCGTACAGAGTGCGGCGACATGAACCGCGAAATCGCCGTCACCAATAAGGAAATCCGTATGCTACGCGTCCGTATATCCAAGTTGGAAAAATGGATTACAGACGAAGCCTGCGAACCCCACGCCGCCGACCCTCTACGATGTCATTATGGAAATCCTCAATCGGCAGGAACAGTCGTCGCTGACACGGCTTAAAAACGCCGCCGGGGTATTGGCTTTCCTACAACAAAACAACATAAACGATTACGCGGAATTAGAAAAACTCATCAGCGGTAGGGACGGCAGGGTTGACGGCATTTCCGGTGAAATGAAACCGCTAAATCGCCGTATTGATACGCTGAAAAAACATATCATGCACAGCGAAAACTTCAAGCAATACCGTAAAATTGCTGCAAAACGCGAAGCGTTATGGGCTGAATACAAGCGGCTCAACGACCAAGGATTTTTGTTCAAAGGCAAGGCTAAAAAAGCCCTTGAAGCCGCGGAAGCCTATGATTGGAAAGAACTTAACGCCCTGCAAGATTACGACAACGCCGAGAAGTATTTGCGTGATGTTCTGCAAGAGCGGTTCGACCCGAAAAAGTTTCCGCCGATTACCAAGTGGCGGGAAGAACTTTCCATCAAAACCGCCGAGAGTGCCGCGCTGTATCGGGAGTATAAAACCCTCCGTGATGAAACTGTGAAGTTGGAAAAATCCGACGGAGTGTTTCTGATATTCTGCATAGCGAAGAACCGAAACAGGAGCGCAGAAAATTACGGGGCAACAACCACGAAATATAATAATTTTATTGTCAAAGTTCAAATATAGCGGGGAGGGAATCTTTCCCTCCCCGCTATTACGATTAAATCAACTTATTTATCTTGGCAAACAGATTCTCAAAGTTGTTTAATGTGTCACTTGAGAGCGAAATGCCGGCTATGTTTTTTGTCAAATAATTTGCCGGCAGATAATGATTAAAATCCTTGTTGCTGTTCTTTTTCTTTAATTGTGACAAGATGCTTTTCGTAACATCGAAATCTGAAACAGAAAAAGATTTTCCCATTGCGGCGTTGTATATATGCAAATAGTCTGAAAGTTCGAATAAGTCTTCTATATCAGCAACCGTTTTGCTAAGGACTTCGTGATAAAAAATAATTTTTTTATCCTTTATAATTTTTTGTGCAATCAAATTATCTAATCTCTGTTTAGCGGACTGGTCTGTGAATGTGTCAAGTAAGCAAACAATATCAAGTTCGTTGCCTCGCAGTAGCGATACAAATGTTGCAACTTTATCTGCGCCACCCACAGGAACAATAGTAATTCCGTCTTTTAAGCCGTTCCTCTTGTTTGTTGTCAAAACACTCGAAACGAGATTTAAGTAAACGAGGTCGGCGATACCTTCAACTATGAGGTTTTTCGGTGATATAAACAAGTTTTGCGCCAAATCATAACCAAGTGCCGCTTGAAGCGGGAACAATGTATTCGGGTCTTTCTCTTGAACACTTTCGGAAATATGAGTTCCGTCTTCCTGCTCCACCACAGTTCTCACTTGGCTGAGTTTAGTTGTTTCAATCATAAAGGGAGAATGAGTGGTATAAACGATTTGGTAATTAGTGGATAAATCGGTCAAGAAGCGCAAGAGGTCGTGTTGAGCTTTTGCGTGGAGATTTAGCCCCGGTTCGTCCAACAAAAGAATGTATGTATTATCTTTGTTCTCCTGTATCTTCTTGAACCAAACGAGAAACGAGAAAAACCAGTTGAAACCTTTGCTGCGGTTTCCCAATGGCAGGGAAACACCGCTTCGCCTATTTTTTACGCGAATATCAAGAACGTGTTCTACGATGCGTGTATTATTTCGATTATCTGTTTCTTCGACTTTATCTATTTGAAAAAGTATCTCCAAGTTTTTATTAGTTGTCCAATATTTGAATAATTCGTCAGAAATAATTGCTTGAGTAGCTTCAAGCTCCGCGATAAAATCTTCAAAGCTACTTGATTGCACAACTTTTGTAACATCAATATCAGCAAGTTCCAATAATGCTTTTGCCGTTTTTTCTGCTGGGTCAACAGACTTGCTTTTTTCTATGTTGTTTAGTTTCACGCGAGACGGAAGCGCGTAATAATCATCGTAATACATAAATTTAGGCAAGTTTGGCGAAAGATATGTCATATAGACGTAGCCATCAATAGGAGTACGAACCCAACCATTAGCTAAATTTGAAAAATATTTTTTTAGTGTTTTTACAGAGTCGAGTTCTTCCTGTGACACTTCAGACGGAAGCGATTTAATATAACCATCAAAATCCGCAATTCCACCTGTCCCGATTTTGCTTAACCCATCAATTACGATGCTTGATTTGAGTTTAAGCATCTTTGTTTTATTGGATATAAATGTGTTCGTAGGAATCCAACTAATACCTACTGTTTTTTCGCCAGCATATTTTTTTGTAATCGTAAACTTTGCAGATGTCGGATTCATTCCAATATCTGCGGCAATTCTTTTTACAAGCACATCATCAATCTCAAATTCCAACTCAACAGCCACGGGGTCTTCTCCGCTTTTATCAACGCTTTTTTTCTGTTTGCGGGGATAGTCGTGAGAAAGATTGAATCGAAAAGTGTCATCGGCTTCAAAATAGTTCACCTTGGCAAGTGCCTCAAGGATTGAAGTCTTTCCGGATTCGTTCATACCAACAAGAATTGTTATATCCGGTTCGACGGCAAATTCTTGAGTATCTTCAATACACTTATATTTATGTATCGTTGCTTTTGTAAGCCTAATCATTTTCGTTCCCCCTATTATTAGTCGATTGGGTCAGCGCATTTTCTATAACTATATCAATTTTGCCACGCAATTCAGTGATTTTTTCTTTTATGGAGTTTTGTTTATCAATTTCGTTTTGTACCTCATTGACAATTCGTTGCTGCTCGTCAAGGGATAAGTCGGGCATCGGGAACTCTCGAATGACAATGGGAAATATGTTAGTGTTGTTGCCCAACCCCTTTTTATAGACCTCTACGATATATTGAAAATATGCTGTGCGAAAGTAATAATAAGCAAAGCGTTGATTATAATTCGTCAAGCGTATCCTCATAGTAAAATCCGCAAATATCCCTTTAACATCATCGTTATCAATCAATGCAACTTTGCCAATAGTACCTTCACCCGAACGAGCGAGTAATATGTCGTCTTTGCAAACAGATTTATCTGTTTTGTTTTTGGCATATGTCGGCTTTAATTGATTTGCTCCATCCGGGTCGAACGCCCAGCTTTTGATTGTTGCCATTGATATATAATAAAAATCTCCGTCATCAGAATAGTCATTTGGTGAAACGCTCGCGCCGAGCACAATTGGATCTGATAAGTAATGTTTAATTTTTTTGCTTGTTACAGAAGTTAATTGCTCCATAACGAAAGCTCCTGCATCGCGGTGAAACTTAGAACTAAAGCGCAAATCAGGATTATTAGCGAAAGCTGAAAATCCTGTTGAAAAACACGTGTGAGTTTTTAGTTCCTCAAACTTTGCATAGTCAAATCCAAACTCTCGTGCGAAAACCTCATCAATTATTGATTGAGTCGGTTTTATCGTATCCCATAATTCATTTATTCCTTTGATTGAAATGTTGATGGTCTTCACAATGTTTTCTATTGTGTTATCATCTAAATAAGGGATTTCAATCTTAAGCAATTCACTGGGATTTACTCGCTTATGAGAGGGGGTTTTCCCTGTCTCTAATCTTGAATATGCTTTGAGCATAGTCTTATTGAGCAACAAGTAAATATAATATGGCAGATGATTATAGTTCTTTACTTGATAAGGAATAAATTCAGACGAACCAATTATTCCTTGAGTCGTTTTAGGACAAGGAAAAATATAACCACGCGACATTCCCAGTTTCGATATAATGATGTCGCAATCGGATAAGTCTACTTTATCTGAACCAATGTTATTTACTGCTTTTACATTTTTCAAATATAAAATTCCATCGCCTGAGTTCTGATCTGAAATATTTATCAGAAGAAATTCATTATCCAACTCACCTTTTGCTATCTTTTTAATTTGCACGGGTCTAATAATTTCACCGAGCTGTATAGTAGGTAGAGAAGAATCAAACACCTTCCATTTAGCCACATTCGCAAAGGTCAGATACTTTGGGTCAAGACGGCACTGCTGACTTGAGAATAATGCAGAGCTTGTTACTGTTTCAATTCGCATAATCACACCTCACTGCCATTCTACTTTGCGAATCAAGTCAAGTATAGAACCATCAATGCCATCGTTGACTTGAATTATGCCATTTGTGTTTGTTCTAAACAGTTCATTCAACATAACTTTTTCACCGCGTTGGGAGCGTTTGTATCCGACGTTATCAGCCTCCGCCATAAATATATCATAATCTAACTGCGGTGCGACGACGCTGAATACCCACCATGTATTAACGAATCCAAACGTACCAGATGTATCCTTGTCGAATTTGCATACATCTTCAATTTCAGTGTGATATTTTCCGATAATACTGTCGCGATTAAGCGAGTTATCGCGTTCGGTCAAGTGGTTTTTTAATATGCGGCGAAGAATGTCGATTTCTTCTTGCTCGGTTAGATTTTTTATGGACGGTAATTTTTCTTTTTGCTTTTTGCCGTCGTAAACCGCGAGCAGATTATCTGCACGGATTTTAAGGGTGGAATATTCCTTGCTTGCTTCTGCCCAAAGTTCATCCCATTGTTCCAATTCTGCCTTGGTTTTCTTTTGGGCAAATAATATGCTTGTTTTCGTCGATGTGAAAGGCTCAAAGGTCAACTGCGGCAATGAAACGACAGCTTTAATAGTGAAGTAGCGGTAAAGGAATAGTCGTATATATTTGTTTTCTGTGGTGTCAAACACGCTCTCCGGCAACACTGCCGCAAGTCTTCCGTTTTCGCGGAGGAGCTGATACCAACGTTCGATAAATAGATTCTCGGAATTCTTCTTATCACTAAAAATAAACCCCGATGAAAGCGTCTTTTTCGTATCGTTATCAAGTTTGACGCTAAAAGGTGGATTAGTTAATATCAAGTCAAACTGTCCGTTAACTTCCAAATCGCCATAAAGCGAATCGGGTACGCTTCCAATCAATGCGTTAGGTGCAGGTTCTTTTTCATAACGCGAGAAAGGCAACAGTCCATCTTTGACAAAAATATTAGTAGAACCGTCACCGTGCAAAATCATGTTGACTTTAATAGCCGTTCCGAGATTAAAATTAATCTCGCTGGCGTAGATGTAGTCCTTAGCCCAAAGGTGTTCATGATTGTCGGAAGGAAACCACTCTTGCATTTTATTCATGACAGCACGAGAGCTGCCAATTTCAGTTTTGAATCTGCGGCGAACACATTCAGTAATAAACTTCATATATTCAAGCAAAAATGTACCGCTACCCGCAGATGGGTCAATCATATACGGAAGTTCTTTGTCATCACGGATACGTTTGATTGCCAAACGGTCAGTCTGTAATGCCCACAACATAAATTTCACCACATTGATGTGCGTGAAAAATTGCCCTTTGCTTTGCTTAAACCCAGTTCGAACTATGCCCTCAAAGAAGTCTCCGAGAATATCCTTGCCGCTGAAACTGTTTTTACCATCAACAAAAGATAGTCTTTCAAATTTTTGCACGGTGTATTTTAGCTTTGAGAGCGAGAATTTTTTTGTATCTATAACATAAGATTTACGAAGCTCCACATCGTCAGATATGTACAACTTCGCTTTCAATGCACGGCGATAAAGCTTATTGATTCTATCAAAGAGCGTTTCATTTGACTCAAATTCTTCATCCCCGGTTTTAGCAAAAGCCAGCGATTGAAAATCATAAACATCGCCGTCATCTTTTTCATCCTCGTCCTGTATTTTGGCGAGGATTAGGTTTGTCAACGAAGCAAAAACTTCGTTATCGTCTGTGCCGCCTCCACCCCAAAGGACGTTGTGTAAATCTGTCTGTAATCGGTCAAGAGTTTCGTGAGTGAAGTCTGTTTCAAGGTCTTTCTCCGAAGCCTTAACATACGGGCGCTTTTGTGCCTTTCCATACTTAACCGGAAGTTCATTCACGCTTTCACGGTCGGCATCAACCCAATCGTTGAAAGTCGGGAATTTTTCTCTGTCAATTATAATACATTCGTCACCGAGTTTGCCGCCGGATTCACTAACAGTATAAAGCACGAGATATTTTACCTTGCGCCCTTCTTCGTTCTCCATACCTGCCAGTTTATATAATTGTTCTCCAATAACCGCATCCTTATCAATCGTTGCGTAACAATTCTCGCCTGTAGGCTTTTTAGTTTCGATAAACAAGAACGCATCATCGTTAGCGTTGCGTACAATTATGTCAATGCGACTTGTGATTGTATGAGGTCTGCCTGCTGTGTATTCACGTTCAATCTCAATCCGAGATGCGGCATATCCAAGTTCGTTCACAAGCCGAGTCAGTATAAAAGCACGGACAGCTTCTTCGTCACCGCTTATGTCGTTAATTACACGATGCTGTTTAATGCAATTGTAGCTAACTTTGTTTTTTACGAGGTCGAATTTAGAAACAACCTTCGTAGGTTGCGAATCTATGTAATTGGCGATGATTTGCCTGTCCATTGCGTTTCCTCCTCGTATCAGTCATTCGGTTCGTTAGAAAAACTAAATAATTGTTCTATGCCACAGTCGAATAACTCACATAACTTTTCAATAGTTGAATAATCAATTCGGGTCGCCTTGTCATTATAAAGTGCCGATATGGTTTTCCTTGCCAACCCTGTTTTTTCGTGAACATCTTGAATTTTATATCTACACTTACCCATTAGGATAGATAAATCACATTGAAGTTGCACCCAATTCACCCTCTTTTGAATATCAATGTATTCATTATAGCACCTTTGTTTCCCTAATTCAAGTAATTCAAAGTAATTGGAAATAAAGCAAAAATATTTCCCGCCCAGAACGCTTGCGGACTTAGCCCACGAGCTAACCGAACGGCAAACTACTCAAACAGTTTCAAAATCAAAAAATATTTTTGTGAGAATACACCTTGACAAATTCAATTTCATCTTTGCATCCAGGGGAGATACAACACCGCCGACGCCGTCCGTGCCCACGCCGCCCACTTCCGCCGATATCAAAGTCCTCGTAAACGGAACAGCGGTTAGTTTCGACCAACCGCCGATAATACAAAACGGCAGGACGCTTGTGCCGCTTCGGGCAATATTTGAAGCGCTCGGTGCAACCGTTGATTACGAGCAATCGACACAGACCCTCACCGCCGTCAGAGAGAATGTGACTGTAATAATGCAAATCGGAAACAGCGTATTTACAGTAAACGGCAATCAGAAAACCCTCGATGTCGCGCCGCAGATAATAGGCGGAAGAACACTTGTCCCCGCCCGCGCGATCGCCGAAAGTTTCGGCGCGGAAGTCGCTTGGGATCAAAGCACACAGACTATGACCATTACGATGGGGTAAGTGTAAAGCAAAGGGAAACTCCAGAAGAATAACATTGCAAAACTCAACTAATTGCAGTATAATAGCATATATTTTTCATAAGGAGTTGATTGGTTTGGAAACAAAGGCTATAACAGTTAGGGTTGAGCAGACCGTGAAGGAACAGGCCGAAAGAATGTTGGATGATATGGGCATAAACATGACCACTTATATCGTCTCTAGCCTAAAAGCGTTGGTACGTGAGAAAAAAATACCGTTTGAGCTTGTAACCACACAATACTTAGCAGATCGGTATATTCTAGAAAAATTAGCAGAAGCAGAAGAAGAAGGTTCTAATCCAAAAACCATATGGCTAGACCACAATGAGGTTTTTTCAAAAATACGGGAGAAGTATGGATATGAAATATAACTCATCAACAGTCCTCGTGAGCTTGTCGTTGAAATGCCATAAGCCTCGGTACTTCCGGTTGAGGCATTATAAAACGCTGAAACGCCATGTTAAATACCACGTATCAGCATTTTATCGCATCGTTTTTGCTTGAATTTCTACCAATTTTGCTAGGGTTTTAGACGCATACGAAAGTATTCGCTAATAAGGGGCTATCAAAACGTAAAGGTTTTGATAGCCCCTTATTAGCGTTTATAATATCCCATTCACGACGCGATTTCAAGCATTTTTACAACTTTTTGGGTGGATTTTTGCCTTTTTTTCTCACCACACTTTCAAAAACGGGCTAATATCAAAACCTTTACCATTTGCGAGCAGCACATTAAACAAAATACGGAAGGAAAATGTAAAATGAAAAGGAAAGCAATCACTTTTATTTTGGCACTTGCGCTCTTTGTGAGTCTTACAGTTCCCGCATTGGCATCAAATGCTTTTCCGGTTATAGCAGAAAGTTATGAACTGAATATATCCAACATAATCTCCGTGGGTGAATGTACCATCTTTCATATTATAGACGATGAGAAAAATGTGTATGGTGGACTTCCTATGATTTTTGCTAACGCCCCGGCGAGGGTCACCTCAGCAAAAGGCATTGAGAGTCCGTACCAAATAATAAAAATCGAAATGTCAGAAAAGGACAGTATAATGCTTGCCGACCTTCCGGTGGGTGATAATAATCTAATCGAACCGATTATCGGGTCGTGGACGCGTGACGGCGGGGCCGGTTTTTATTCTGCGGGATTTGAGTTTATTCTGGAAAAAGGGATATACTATTTCAGATATTTCAACGGACCTATGACAGATGATAATTTTATTGTCGTCGTAGAAGGTGACAATACATCTATACCTCAAACGCCTGATAGTGCCGATATCAAAGTCCTCGTAAACGGAACAGCGGTTAGTTTTGACCAACCGCCGATAATACAAAACGGCAGGACGCTTGTGCCGCTTCGGGCAATATTTGAAGCGCTCGGCGCAACCGTTGATTACGAGCAATCGACACAGACCCTTACAGCCGTAAGAGAGAACGTGACCGTAATAATGCAAATCGGAAACAGCGTATTTACGGTAAACGGCGAGCAGAAAACCCTCGATGTCGCACCGCAGATAATAGGCGGCAGAACACTTGTCCCCGCCCGCGCGATCGCCGAAAGCTTCGGCGCGGAAGTCGCTTGGGATCAAAGTACACAGACTATGACCATTACGATGGGGTAAACGTAAAGCAAGGGGATCTGAAATATAACTCATCAACCGTCCGCGTGAGTTTGTCGTTGAAATGCCATAAGCCTCGGTACTTTCTGTTGTGGCATTAGAACTCGTCCTGTCTCCCGACAGTTTTTCTCCTAATTCGTCTTCACCCATTCAACAATATCCGACATAGGCATTTTGCTTATGGATGAACCGGCGAGGTAGTCTTCTATCGTCGGTTTTTCCATTGTTGATACTGTAAATAGATGAGTCAATTCATCATACAAGCGTAGCGTAAAATTCTCACGCCCTTCCGCGATTTCCTGATAGAGCGCAAAGTCAACATCAGCGGACACTTGGAAGTCTTTCCCGCCCTGCAAGATCAGAAACGGGTTTTCTGTTACGGCGAGATATACTTCCGCAGGATGTGCGTCCATTTCTGCGATATACGTTTCGGGCAGGTTGAAAAAATGTTCCCGCGCTTCATCGACTTGCTCATACAGGGCGAGGCGCTCATTTTCACTTATATCCATTAACTCTATGTGGTATTTGTTTTGATCGTAGATAATATCGATTAAACTGCGTGCGCTGCCCGCCATTATAATGCCGCCGGTAAAGCCACCCTCGCTGACTATGCGCGGCGCAAGCATACCACCGAGGCTGTGCCCCAAAACATAAACAGCGGAGTTGTCTATCTGCTCGTTTTCAAGGAGCAGATTCTTTGCCAGAATCGCGTCCTCTATCGTTTCCTCCCATACGGTCAAGTTATCACCATATTCAGCGTTTAGTTTAGCCCCATGCGAGAAAGTACGTTTATTGTAGCGCAGTGCGGCAATACCGTTCTGTGCGAGGTTTTCCGCAAGGACTTCAAGGAGCCCAATACCGAAGGCTGTCCCGTTCATATCAATGGGCCCGGAGCCGTGAACAAGTACAACAGCGGGTAATGCACCCGAAACATTGTCCGGTATGGATAGGATTCCGTTTAGCGGGTAATCGGTTCCTTCGCCAATAATTACAGGGATTTCAGTATAGCCCTCTTTTTGAACAGGAGTCGGGTCCAAATCGCTCGGATTTTCAGTGAAACTGAAGAACAGGCCCGCTATCAAATCGTCTTCGGAGAATACAACGCGAGTATTGACACCTTTGTTTTCGTGCCGTGATATGACCTCGTAGATATAATATTCATCATGCGGGATGACATCTGTACGAACTATTGAAATGAATAAGCCCGCTTCTTTGAGCGTATCCTCCCAAGCCCTTTTGAGCGCGTTTACGCTGAGGGCTTTTTTCATAGTGTTGTCGAAACCACCGGCAGCTTCGGAATAGTCACCATTTACGAGCGCGGACACAAACAACTCGGCGCGTTGATCCAAATCGCTCCAGTCTATAGTCCCCGGTTCTTCCGTCGTATCGGAACAGCCCATAAGAGAGAAAAGTAATATTATCGTAAGTGATGCCGCAATAATAGTTCTTGTTTTCATTCTTGAACCTTTCTACGCAGTTTGTTATGAGCATACAATACCACGAATTGCCAATCCCTTCAATCATTTCTTTTCCATAGAACGGAATCGCGTTCACTCGCTTGCATTAGGAAATTTTGTATGTTACAATCGGTTGAGCGTGATTCACAGCAAATACTGATCAAATATCATTCTGAGCCGCAGGCGAAGAATCTTGTACCGCAAGTCGCGTGACAGCGATGACCGAGACCCTTCGTTTCACTCAGGGTGACAGTAATGGTGATTTATTCATCGCTTATAACATCTATCTTATTTTGGAGAAAAACTATGAAAAATTTTGGAATAATGCCTGATGGCACAACCATACCACTGTATAAATTAACTAACAACAACGGAATGACCGTTGAGATCAGCGGACTTGGCGGTGCGATTATTAACCTCAATGTCCCGGACAGCAAGGGGAGCCTCGCTGATGTGGCATTAGCACACGCGGTGCCGGATGACTATTTTACAAACCCCGGTTATTTTGGCGTTTTGATTGGGCGAAACTCTAATCGTATCGCTGACGCTGTGTGTGACATAGCCAGTGTTCGTTATGAACTTGCTAAAAATGACGGCGACCATAATCTGCACAGTGATAAGGGGAGCCTCTGTTTTCGCCTGATGAACGGAGAACTTTTTGATAGTCCGGATGGCCCACAGCTCCGGCTGACCTGTCGCCTTGAACATCTCAGCGACGGCTTTCCCGGTAATTTGGACGTAACCGTCACATATACATTGACTCACGACAATGCGATCGTAATTGATTACGAAGCGGTTTGTGATGCTGATACGATCATAAACTTGACGAATCACACCTACTTTAATCTCGCAGGGCATGACAGCGGCAGTATAAAGCAACACAAGCTGACTCTTGACGCGCCGTTTTATTGCCCTAACGATAAGAGCGGAATTCCTACCGGAGAGTTGCTTAAGGTCGAGGGAACACCATTCGATATGCGCCACGGCAAGAAGATAGGCGATGGGCTTGATTCAGGATATCCTCAAATCGAGTTGTTCAAAGGTTATGATCATAACTTTATCTTGGCGGGCAACGGTTGGCGAAAGATTGGCAAGGTTGAAGAACCCGTCAGCGGTCGCTATATGGAAATCTTTACCACGCAATCAAACGTTCAGCTCTATACCCATAATTTAGGCTCCGGCACAATGCGGGGCAAAGACGGAACAACATATTCCGCGCATCAGGGGTTCTGTTTGGAAACACAGACCACGCCGAATGCCGCCCGGATGCCTTGGCTAATTTCCCCGATATACAAAACGGGTCAGGTTTACAAAGAGCGCACGGCGTATTGTTTCGGCGTTAGCTGAACAACCAAAATGTTTCACGTGAAACATTTTGGTTTCACGTTTAGGAGGGTAGTCACTAATATGATGTACGATAACATACTCGACACGATAGGGAACACTCCGCTTGTCAGGATAAATCGCTTGAACCCAAATCCCGCAGTGGGGATGTACGCGAAGCTGGAGGGGTTTAACCCTACTGGCAGCGTCAAGGACAGGATTGCCCTGAAAATGTTGGAACAGGCAGAACGGGAAGGCACACTCACCCGTGACAAAATTATAATCGAGCCGACTTCGGGCAACACCGGCATCGGAATTGCCATGATAGGCGCGGTCAAGGGCTACCGCGTACAGATAGTAATGAGTTCCGCTGTCAGTGTGGAGCGGCAAAAGATGATAAAAGCGTTTGGCGGCGAGATCATCTTGACAGACCCGGAGCTTGGGACAGACGGGGCTATTATGAAATCCCGCGAACTTATCCGTGAAAATCCTGATGCCTACTTCAACCCGAACCAATTCTCAAACGAATACAACAAACTGGCTCATTACAGCACAACCGCGCAGGAGATATGGGATCAGACCGATGGGAAAATAACGCATATAGTGTCATCGTTGGGGACTTCCGGCACGGTAATGGGCGTAGGACTGCGGCTGAAGGCGCTCAACCCGGAGATTAGGGTTATCGAGGCGCACCCTGTCAAGGGGCACTACATACAGGGGCTTAAGAATATGGAGGAGGCCATAGTCCCGGAACTGTATGACCCTTCGCGGATTGACGAGAGCATTTTGATAGATACTGAGGATGCCTACGAAATGGCGCGGCGAATCGTCTTGGAAGAAGGGATGTTTGTTGGTATGAGTTCCGGCGCGGCGATGATAGGTGCCTGCAAAGCGGCGGAAAACCTTGAAAGCGGCTGTATCGTCGTAATTTTCCCCGACCGTGGTGAGAAGTACCTGAGCACCGACCTTTTCCGCGTGTAACTCGCTGAAAGATGCCTCCGTATTATTGTGCCTCGTTGAAATGCCATAAGGATCAAACGCGCAGGGGCGCGGTATGCGGGGAACCCAGATTATAGTTCAATTCAATCA
>Ga0099364_10007157_pt1 | contig 16024 bp, 15 predicted proteins | sample TergutTh196P3_FD_73070 | JGI IMG/M metagenome (GOLD analysis project Ga0099364, IMG submission 73070) | Microcerotermes parvus P3 segment gut microbial communities from Pointe-Noire, Republic of the Congo - Th196 P3 | ecosystem: Host-associated > Arthropoda: Insects > Digestive system > Gut ...
TACAACAACACTTGCGGAAGCTTCGGCGGCTCTTGCAACAATGATTTTTACATGGGTCAAGAACGGCAAACCCGATGTTTCAATGACACTCAACGGAGCGTTGGGCGGACTGGTTGGTATTACTGCCGGGTGTGCAAATCTAAATGCAATTGGCGCTATCATTGTTGGTTTAGTTGCGGGCGTATTAATAGTTGTTGCTGTTGAAGGCATAGACAGAGTTCTTCATGTTGACGATCCTGTCGGTGCGGTAGCTGTTCACGGTGTCTGCGGCATTTGGGGAGCGTTGGCAGTTGGTCTTTTTGCAGTAGAAGGCGGCTTGTTCTTTGGCGGCGGTGCAGGTCTTTTAGGCGTTCAAGCTCTTGGTACTGTTGCAATCTTTGCATGGACTAGTGTAACAATAACCATAGCCTTTATCCTTGTTAAGTTGTTTCACGGGCTTAGAGCATCAAGGGAAGATGAAATTGCAGGTCTTGATTCTACAGAGCATGGTCTTGTAAGCAGTTACGCCGACTTCATTCTAGCAAGTGATACCACAAGAGCAAAAGCGTCAGTACCTGTACATACAGCGGTTCCTGTTGTAAATAATTCAAAGCCCGGAGCTAAGATGTTCAAGGTTACTATTATTACAAAGGCAGGCAAATTCGACGCACTTAGGGAAGCTTTGGATAAAATTGAGATTACAGGTCTTACTGTTACCAGCGTTATGGGCTATGGTATGCAGAAGGGGCATACGGCAAAATATCGCGGAATACCGCTTGATTCTAAGCTTCTGCCAAAAATTAAGGTTGACATTGTTATTAGCAAGGTGCCTGTCGATCTGTTGATTAGAACAGTCAAGGAAGCGTTATATACAGGCAGCATTGGTGATGGCAAGATATTCATTTACAGTGTGGACAATGTAATTAAGGTTCGTACCGGAGAAGAAGGCTATGATGCCTTACAAGATACGGTATAGGGCGATTGACACAAATCCCCTAAATTAATATACTGTCCATATTGGACAAAGGCGTTCATTCTCGATACATGGGGAATTCCTGTGTGCGGCGGATGAACGCTTTTTTCTTTAGGAGGGGGGATGAAAAGTACTTACAGCGGTAAAGTAAGGGAAGTTTACGATGCGGGGGAAGGAAAGCTAATAATGCTTACTACCGACAGAATTTCAGCGTTTGATGTAGTCATGCCGACACCAATCCCCGAAAAAGGGATAATCCTAAACAAGTTATCTGAATTTTGGTTTAATTTTACCAATGATATCGCAAAAAATCATTTAATTTCTACACAGGTTTCTGATTATCCCAAAGAGTTTCAAAAACCTGAATTTAAAGACAGATCCATGATGGTAAAAAAACTGGAAATGGTTATGGTTGAGTGTATTGTATCAGGTTACTTGACAGGTTCCTGCTATAAAAGCTATAAAAAAACAGGCGAATTTTGCGGAATAAAGTTACCTTGCGGAATGATGGAGTCTCAAAAATTTCCTGAGCCAATCTTTTGTGCTTCCACAAAAGCGGAAATTGGAGAGCATGATATTTACATTACTTTTGACGAGGCAAAAAAGATTGCCGGCGCGAATGTAATGGAAAAGCTTAGGGATATAAGCTTAAAGGTTTACAAAAAATGCGCTCAGTACGCGCTTTCTTGCGGCATTATTATAGCGGACACAAAGTTTGAATTTGGCATTGATTCTGACGGCGAACTTGTGCTGGGTGATGAAGTCTTAACTCCGGATTCCAGCCGTTTTTGGTCGGTAAACGATTATACAGTTGGAGTCTCTCAAAAAAGTTTTGACAAACAATATCTGCGGGATTGGCTGACAGAAAATGGTTTTGCAGGAGTGGTTCCTCCGCCGGAATTGCCGAAGGAAGTCTGCGATAAGACAGCAGAGAAATACATTGGGGCGTACAAAGCGATTGTTGAAAAAAAGTGAGGTTATTGAATGTCAAACAGGTATGAAAATCCTTTATGTAAACGCTATGCAAGTACAGAGATGCAGAGTATATTTTCAGATGACTCAAAATTTATAACATGGAGAAAGCTTTGGATTGCGCTGGCTGAAAGTCAAAAAGAACTGGAACTTAACATTACAGATGAACAAATTTCGGAAATGAAAGAATTTGTGTCTTGTATTAACTATACAGATGCGCAAAAATTTGAATTGGAAACCCGTCATGATGTTATGGCGCATATTCAAGCTTACGCAAAACAGTGTCCTAAAGCAAAACCAATTATTCATCTTGGTGCGACTTCATGTTTTGTAGGTGACAATACAGATATTATACTGCAGCGAAAAGCGCTTTTACTTATAAGAAAACTTTTACTGAATGCTGCAGCGAAACTCTGTGATTTTGCCGAAAAGCATAAATCGCTTCCCTGTCTTGCTTATACTCATTTTCAGCCGGCTCAGCCTACTACGGTTGGGAAACGCGCGACACTTTGGATCCAGGATTTATTGCTTGATTTGGAACAGTTGGATTTTTCATTGAGTAATTTAAAACTTCTTGGGTGCAGGGGAACTACCGGTACAAGCGCCAGCTTTTTAAACCTTTTTGACAATGACCATGAAAAGGTTATAGCTTTGGAAAAAAAGATAACAGAAAAAATGGGGTTTGAATCAACATATCTTGTAAGCGGTCAAACCTACTCAAGAAAAATAGATTATTATATTTTGTCTGTATTGTCAGGGATTGCCCAAAGTGCTTATAAATTTTCAAACGACATTCGCCTTTTGTCTCATCTTAAAGAAGTTGACGAGCCTTTTGAAGAGACACAAGTTGGTTCTTCCGCAATGGCATACAAACGAAACCCCATGAGAAGCGAAAGAATATCTTCGCTTGCCCGTTATGTAACAGTTTGTGTACAGAACACCGCTCTTACCGCAAGTTCTCAATGGCTGGAACGAACCCTTGACGATTCGGCAAACCGCCGTATTACGATCCCTGAGGCTTTTTTGGCGGTGGACGCAATTTTATCCCTTATGATTAATATAGCCGGAGGAATGACTATTTACCCGAATGTAATTTCAAAACACCTAAACGAAGAACTTCCCTTTATGGCTACAGAAAATATCTTAATGTACTGTGTAAAAAAAGGCGGCGACAGGCAAAAACTGCACGAGCGGATTCGCCATCACGCGGTTATGACTATGAAAAGCATAAAAGAGAATGGATCAGAAAATGATTTATTAAACCGAATTGAGCAGGATAAGGAATTCGGAATTACTAAAAAAGAAATTAACGATTTATTAATTGCCGGGCAATTTACAGGACGCGCCAAAGAACAAACAGAGGAATATTTGGAAGTTGTAAAAAAAATATTAAAAGCCAATAAAGATCTTATTGGTGTTGATATAAATATAAATATATAGGGAGGAAATATGCTTACAGCAGTAGTTGGAATAAATTGGGGAGATGAAGGAAAAGGCCGCATGGTGGATCTGCTTTCGGCGGAATACGATGTGATCTGCCGTTATCAGGGCGGAAACAATGCGGGGCATACGGTTGTAAATGATAAAGGTAAATTTATTCTGAACTTGCTTCCATCCGGAATCCTTCGGGAAGAGGCAGTCAATGTTATGGGTATGGGTATGGTTATTGATATTGAGCATCTTTGCAAAGAAATAACATCAATTAGTGAAAAGGGTATAGCCATAAAACCGGAAAATTTAAAAATAAGCGATAAAGCATTTATATGTTTACCCTACCATATTCAGCAGGATATTTTAGAAGAAGATCGTTTAGCAGGAAAAAAATATGGATCTACCAGGCGCGGTATTGCTCCTGTTTACGGCGATAAATACATGAAAAAAGGAATTCGCATAGGGGATTTATTGTATTCAGATACGCTTAAGCAAAAAATAAGCGATATAATTGAATGGAAAAATTTAATATTAAAGGCTTACAACTCTAATGAATCGAACTCTTGCGAGGTTCAAATTGATACAATTTTGTCTTGGTTGAACAAATACAGTAAACAAATTCTGCCTTTTATAACAGACACAACAGAATATCTTACAAACGCTGAACAAAACAAGAAAAAAATATTATTTGAAGCACAGCTTGGTTCACTAAGAGATATAGATTATGGAATATATCCATTTACAACTTCATCCCAAACTATTGCCTCTTACGCGCCAATAGGAGCGGGAATACCTAGTGCAAAACTTGACTGCGTTATTGGCGTAATGAAAGCATATTCCAGTTGTGTTGGAGAAGGTCCCTTTACTGTGGAAATGTTTGGCAGTGAAGGAGATGCTTTGCGGGAAAGCGGCGCAGAATACGGAGCGGCTACCGGCAGAGCTAGAAGAGTTGGGGCTTTTGATGTAGTGGCAAGCCGTTACGGAATACAAATGCAGGGAGCAGATGAGCTTGCTCTTACAAAACTGGATGTATTATCTTATATGGATAAAATTCCTGTTTGTGTCGCTTACGAGATAAATGGCAAAAAAACAGAAAAATTCCCAAGCGGAGACGATTTATTTAAAGCAAAACCGGTATATGAATATATGGACGGTTTTAAAACGGATGTTTCTAAATGCCGCAGTAAATTGGATTTGCCGAAGCAAGCGCTTGATTATATTAAGTTTATAGAAAAAGCAGTTTCTTGCAAAATAAAATATGTTTCTGTCGGAGCCGGACGGGATGATTATCTGATTATGGAATAAAGGATATGCTGTGAACGAAACAATTTTAGTTTTAGATTTTGGCGGGCAGTATAAAGAATTAATCGCACGATCTGTTCGTTCTAATAATGTACATTCACAAATTATGCATGGTACTATTTCTGCCGAAAAAATCCTCGGGTTAAAACCAATTGGTATAATTTTAACCGGAGGACCAAACAGTGTGTATGACGAAAAAGCTGTAAAATGTGATAAACAACTTTTTGAACTTGGTATTCCTATTTTAGGAATATGTTATGGAATGCAGCTTATGTGTCATTGTCTTGGCGGAGAGGTAAAGCAGGGGAGTGCCGGAGAATACGGCAAAGTAACCGTTATACCGAAAAAAGGCGGCAGGCCTTTTAACGCATTGATGAGCCATAGGGATTTTGTTTCCCGTGTTCCTAAAGGGTTTATTGTAACTGCAAATTCAAAAAAATATATAGCGGCGATGAAATGTAAAGAAAAAAAACTTTACGGTGTTCAGTTCCATCCTGAAACTTCTCATACTGAGGGCGGCACAGAAATTATAAGGCATTTTTTATACAATATTTGTAAAGCAAAAGGTGACTACCGCTTAGATGATTATATTGACAAAGAAGTTAAAAAGATTAAGGAAAATGCCGGGAACAACCGAGTACTTTTGGCACTTTCCGGCGGAGTGGATTCTTCTGTCTGTGCTATGCTTTTAAGCCGCGCTATACCGAATCAATTAACTTGTGTTTTTGTGGATCATGGTTTTATGCGGCAAAATGAAGGAGATGAAATTGAAAAAGTTTTTTCAGGTAAAAAATTAAACTTTATTCGAGTAAACGCGCAGGATCGTTTTATAAACAGATTAAAAGGCGTAACTGAACCTGAACAAAAACGAAAAATAATAGGGGAAGAATTTATCCGTGTTTTTGAAGAAGAAGCCGCAAAGCTGGGTCAAATTCCATTTTTGGCGCAAGGTACTATTTATCCTGATATTGTTGAATCAGGAGGAGAAACAAATGCCACAATAAAAAGTCATCACAATGTGGGAGGTTTACCGGATAATCTTGCCTTTAAACATATTTTAGAACCTCTTTCAGGATTGTTTAAAGATGAAGTACGCGTTATAGGGTATAAGTTAGGCTTACCCAAAATGTTAATTGAAAGACAACCCTTTCCCGGCCCGGGTCTTGCTATTCGTATTATTGGGGAAGTAAATAACGAAAAATTAAAAATGTTAAAGATGGCTGACGCGATTGTCAGAGAGGAAATAGGTAAACTAAAAAAATGTCCGGATCAGTATTTTGCAGTTTTAACAAATACTTTGTCTGTTGGCGTTAAAGGTGATTCTAGGACTTATGATCCTGTAATTGCGGTACGAGCTGTTGTAACTTCTGATTTTATGACTTGCGAATACGCTTCGTTACCGCAAAGAATATTATCAAAAATATCCGGACGAATTACATCCGAAGTTGACGGAGTAAGCAGAGTTGTTTATGATATTTCTAATAAGCCTCCGGCAACGGTGGAATGGGAATAATTATGTGTGGAATTATAGGTTATATCGGAAAAGAAGACGCTGTTCCTGTTATCATGGATGGATTAAAAAAGCTGGAATATAGAGGGTATGATTCCGCAGGACTCGCGGTTTTTGTGCAGGACGGTTTTTCTGTTGTTAAACAAAAGGGAAGGCTTGCGGCGCTGGAAGCTCGTATTAAAGAATGTCCTATAACGAGTAACGCCGGTATTGGACATACTCGCTGGGCAACTCATGGTGAGCCATCGGATGTAAATTCTCATCCGCATGTGGGCGGGAAAAATAAAATCGCGGTAGTTCACAACGGTATAATAGAAAACTACAAACAAATTAAAGAACGATTGGAACAAAAAGGAATTAATTTTCAATCCGAAACTGACAGTGAAGTAATTGCTCAGCTTGCAGAATATTATTATAAAGGTGATCTTACGGAAACTGTTATAAAACTTTCAAACGCTTTGGAAGGCTCTTACGCTCTTGGTATTATGTGTGTTGATAATCCAAATACATTAATTGCCATAAAAAAAGATAATCCCCTTATAGTGGGCGTATCGGAACATGGTCATTTTATTGCTTCAGATGTTCCTGCGGTTTTAAAACATACAAATCGTGTTTATTATATGAATGACAAGGAGATCGCTCTTTTATCAGCGGACGGTGTGGAATTTTTAAACACGGAAAGGGAACAGTTAGTAAAAGAAATTGAAACAATAACATGGAGTTCTGACAGTGCGGAAAAGGGCGGTTATCCGCATTTTATGCTCAAAGAAATTATGGAACAGCCGCAGGTTTTAAAAGACACTGTGAACAGTGTTATAAAAGATGGCAAAAATAAATCTGTTATGGAAAGCATAAACATTAAAAATTTTAACAAAATAATCATCGCAGCATGCGGTTCCGCATATAATGCGGGTCTTGTAGCAAAATATGTTTTTGAACGCCTGTGCCGTCTTTCTGTAGAAGTGGATATCGCCAGTGAATTTCGTTACAAAGATGCCATAATTGACAAAAAAACATTGGTTATATTGGTAAGTCAATCGGGTGAAACAGCAGATACAATCGCTGCCATGCGCGAGGCAAAGAAAAAGGGCGCGTTTACACTTGCCATTGTCAATGTTATTGGAAGTTCTTTAGCAAAAGAATCAGATGCATGTATTTTTACCTCTGCAGGTCCTGAGATTGCCGTTGCTACAACAAAAGCCTTTTCTGCACAGCTTGTACTATTGTACTTGCTTGCGGTTCAATTCGCCGCAAACTTGGGTACTATTTCAGAACAGACAGAGAAAGAACTAAGACAGCAAATCAGTTATATACCCGATAAAGCTTTAGAGCTTTTAGAAAATATTGATATGGTGCAAAAATACGCCGTTTCTTGCATTGTTTATAAGAGCGTGTTTTTTATTGGGCGGAATATTGATTATGCAATTGCCGCAGAAGGGTCGCTTAAGTTAAAGGAAATTAGTTATATTCATTCAGAGGCGTATGCAGGAGGCGAATTAAAACACGGTACAATCTCATTGATAGAAGATGAAACTTTAGTTGTCACAATCGCTGCTTGTGAAAAGCTTTATCCAAAAATCATTTCAAATGCGGAACAGGTTTTAAGCCGAGGGGCAAAGGTACTTTTAATTGGAAATGTTAGTACAGATGATTATGACGGGCGGCTTAAACAGATTAAGATACCCCAAATAAATGAATTGTTTTCGCCGTCGTTATCTGTTATAATGATGCAGTTACTGGCATATTATATTGCGGCAAATAAAGGATTAGATATAGACAAGCCAAGAAATTTGGCAAAGAGCGTAACGGTAGAATAAAGAGATATATGAGCAATACTTGTAAAATAAAAATAATTGATTACAAAGCCGGGAACGCCCCAAGTGTTTTGCACGCTGTAGAACGGCTGGGGTATCAGGCGGAATTAGCCGCAGTTCCTAAACAGTTAGAAAACGCGGAGTGTATAATTTTGCCGGGTGTAGGAAGTGCGGGTGCGACTATGGACTCTTTAAAGGAATCCGGTATGGCAGATACTCTTACCGAATATATTTTAGATAAAAAAATCCCTTTTTTAGGTGTTTGTGTCGGAATGCAAATTTTTTTTGAGCATAGCGAAGAAGAAAACGCTGTTTGTTTTGGCTGGCTTAAGGGCTGTGTAAAAAAGTTTGATTCAACCATAGTTCGTGTTCCCCAAATGGGATGGAATAAAGTTCGTTTTATAAATAAAACACCAATTAACGCGAATACAGGATATTTTTATTTTGTAAATTCATATTACGCAAAACCGGAAGATCAAAGTGATACATGGGGAATATCCAATTACGGTAATGATTTTACAGCGGCTGTAAGAAAAGATAATATTTTTGGCACTCAATTTCATATAGAAAAAAGCGGGGAAGCGGGGCTGCTGCTTTTAAATGAGTTTTTAACATACGCGGGGAAAATATGTTAACAAAAAGATTAATAGCCTGCTTTGATATAATAAACGGCAGAGTAACAAAGGCAGTCAATTTCCAAGATAATATTGATGTAGCTTCTGCCTATGAACTTGCGGAAAAAATGTATAATGAGCAGATAGATGAACTTGTATTTTATGATATTACCGCAAGCTCCGATAAACGGCAAATTGATATAGAAACGGTAAAAAAAACCGCTTGTTGTGTATTTATACCATTTACTGTGGGTGGAGGAATAAAAGACCTAAACGATATGTACGAAACTTTAAAGGCAGGAGCAGAAAAAATAAGCATAGACTCTATGGCAGTACGAAACCCGCAAATTATCAGCGATGGAGCGAAAGCATTCGGGTCACAGTGCATTGTGTTATCAACACAGGCAAAACGAGTATTAACCACCCCAAGCGGCTACGAAGTATATATAGACGGTGCCAGATTGGCAACAGGAATGGATGCTATAGAATGGATTAAGCGCGGACAGGATTTAGGAGCCGGAGAAATCTGCCTAAACAGTATCGATTGTGACGGTACTATGGGCGGTTACGACATTGAGCTTATGCGGCTTGCGGAAAGAGCTGTATCTGTTCCTTTAATTGCTTCGGGAGGAGCGGGGAAACCGGAACACTTAAAAGATTTATTTTTAAATACCCAGGCTCAAGGAGCAATAATAAGCAGTATGCTATATTCACCAAGAGCCGAAAAGAATTTTTCCGTACGCCAGTTAAAAGATTATTTGTTAAAAAACGGCGTGAATGTCAGACCTTATGAATGTGCTTCCTTAGCGCCTTCTTCCGCCGGAGTTTGAGCTGGTTTGCCGTCTTGTTTTTGTGACTGTACTAAATAAAAAACGGTCTTTTTTTAATTTATAGTCAAGGCTGCCGGGAATTATATATGCGTCTGCTTGAGTTTTAAGATGTGCTGTGTTCATTCCTTTTTTCCATACATAGACAACGATGAAACCTATTGCAAAAGCAATAACCCAGACAGAAATCATTACAGCTAAGTGATACTCCCGTATAAGAAAAACAATATCGTTCATTTTTTTCTCCTTAGTAGAATATCCGTAAATATTGAATTACAAGCGTTAGAATTCCGCCGATTATACCGCTTATTAAAAATCGATACTTCCATGCTTTTTTTGTATCAACAGGCAGCCTGCCGGCAAGAAGTCCTGTTTGACCGTTCATTAAAAATTGATAATTTTCTTTTTTGTATTTTGTGTTAAGAACCCAAACAGGAAACATTGCGTAGTTTACTTTGCCGCCCTGAACATCAACCTTTGAACTTTCAACTCTAACGGAAGAATAGCCTATAACAGACCTTGCAAACTCATTTTCTATACTTGTCTTAATTCTTATATTTGCTCTTTCTTTGCAATCTTCCGCATTTACATCGTATTTTTCTGCAAGATAACCTGCAAGAAAAGCGGTATTAAATTCTTTTTTTTGGGAATAATCAAATGGTTCTATAGAGTCCATGTGGGCATCATCCATTCTTTCCGAGCCGTCAACAGGAATTTTTTCAAAACCCATGCTTCCGTCTCTTATTACGGAGTAATGATCGGTTTTTGTGTAAACATAATTCGAGTCGCTCCATACTCTAGTTCTAGCTGCCTTATAACAAATATGAGCATTGGCTTTTGCATCAAAAAGCCAAAAGGGAAAGTAAACCCCTTGAATACAATTAATATGGTTTTCTTCTTTAAAAAAATCCGGTAAAAGCTTTTTTCCTTTGTAAAAATTAAGCAATGCTTCTTTTGCAGATTTTTTTTCCAGCTTAAAAGGAATAATATAGCCGGGTTTTAACATTCCTTCCAGTCTTTGTTTTACAATCTGCGCATTTCCGCAATTTGGACAAACCATTGCGGCAGTGTTTTGGTCTCCTATTAATTCCGCACCGCATGAAGGACAGGAACCTGTTGTAAGGCAGTCAAGCTCTGCGCTTTCCCATTCTTTTGCGTCACAACTGCCCCAGTTAAAGTTGTCGGTTTTGGAACTTTCAAGTTCTTTTTGATATTCTTCCAGTGCTTCTATTTCAAACTCTGTATCGCAATACGGACATTTCATTGCCTGACTGGAACTGTCAAACTTAACCGAGCCTGCGCAATTTGGACATTTATATTCTTTTATCATTACGGTCTCTTAGCACCGCATTCCGCGCAGAACTTGCCTGTGTTATTCGCATAACCGCAGGGACAATTCCATGCAGAAGGAGTCTCGTTCTGTTTTCCGCACTCAGAACAGAATTTTCCGGTGTTGCCTGTTTTTCCGCATGAACAAGTCCAACCTGCTGCCTGTGCGGAAGCAGACGGCGAAGCCTGTTCCGCTGCTCCCATTTGAAAAAGTGCCTGCGGATTCATGCCGCCTGCCTGAGCCGCCATTCCCATTCCCATAAAGCCTGCCATTGCGCCTCCGGTATTTTCCGCAGCTGATCGCATTGCGTCGCTCTGGGCATTTACAAGGGTTGCGGCAGCCATTGTAGGATCACGCATAACAGCGGTTGTCTGTAACTGCTTGATACGGGCTTCGTCCTCGGGTGAAGCTGTGCAGGTAATTCCAAAATTAACAATTTCAATACCGCGGCCTTCTCCCCATTTTGCGCTAAGTTCATTGTTCAATATTTCTGCAAGCTTTGCCGTATGAAAAGAAATTTCGTGATACTCGCCCAAACCAAGTTTTGCAAGGGAAGGACCCAAAACTGTAATAATTTCGCTTTTTAATTGACTGTCGATTTTATCCCTAGTGTAATTTTCTTCGACATTGCCGCAGACATTGGCGTAGAACAGCGCAGGGTTTGTCATACGGTATGAATATTCGCCGTTTGCCCTAAGGCTTATTGTCAAGCGTAAATTGATTGTTGGGTCAACAACAAGATAGGGGATTGGATTGGGAGTGCCATATTTATTTCCAAGTATTTCTTTTGTATTAAAGAAATAGATTCTTTGATCTTTTCCCGGACTTCCTCCGTACTTAAAGCGTTCGCCCATATTTTTTAGAGCGTCAAGAATACCCTTGCCAAGACCGCCGTAGAAAACACTGGTTTCTGAGGATTGATCGTAAGTGTAATTTCCTTCTTCGGCGCAGAATTCCGCAATTCGGCCATTATCCACGATGATTGCCGCCTGTCCTTTATTTACAATAATACCCGAACCATTGGAGATAATATTGTCTTCTCCCTTTGTATTACTGCTCCTTTTACTGGTTCTTTTTTGACCCTTGGCAGCCAATACATCGGCTTCTAAACTTTCGCAGACAAAAAACTCCAACCACTGATCCGCAAGATTTCCGCCAACCGCCCCGGTTAATGCTTTAATAAGTCCCATATTTATACCTCTTTATATAACATTTTTTATTATATTATCAGTTTATTATAATTCATGCAATGTTTGGTACGGTAGTATTATTCCCCCAACACCCTTACATGAACTTTTCGTGTGCGCGGGCCGTCGAACTCTGTAAACCAAATTCCCTGCCAAGTGCCAAGCAGCAGTTTGCCGCCTGTAACAATCAGTGTAAGCGAGGGGCCAACAAGACTGGTTTTAGTGTGCGCCGCAGAATTGCCTTCGCTGTGGCGGAATTCCCGGCGGTCGGGGGAAATTTGGTTTAGGGCGTGGTTAACATCTTTAGGAACATCGGAATCCGCATTTTCGTTGATTGTAACCGCCGCCGTGGTGTGAGGCACTAAAATTACGCAAATCCCTTCCTGCACACCAGAAGCGGCAACGGCTTTTTTTACATCGGCTGAAATGTCAAGCCAATCGGTTTGCCCTCTGGTTCGGACTTCAAAAGTTGATAGTGTTGTCATGGATTGAGTATAGTCTTATTGTTTTATATTTTCAAGCAAGAAATATGGTTATTTTTACTTGACTATTTTTATAAAATAGAATTATTATTATATAATGATTATAAATTTAAAAAGGATTTTTCCTGTATTATTAATATTACTTTCTCTTGTATTTCCAGGCTGTAATAATCTAAACAATATAGCAATTCAAGAAGAACTGCCGTGGGATAAAGAATATCATGAATATAGTTTTCAATGGGATAGAGGTCCTAGGGTTTTTGATAATGATTCTATTATAGATATAGATGAAACTAGATATACAAATAGAGAAAAAAATTCACCTTTAAATATATGGAATTATGTTTTAAAAGATGTTTCATCATCTTCCCAACTAACTAATGAAAAAGGGCAAACATTTCATTCCAGAGCTCTTATAGACCAGACATGGCGGTCTTGGGTAGATGAATCTGAGGGAGATAGCATAGGTGAAAATTTTACAATTAATATGTATATTCGTGGCAGAGAATCAATATCAAGTTTTGTTCCATTAAGAATTCCCATTGCGGGCTTTGCCTTAAAAAATGGGTTTGGTCATCTTGATCATTATATGGCAAATAATCGTGTTAAATCTTTTAGAATTTATATTGATGGTGAATACTCTGAAACAATTGAGATAAAAGATTCTTTTAGTTTTGAGCAATATGCTTTTAAGGAACCGGTAAGAGCACACTCTATTCGTTTTGTTATTGACGATGTGTATTTTGGAACAATAAACAACCAAACAAGCGTTGCAGAAATAGCGCTTATGAGCCATATTGTAAGTGAGCAGGAATTTTATGAGAATATTCCTCTTTGGATTGTAGGTTATTATGCGCAATATGATATTCTGTTTCAAGATTACAAAGAAATAACATCTGTCTCTGATTCAGATAAAATGAGCCTTATTGGATTTCTGCCGTTTAATCTTCCCAGCCTTAATAATAGGCAGCATAATTATTCGCGGTTTCGTATTCCCGAGACAGGAATTGCACATCTTGATGGTCAATCTTCTCTAAGGCTGCAAGAAAATCTTCCTCGCCTTGACGGAGCTACTGCTATGTATCCGCTTTATTCCGCTTTTGCTGGTGCAGTATATCCTGAAAAAGAACCGGATGAACTTTTAATAAACTGGGGATATTTTCCAAATTTAAATCTTTTACAAGATTTAATAAGATATTCTGATTACTATGAAACGGGTATAATTACTAATGAATATATTGCATCTAACTTTTTTAGCATAGTTCAATGCAATACAACACCTCTTGCGTATCAAAGGCTTATTGACGGAGAAACCGATATTATATTTTGTTACGCTCCATCAGAGGAGCAGATTAGAGCCGCTGCCGAAAAAGGCTTACAGTTCAATTTAACACCTATAGCAAAAGATGCTTTTGTGTTTATCGTAAATGAAAAAAATGTTTTAAATAATATTACACAAAGACAGATTAGGGATATATATTCCGGCAGAGTTACAAATTGGCAAAGCATAAGCAGAGTTAATGAGCCGATAATTCCATACCAACGCCCTGCGGATTCCGGCAGTCAAACGGCTTTATTGTCTATTATGGGTGATGATCAGCTTATGCCGCCGCTTCTTGAAAATGAGTCTGTTATAAAAGGTATGGGGCAAATAATTTCTGTTGTTGCCTCTGATTATTACAATTACAATGCTGCTATTGGTTATACATTTAAATTTTTTCTTAACTCTATGACAGATAATTCAGGGATTAAAACATTGTCTATAGATGGTATTGCTCCTACACCGCAAAACATTCGCAGCGGCAGATACCCATTTACTCAAACCGTATATGCTATTACAATTGGTAATGAGAGCGAAAACACAAAAAAGTTTATTGAATGGATTTTGTCAAGTCAAGGACAGGAGCTGGTAGAAAAGACAGGTTATACTTCGGTAAGATAAACTAAGGAGGGATTATGCGTTCATTAGTAACTATTCAAAAAGTAACGGCAATAACTGCCATTCCGGATTCGGATTTTCTTGATGCTGCCCAAATTATGGGCTGGAAATGCGTTATAAAAAAAGGCGAGTTCAAGGAAGGTGATTTAGGCGTTTATTACGAAGTTGACAGTTTTCTTCCGGTTGAAGATAGATACGAATTCTTACGAGGCTCCTCTTACCGCGACAATATAGATAACGGCAAGGGTTTCCGTATTCGCACCGTTAAAATGCGCGGACAGCTTTCTCAAGGGCTATTCCTTCCTTTGGAAAAATTCCCTGAATTGCAAGGCTGCAAAGAGGGCGATGATGTAACAGAAAAGTTAGGTGTAAAAAAATGGTATATCCCTGAAACTTCAACCGCAGGCGGTACGATTATCGGAGACCGTCCGCATGGAATTCCTGCTTCCGATGAAATCCGTATTCAGTCCGCGCAGGAACTTTTGGACGAGCTTAACGGCAAACCGTATTACATCACGACAAAAATGGACGGCACTTCCTGCATTGTTTATTATATCGACGGGAAACTTGGCTGCTGCAGCCGCAATAAAGAAATTGCTGACGAGCCTGACGCGCTGTATTGGCTGCCGGTTTATCAATATGGCCTTAAAGAAAAACTTGCACAGTACGGAAAAAATATCGTTCTTACAGGAGAAATCTGCGGCCCCGGTATTCAAAAAAACCCATTGCGCCTGGATAAAAAATTTGAATGGTTCGTTTTTGATGTAAAAGACGGAGATTCCAACAGGTATTTCTCTTATGACGAAGCAATTGAAGTTTGCGCTTCATTGGGTCTTACGGTTGTTCCTTTAGAAGAGCGGGGAGAGAGTTTTTCTTACAATTTGGAAACTCTTTTAGAAAAAGCCAAGGGCAAATACCCCAGCGGATTGGACAAAGAGGGCATTGTTGTCCGCAGTTCTCAGTCTCCCAAAGGGATTTCGTTTAAGGTTTTAAATAACGACTTTTTGTTAAAAGAGAAGGATTAGGGAAGATGTTATATTTCCAGTATCTTTTTTTGCTTTTTAATATAGCTTTATGCTCCGAAGAATTAAATGCTTTCACATTTTATGGCAATATGGTATAATCAAGGCAGGAGTAACGATATGTCAACTGTAAAAGCATATTATGACGGTATTACATTTTTCCCCATTGAAATCCTGAATATCCCGACAGGAAGGGTTGTCAATTTGACCATTGACGAAGATGATACCCCAAGCCCTGAAATAGCCAAAAAACTGGCTCAGCTTACATATATAAACAGCAATTTGGAAAAGCTAAACGAGGACGAACCTCTGCCTCTGGAATTTGACGAGATCTTAGCCAAAAGGGTTAATTTTTCAAAGGTGTTGGAGCTTTGAGCGTTTATATTCTTGATTCTAATATTGTATCATTCTATATGCGGAAAGCAAACAATTAATACATTCCTCATTATCCCCCTATTGACAGTTTTTGCAAAATAAAGTAGGATTATACCATGAGACAAATCGTTGTCCAAAACAGCCAAAGAACCGCCTCTTGCTCGACAGGCGTAATGTTACCCCCCCCCCCCCCCCCCCCAACCCACCCGAAACAAAATTTTTTTCTCCCCCCCCCACCACCACACGCAGAGAAGGTTGGTGACAGCC
>Ga0099364_10007158_pt1 | contig 16020 bp, 16 predicted proteins | sample TergutTh196P3_FD_73070 | JGI IMG/M metagenome (GOLD analysis project Ga0099364, IMG submission 73070) | Microcerotermes parvus P3 segment gut microbial communities from Pointe-Noire, Republic of the Congo - Th196 P3 | ecosystem: Host-associated > Arthropoda: Insects > Digestive system > Gut ...
TTGCTCAAATGTGCCACGAAGTGGTACAATGGTAAGGTCATCGGAACGAATACTCTGGCGACATCGATCAACCAGACTGCCGGGACAAAGAACCAGCACTTCAAAGCGTTTCCGGTTAAGTTGCTCGATAATTCCGGCAGTTTCACGCAGAAAACCGCCCTCGTGCCCGGCAAAGACGAGGAAACCAATCCGATGGTGGGGACGAGGCTGCCGTAGTGGACGCTCTTGCGGAAAAGATGGTTCAAAAATGTGGGCGAATTTCTCGCGGATATCCTTGTAACAGCGACCGTGATGCGGTAGATTGAAGGGAGGAATAAATCCATCGGCGGGAAGGGTTCGCCAATCCAGATCAAAATGTTCCGCTAATGCCTGATCGAGCCGCTGGTCGAGGTGTTGCCAATAGGCAGCAATACTGGACACGTCAGGAAAGATGGACGGACAGAATCCCAGTGATTTGACATTCCAAATCGGTTTTCCGCCGGGCAATGAAGCGGCAGCATGAAAGACTCTATCGGCAAAAAACAGGGAGTTCGCAAAAAACTCCCCAAGCAATTAGGGATTGTTGGCGAGATACAGCTCCCGACGTGAACAACACTCTGCATTCAACTGCGGCACCCTTTCCGGGCAGGAGGTTGCCAAACTTGGGTCCTCTATGACTGCATCCTCAAGTTCATGATCGCCCGTCACGATAGAATTCGGTTCCAATACAGTGCGGACAAGTTGTACACATCCGGAAACTTTACCGCGAACAATGGAATCCGCATCGACATAAACGCAATCAGAAACACGTCCCTTGCCTTCAACGGTTCCGAAAATCAACGGTTTGCCCATGACAACGGCATCATCTTTGATAATCCCACCGTCAATAATGGCTTCACCCTGTACTCGGGCTTTCCCAAATACTTTACACTCATTGGTGAGAATTACGTTTCCGATGACATGAGCTTCATCCCCTACTTCTGCCTCGTTTTTTACCACGGCTTCGCCAAGAACCCTTGTTTCCCCGCTAACTTTTCCTCCTCGAATGATTGCATTACCATAGACTTTAGCCGAATCAGAAATAACGCTGTCGGACTCTATGATGGCGTTCCCAGAGACATAAGCACCGTCTTTAATCTCCGCTCCGGGAAACACCCAGCACTTTCCTGATTGGGCGAGATTGCGAGACGAATCAATCTTTCCGCCAAGAGTACCCTTCGTAATGATACGGTCATCGTGAAGAATAAGGTCCTCCGATGCCCTGATTTGTCCATCTATTTGCCGCACGTATTTCATACGGATTATTATAGCAAAGGAGCGGCAAAGGAATGGAAAGACGTAACGATACTATTCTAAGAATTCACGCTCAGCCGGCATTATTTGTTCGTAACGTCTGATTATCAGCGAGATTTATTTTTTCTACCATCACTACATCGTCAATGACTTCGCCCGTTGGATTTCCTTCTTTGTCCAATACCTGCACTTTGGCTTTTTTTGTCGCATCATCATATTCTAAAATATCTGCGAAGAATAGTTGTGCGCTGTCATCTGTCATCTCCTTTATCTCACCGCCCCATAAAAAAACTTCGCAACCTTTGTAAGCTATTTTCCAGACTAAGGGTAATGTTAAAACAAGTAGGGTCACTATAAACTCTACATCTGTTACTCTGTACCCTGATGTCCAATTCAAAAAGAAATAGACAAAAAGTACAGCAACAATAACTGTAAACCAGCCCATACGAAAACAGAGGGAAAACTTACGATCTTCAACTTTCATTTTAACCTACAAAAATGACGCTTACAACAATTTCTGTAGATTCTCCATAAACACAAGAGTTTATCAACGGGGCTCATTTCACAAGCCCGTGCCGTTTCAATCCTGCGTTCACCTCTGCCTGCGTAAGCCGTCGTCTTTTCGGTTTCTCTGTCGGCTGCCCGGAGTTTTGCTTCCGTTCAATAAACCGCTGGATGGCTTCTTTGCTGGTGTACCGCCTATTGATAGCGACAGATTCTAATTTGATCCCATGAGAACCACTGTAGATGTAGTGCCTTACCGTGCTTATCGAAATGGAAATACCGCCAAAATCTTCGGCGGCTTCGTCGAGTGTAATGAGGTTTTCTCCTTGGAGAGGGTTTACTTTTTGAGCAGGCATAGTAGTTTACGAATATGTACAAAAATGTACATACGAATATAACGATAAAAGAGAAAACGGTGCAAATGTTTAACGGCACTGGTTTCGGAAAGAATTTGAAGAAGAGTATTTATCGCGAAACATCTGCTGTAATTTGCGATAGGATAGAGAATAGGCTAATCTAACCGGGTAACATTCTTAACCCTTAGAAAATTTATGCGATCAAATCCACGAGCAGTTGAAGTCGAAATCACGACGGCGGACAGAGGAGGTTTCGCTCTTTGTCTAAGACGACCCATGTTAGCGGTAGTGTACTCCGAAACAGGTTACACCGTCGCACCGGATGACAGCGTAGCAGACGAAATGGACAACGGAGTTTTCGAGCACAATGTTATGCTCATACAGTTACCCTTTGGGCAAAAAACAATTTGGATTAAATTCGATCCGAAAACAAACGCTCTGCCTCAAATACGAACCTTATCCCCCACGCGTGAGAAAGAGGCTTACGACCGATACGAACATGTTTACGTGAGCCAAAATGGAAAATATAATTCCGAATGGCGGCGGAAACCCACGTAATCAACGAGGCAGGTTGGGTTATTTGCCTTGAACTCGGCATTATGTTAAAATTAAGGAATGAGTGAAGAGGTGTTGGGGGTGCGGAAGATTTCTTTGGTAGAAAATTCTGTCTTATTTGAGGATATCATCCGGGAGGTTGGTTGTACCCGTTTGCAAATTGACAATATTATTCGCACCCAAGAGTGTGATCAGTCTTTTCAAGCGTATCATTGGCGGAGGGAGAAAGAACAAGCGGCTTTGGTAGAAACGACGGTGAAGAATTTGCAGTCTGCTCATTTAAGTCTTTGTGAGGTACATAAAAGTTTGTACACTCTTTGTTTAGCTTTGTTTGTGGTGTTTCTTGCTGCGTGTCTTTTTTTGGTGTTGTGCGTAGGTTTGCTCCGTCAACGAGTCGATGGCATTGAAGAAGTCCTGCGATACTTACAAGAACGCCCGTTAGTGTCAGTACCAATATCAGATGGGTCATGCGCCGGATTGCCGAAGTTTCTTTTAGCGTCTCAGCGACATTTTTATTCGCTACGGCATTTGCCAGATCGCTTTGTTGCTGTTTCGTTTCTTGAGCAAGGTCTGCCCGAAGATCGGACATTCTCATTTCTCCTTCAAATGTCAATTCCATTGAATAAACTTGATCGAAGTAAATCAGTTGGTCAGGAAGGGTGTCTACAATGGACTGTTTAAGTTTGTAATTCGATTTGGTTTTTGCCGTAACATACCTTTTTCTGATTAGAAAGTGAAGGTTGCTGAGATAATCTGGCTGGGATAGGTCGAGCGTCTGAAAATTAGGTTTTCCTTGCGTTTCGGCAATCTTATTCAGCAGTTCAAGTTGAATTCTTTTGTAGTCCATGCGTTCACTCTACTTCTTTTCTCTATACAGTCAAGCCCGCTTGGTACAATAGAGCTTCATCATAGACTCGTGAGAAAGAAAACCGTCTGGACCTTTTGGCATCCTTTCTAAAATTTCCGCCCATTCTTCTGGTGTCCATCCTGGAAATGAATAGGGCCTTGGCTACCATTCTGCCTCTCTGTAACGAGAGTTGAAAATATTGAAGGCTGCCATTACTGTAATCGGATGCCCCATTAATAAAAGGTGAAATTTATCATAAGTATGCGCCCAACCTAACGGTACATCAACAACTTTTCCATCGCCGCCGAGCGTTCTACTCAATGTTTCGTTCAAGTTCTTTCGGAGTGCGTAGCCTTCCTCAGATAGGTCGTTTAGGGGAAGAACGTATTGATAGACTGCCTCAAAAAATTCGGAAGGGTAGACCGCCATCACACGACTATCTCCGTTCGTAAACGCCCGACGTAACCAAAATGTCCGAATAGGAGGATTGGATGAACGTAACATAGTATGCCAAGAATCTAAAGACAGAGGACTGTCGATAACTGCCCGCCCAATAATCCGGGTGTGTTCCACACGCGTGTGCATTGAGAAAAAGGGCAAGAGCCCTTTTTCTTCCGCCACTGTATCCGTCTTGTAAACAATTTGCGTAACGAGTCGGTTGGGATCATCGAATGTCTGCTTTTGCCAAAGGAACTGTATGCGATCTACAGGCAGACTGGTGACATTATCTTCAAGGTCAAGAATTTCAAAAATCATTTCGTTATTTTCTCATGCTTACTCTGCCGATGCAAAAAAGCTTTCCAGAAAGAAAGGGGGCAGTTTACAAATTCGTACAAATGTGTACATTGGCATTGTGATTTGCTGGGGCACCACCCCGCATTTCCACTGACACTTTTGGACACTTTTTTGTAAACCACAATCCGCAAAGACACAGAATTCACCGGGTAATACCGTATTTCGCCGTAAGGTATCGTAAACTGTCGTAAACACCCCGGTTTCGCCTAAACCCTCTAATACCAAAGAGTTTAGAGAAAATTGAGGGTCGAAAAGGGAAACGTGTCAACGGACTGCGATTTACTGTTGCGACCACCCGACCACCGGATGGTCGCTTGCTGTGTGTAGCAAACCGCCGAAAAACCGCTACAATCAACCTCATGACTTACGAAGAATACATTACCTCGCATCGGGATGACTTCGAGTCCCGATTTTTTGAAGTCCTTCGGTTTCCCAGCGTCAGTGCCGTCGAATCGCACCGACCCGACATCAAACGCACCGCCGAATGGTTCCGTAACCAGTTCGCTGCAATGGAACTTCAAGCCGAACTGATCGAATCGGACGGACATCCGATAGTCTTTGCCGAATATACTCCACCCAATGCAACGGAGGCGACTCCCACGATTATGGCTTACGGTCATTATGATGTCCAGCCGCCTGACCCGCTCGACCTGTGGCTCTCGCCCCCCTTTGAACCGACTATCCGAAACGGCAACGTCTATGCGCGGGGAGCAACCGACAACAAAGGGCAATTCCTGACGCACGTCTTTGCCGTTGAATCTCATCTCAAAACGCAGGGTTCACTGCCGTGCCGGGTCAAGTTCGTGGTCGAAGGGGAAGAGGAAAGCACCGGCAGCCGCTCCCTCCATAAACTCCTGCACGCCGACGAAGGCAAACGGAAACTGGCATGCGATTGTATCGTGGTAAGCGATACCAGTCAATTCGCGCCGGGACTGCCGACGATCACCTACGGACTGCGCGGTATCCTTGCATGCGAACTCTTTCTGACGGGACCCAACAGGGATTTACACAGCGGCACCTTCGGCGGTTCCGTATTCAATCCGGCGATTGCTCTGACCAAGATTCTGTCGCAATTTACTGACGAAAACGGTGTCGTACAGATACCGCAGTTTTACGATGATGTTCTGCCGCTGACGGATCGGGAACGGAGTCAATTTTCGGCGTTGGCTTTTGATGAAGCCGAGTTTTTTGACAAGATCGGCTTATCGTCCGGCTTCGGCGAAACGGATTATTCGACAGTCGAGCGGCGTTGTGCAAGACCGACGTTTGACATCAACGGTATCACGGCGGGCTATCAAGGAGAAGGATCGAAGACGATCATTCCGAGCAAGGCATCGGCGAAGTTTACGTGCCGATTGGTTCCGAATCAAGACCCAGAAAAAATTGCGGAAGCGGTGCGTTCGTACCTCGCGACGCTGATTCCTCCCGGCATTACTTGGGAGTTGTCGGTGCAACATGGAGCAGCGGGAATGAGTCTCGATCTGGACAAGAGCCGGTTCGTCCCGCCGATGGCGGCGGCTCTGGAAAAAACATTCGGCAAAAAACTGGTGTTCACGCGTGAGGGGGGTTCCATTCCGATAGTAGCGGAGTTTCATCATGTTCTGCAAGCAGACGTGTTGTTGGTCGGCTGGGGACAAGATGACGACGCTCTTCATTCGCCGAACGAAAAGTTTTCGCTTGACAGTTTCCACAAGGGCATTCTTGCATCGGCACGGTTTTTAGGGGAACTTTGATGTTGTTTCCAACGCTTAATTCCCCTACGGCGTTTGCTGTCCGGCGGTCGGCAACCTGCCTTTACGCCGCCTTCGTTTCTGTTTCCCCCATATCCTCTGCCGTCGGCAACGGAATTGTGTATCCATTATATACTGTTGCCTTGTTCTCGTTCGGTCTCTCGCCCGGCGGTAGGAACGTCAGTAATTTCAGTTCAATAATCCGCGGATGTTCGCCGGACTGAATCGCCAACACACCGCGAACGATCATCGCTTTGATCCGCATCTCGGCTTCGTGAAGTTGTTTCAGTTTTTCCGTCATAGGCAGAAAAAACAAATTAGCGGCAACCACACCATAAAGCGTCGTTAGAATCGCTACGGCGATGCCGGGTCCGACCGTTTCGGCATTGAGTTGCGTCAGCATCAAGACCAAGCCGATGAGCGTGCCGATCATGCCGAATGCCGGTGCGCATCTGCCGCAGTAGAGAACGATGTTCCGTATCTGTTGATGCCGATACTGTACAGCCTCGATTTCGCCGTTCAAAATATGCTCGACCATTGCCGGTTGTAAGCCGTCCACGATCAGATGCAATCCTTCGACGAGAAAGGGATCATGCACATCATCCAATCGGCGTTCTTGTGCCAACAGACCTTCGCGCCGGGCAGATTCGGCAAAGAAAACGATTTGGTCAATGATTTCCTCCGATTTGCCCTTGGGTTGACTAAGACATTTCCGCACGGCACGGAGCGATTGACGAATGGGTTTGAGCGGAAAGGCGATGAGCAGTGCCGCCGCTGAACCGCCGAAGACGATAAGGAATGCCGGTAAATTCCAAAAGGGGGTGAACCCTTCGTGACCGCCGAAGACGACGGCACAAAGAATTAGCATCCCTCCTAAAATACAGCCTGCGAGCGTTCCGATGTCCATATCTTTTGTGTATTTGTCGGATAGTCTCCCGATTTGAGGAGGCACCCCCACCGGTTTATCGACAAAATTGGTCTCGGAGTTTAAATTTTTTCAAAAATAAGCGGTTATACCAGCGACGCGTGGGAGGATTACTGGCGCACTGCAAACTAATCTGCCTATAGAACGTGGACGCACCCTAATCGGTTTTTTTGAATCGCTCACTCTTGAAAAAACCGGTCAACTGCATTATATTGGCACAGAATGAAACGTCCTCTCAACCTTTCCCTTTCCGGCAGCATTCGGGCTTGCCAGAAACTGACTGCATTGACTCACTCGAACTTTGTGCCTGCCTTCGCTTTGTTGCCTGTTGCCAAACGGCTGGCAATGGAAATACTCTACGCCTACACTCGATTTACAGACGATCTTGCCGATCTGCCCGATTTCAGCGAAGGAGGCACCGTCATTGAAACCAGCCTCCGCCGAAAAAAACAAAAACTCAATCAATGGACCGAAGCAATCGAAGCCGTTCTGGGAAAAATCGGCGATAAAAATCCGCCTCAAATTGATCCGAAAGATGAGCAGACCTTCCAACGCCTTGCCGAACAGTTTCCGGGCTGTGGAGGCTTGGTCTTCCTGCCTGCCCTTAAAATGATCGTGGACAAATTCAACATCCCCCGCGAACCGCTCTTTCATCTTATCGACGGCATCGAGACAGACTTGGAACCAAAACCCTTTACAACGTTTGACGACTGCGCGGATTATTGCCATCAGGTCGCTACTTCGGTCGGTTTTGCCTCGCTTGCCATTTGGGGTACGACCCAACCGCTCTTTTCAGAACCGGTCATCAAAGCGGCAAAGGCTTGCGGCGTGGCATTTCAGTGGACGAATGTCGTCAGGGACATGTTGGAAGATCACCGGAATGGACGTACGTATTTACCGCAGTCGGAGTTGCAGCGTTTTGGTCTTACGGACAAACAGTTTGGTTCGATGCTAGACGGGACGGCTTGGTCTGCACAAAAGAAGCCGCCGAAAAAGGGGGAAGACCACGACCCTTATGCCCATCAGAACATGGTCGCTGAAATGGAAAAATTTGAGGAGAAGTTTCTCAAATTGCTTGATCATCAACTCCGCCGTTGCGAGGTCTATTATGACAATTCAATGCCGCTCTATGGTTTGATTCGTCGGGACAGCCGGAGGACGTTCGGTCTGATGTGGAACTATTACCATTCGTTGTACTGTAAAATTCGCCGAAATCCCCTGATCACGACAAAGGAGAGGCGTATCCGCTTATCGTCGTTTCAAAAAATTCGTCTTTGGTTCCGCTGGCGTTTCCTGTTATGCCGGAAGTTGCGGTAATCGGCGAGGCGAGGGATGGTGCGCGCTGATGTTGCCGTTCTAGGCGTTGTCGAGGCGAAATTCGGGGGCGTTGAAAAAAGTGCCCAATTTTCATCCCAGTAGGCTTGACTCGGTGAATCAGATGGGGTAAATTGCGATTATTATGGTATAGCAACTCGTAACGGCTCACGGAGACACCACTATGCACTACCGCAACATCGGTACGACGGACATCAAGGCATCGGTCATCGGCTTCGGCACCTTTCCGCTCGGCGGTTGGCTCTGGGGCGGGGTCGATGAATCGGCAGCCATTTCAACCATTCAACAGGCAATTGATGCAGGAATTAATCTCATCGACACCGCTCCGCTTTACGGCAACGGCAAAGCGGAGGAGATTGTCGGCAAAGCCATCGCGGGTCGCCGCGACCGAGTCGTACTGGCAACGAAATGCGGTTCGCTCTGGTCAACCGAAGATTGGCCTGAGGGCAAGGGGCAACTCTTCTTTTACACCGATGGTGAACTCCCAAGTTTTGAGGGGGGCAAATACCGCATTTACAATTATCTGCGTCCCGAGTCGATTGTTCGTGAAATCGAGGAAAGCCTTCGGCGACTGAAAACCGATTACATCGACTTGTTGCAAACGCACCAACAGGACACAACCACACCGATAGCCGACACGATGGCTGCGCTCGAAAAACTGCGTGACCAGGGCAAAATCCGGGCAGTCGGCAGTTCGAATGTTTCCCGCGGTCAGTTGCAACAATACTGCGATGCCGGAACACTCGACTCGACGCAGGAGTATTACTCTTACTTGAACCGCTCGGTCGAACAGAACGGCGTGCTTGATGCGTGTGCCGAAAAGCAAATCAGTTTTCTCGCCTATACGTCGCTTGAACAAGGGTTATTGACCGGCACGTTGGATCCGAATATCCCATTCGGCGAAAAGGATTTCCGCAAGTACGCTCCCAATTTCGCACCGGAGCGTATGGCGAAGATTAACGCCGCTCTTGAAAGACTACAACCGATTCGTGAACAACACGGACTGACTGTCAGCCAACTGATGCTTGCTTGGGTTCTTTCGCGTTATGAGCGTATGCATGTACTTTGCGGAATGCGTAATCCGAATCGGATTGACGAAAACGTTCGTGCAGGAGAGGTGCAACTCACTGCGGGAGAAATGGAAACGATGCAATCGCTGTTCGATCCGGCAACGGTCGGATGAATTTTCGGCTCCTGCGTGTCCTGTGCCCGACGAAAGAGCCGGGGACGGAGCGCAGCGCAGTGCCCACGCCGCCAGTCCGTTGACAGGATTGTAGATTTAGCCCCTTCATTTTCCTAAACCCTTTACTAAAAAAGACTTTATGTAAAAGTTAGGTCTTTGTGGCAGTGTATGGCAGGTGAGAGGAAACTATGGAAAAACACGGGGATTTCAGTGTCAGTGCGATCCAAACTTCGACAATATGTGTCAGAAAGTGCCAGAAAAAACAGGGCTCCGACGATCCCGAATTCCAGTACCAACGAGGTACTAAAAACTAATCTGTGCACGATACCAAAATGAGAAAAAATGTAAAGACCGGCATCCAAGAAAAAAAATTTGCGAACAACCAGTGGCAGGCTATATTGAGCATTAGTCTTTTCCAACATCGAATAATGCCATGTCTGATCTGACCGAAGAATCCCTTCTCACGCTCGAAACCTCCGTGTTAGGACTTTGACGAAGAATAACAATTTTTGAAAGATCATGCTATCCCAAATGCAAAAAAAGACAAAGCAGTAGAGCGCATCCTGAATGAGTCTGGATACGTTCTAGCCCCAGCTGTCATCGATCCTACGGCGCAAGCGGTTCCGGTTCCGAAAGATAGAGCCGAATTTGACGCTGCAACGGTTGACTCTGCCGAATAAACAAACAACTCGAAGGTTCATCAATCATAATGTTACCGCCGAACTGCGTTTCCGGTGACTCCGCCGTTGCCCAAGACTCCGGGGCGAGTGCCCAACGCAATGCCCTGACAATATCTTCCGGTGTTTCCCCTTCTTGAATGTGATACGGATGTACTTCCACGACCATTTTCTCCGGTTGCCGGGCAGACTCCGTCGTCGTAATTTCAAGCGTTTGAGGGTCAATGATCCGGTAGGTAAGTGCTGCCGTGTCCGCCGAAGCCAGCAACCGTTCCAGTGCGTCGTTGACCGTCCCGAAATCGCTTTGAACCGTTACATGAACCGACGCATACGAACATAAGGACTGATGAAGCGATTGATGATCCACAAGAATCGTCAACTGTGTCAGCGATTCCAACTGCGTTGCCGCTCGGGAAAGCGGCAACGGACGATAATGATTGAATGTCATCGGTTTGATGACTTCATCCCAGCCGAACGCTTCGGGGGCTATTGTTTCTCCTGTCAAATCCGTTTGCTGTGGTAATTGCCGAACGACTCGAAGTTGCTCCAAAAACCGTTGGATGTCGTCCCGCAACCGAGCCGAACGCTTTCCGCTCTCTCGATCTTGCACCACGGTTAATTGGTGATCGGACAAAACCGTAATAGTTGCTTCCGGGCAAACGAGTTTCCGAATCATATCGGCAAGTGCTTCGGAAGTCATGTCTTCGGTGTTCTCGGCGAAGTCGGAAACATCGAACGTCAAGTCAGCCGCCTCGTCGATATCCTTCGGGAATATCAGTATTTGCCGATCAACGGCGATCCACTGTAAACCCTGCGTTGCAAGGATTTTCGTTAAAACTTCACCGGCAGTTGCTTCACGAAATTGACCTTCCATCGGAGTATTGACCGAAAGAGAGCGGCATCGCATTTCGTCGATGTCGAGTGTCATTGGAATTCCCGTCAGCCCGGACATGACGCGGACGAATCCGATCAAACTCTGTTGGTTGAGGTTTATGTCGAGAATCGGCAAGGTCAGTTTTGCGTCGATGTCGATGTCAGGAACGAGTGAATTCAGGAAGTCGGTCATTCTTCTTTCAGCACCGCTCCCTTCAAAAGGCGTGAGTATATCGTTTTCCTTTTGCGGCGGTGCCTCTTCAATGTGCACAGTTTCTATGGGCACCGTTTCCGGTTCTTGGGGCAACACTCCCGGGGGATTTTCGGGCGGCGGGTCAATGATTTCCGGCGGATCGTCGGGGACCAAGTCAATCGGCGGCGGTTCCTCCGGGGGAACTTGGACATTCGGTTCTTGCGGCAGCGGCTGTGGAGGAACCGGCCGGTGAAATAATATCAGAAAGCCGAGAGCGGCAAGGAAAAGAACGGCTAGTCCAATGAGGATGTTGATCAGAATCTTTCGGGTTTTGATTTCCGTGTCGGACACGGCAGGTACCGGAAGGGTATCCAACAGGATTGCGGAGCGGCGGGTTCCTTCCGGCAGAGGACCGATGATCCCTGAGCCGGTTTCGTGGGTCAGGACATCGGGAAATCGTTTTCGGAGGCTTTTTTTTGAAGGGAGGAACGGAGTCAGCGCATCGTCAGGGGGTTGGACATGAACCATACTGCCACAGTTGGGACAAGCCAAAATTTTTCCGACCAGTTGTTCGTCCTTGACAACGAGTTTTGCTTCACAGGTAGAGCAAGAGAGTGTGAACATAAGATTTTGCTCCTATCGATAGTGCCATTATACAGCAGGAATTGCTAGTAGGATAGCCCTCGACTACTGTGTCGGCAGACCGTGGACAACGTTTGCCTAATGAGGTCGGTTGCCTATCCTCGCTTTCCCTGTTTTTGCCAATTTTCCCAAATTAAATACGAATACGTGAACGCTTGGAAATTTTTTCGTTGTCGGACAAAGTTCAAGGAAGAGTTGCGCTCCCGCCTCTCCGAAAACTTTCAAACGTTTTGACAATTTCCAATGGTGATCGGTATATGGTAAAATGAACGCTGGAACTTCAACGGGAACTAATGAAACTAAAACGGTTTTCGCAAATTCGATGGGGAGAAGCACTTGCATTTCTGACGATCTTGATCGTCGGAATTGTCATCTTCGCAGTCCAACTTTGGACATGGGCGAGACCACAGTTGATTCTGTACCAAGAGTTCATCCCCTCGCGTGGAATCGTCCTCGATAAGCGAATCTCGGAACAAACCTTCGGCACCGAAATCCGATACCGTCCCGAAGTATTGCTCGCCCATACCGTCGGAGAAAGCACCTACTCCGTCTGGACATTCGACTACTACACATTGCGACCAAAAGAAGGATTTACCGTCCATCGTGAACTCGCCGAGTCGGCACTGGCACCCTTTTCGACGGGACGGCGGACGAACTGTTGGTATCGCATCAACAATCCCGAAGAGGTCATCGTCGTCTGGGAAACGTCGATCTGGGGTTGGTTTCTGCTCCTTTTGTCCTTTTCGCTGATCGTTCTTGGTTGCATCGGCTTGCCGCAGTCCTTCCGGCTTTTGGTGGTCTCCAAGGAACGGCAAGCCGCTTCGTTGGCGCTACCTCAGGGTGCCGCACGACGTACACAGGACTGGCAAACGATTCCCGACATTCGGAGTATTAACGAGAGTCCGGGCACGCATCTTTCGTATCGTTTGCCGCTGGGACAACGTCCGATTTTTCCGTTGGTAGGACAAACTCTTTTCGCAACGGCTTGGACAGTCATCGCCCTCGTCATTTTGATCCAATCGTTTTTCGATTCGTCGGGGGAATGGACAGATTATCTCCTGGGCATCCTGTTTCGAGGAGTCCTTTGCGGAGTCGGCATCGCCTTGTTTTATGGAGTTGCCCGACAACTTTGGATCACGTTCCGAATTGCTCCAACGCTCTTGGAACTGTCGGATCATCCCATTTATCCGAACCGAAAGTACCGGATTCTGCTTCATCAAGACGGCATTTTGCAGTTTCAGCATTTGACGGTGGATTTGGTGTGTGAAGAGATTGCCCGGTTTCATCAAGGGACGGACACGATAACGAACCGGCAGGATGTTTTTCGGCAAACAATCTTTTCACGTGCCGATTTCAGTACCACGTCGGAATCGCCGTTGCATGCGGAGTTTTTCCTGCATTTACCGGAGGGAGCGATGCACTCTTTTCGCCACAAAAACAATGAAGTGGCGTGGAAATTAGAGTTTACGGCAACATTGGTCGGAAGGTCGGAACTCCGTCGCGACTGCCCCATCGTTGTTCGACCAGGGATGGTAAGCGATCTGACGATGGAGGGATTAGGATTGTAGAACACATCCCGAATTGGCTGGATTCGTCCGCGTCATCCCTGTTTTCGCAGAGACCCGGGGAAGAGGAGACAACATCGTACGTCTAGGTTTCCACTTTCGTCGGAATCCGGGCATATTACCTTTTGCCGAAAGACTTATTTCGCTTTTACTTTTGCCAAGATGTTCTTCTTTCGTGTTCCCATCTTGTTTTTGACCACTGGTTTCTTGCCCGGTAAGAGAATCGCTTTGCCGCCAGCGGCTTCGATTTTCTTCTGCGCTCCCGCTGAAAAGGCATGAGCTGAAACATCAAGCGTTTTTTTCAACTCACCGCCGCCGAGGATTTTTATCTTGTCGAATACCTTTTTCACAAGTCCTTTGCACTTGAGGGTTTCCGGCGTAACTTGGTCACCCGCATCGAAACAGTTTTCGAGATCAGCCACATTGACTCTAGCGACAACGTCCGCAAAGGTTTTATTGTTGAATCCGCGTTTCGGAACCCTACGGATGAGGGGCATCTGTCCCCCTTCAAAGACGGGATTCATCGACGAACCTGATCGGGAACCAAAGCCTTTGTGTCCCCGTTGACTGGTTTTTCCTCGCCCCGAACCCGTCCCGCGACCAACACGTCGGGGTTTTCTCGCCGCTCTTGCCTGTGAGTTAACTTCGTTTATGTTCATGTGAGTGAAACTCCTCGTAATCGTTCGACTTCGTCCTGCGTTTTCAAACTCATCAAAGCCGCTATCGTCGCCTTGACAACGTTGGTTGAGTTAGCACTGCCGTAACTTTTGGTCAAAATATCCCTGATGCCGCATGCTTCACAAACAGCCCGAACCGCCGCACCGGCAATGACACCCGTGCCCGGACTTGCCGGTACAAGAATGACTCTTGCCGCCCCAAATTGACCGACGACCTCATGCGGGATGGTCGTACCGTTCATTTGTACGTGTGCGAGTTTTTGGGTGCCGTCTTTGACCGCCTTGTCCACTGCCGGAGGCACTTCGTTTGCCTTTCCGTATCCCCAGGCAACGCGACCGCTGCCGTCTCCGACGACGACCATAGCAGCAAAACTAAAACGGCGGCCGCCTTTTACCACAGCAGCGCATCGCTTTATTTTCACGACTTTATCAACCAATCCCCCTTGTGCCGAATCTTCGTTTGCCATATCTTTTCTAGTGCGCACCTACCAGCACCGAACGCTCGCTGTATTCTAGCATAGAGTTGTTTTTTTTCAACAGGGGGCACAGCGGGGTTTTCGTCGCTGACCAGATAGGGGATGTAAGGCGGGGACAACTACGATTTATACCGTTTTGCGACGTGTCTTTTCATGAACGCCAGCACATCCGTAGCGAGTTGGTCTTCGCTTTCGTACATTCTCCGCCAGATTTTGGTGGCGGCAGTCAGTTTCGGCAATGCGAGACCAAACGCCTCGCAACAGAGGATACCGTCGTAACCGATTTCGTGAAGCGTGTCGAACGTTTCGTCCCAATGTACCATACCGGTTCCGGGTGTGCTGCGGTCAGACTCCGAAATGTGTACATGAAAAAGGATATCTTTCACCGCTGTAATCGCTTCGCGAGCCGATTTTTCCTCGATGTTCGCGTGAAACGTGTCGTACATCACGCCACAAGAGGGATGATTGACTTCTCTGGCAAACCGACCGGCATCCGCCATACATGTCAAAAAATAACATTCGAACCGGTTGAGGGCTTCCAGAGCGATTTTCACACCAACTTTACCGGCATGTTCCGATGCTTCTCGAATACCGTCAAGAGCCCAGTTCCATTCGTCTTGGGAGGGTCCTTTTCCGGTAAAGATTCCGAGAGCCTGCGTAGCGTGTCCTGCCATGACGCTACAACCGGCAGCGGCGCAGCAGTCGAGAATTGTTTTGATCGAATCAACGGCATGGCGACGGACTTTCGGATCGTCGCAGATGAGGTGATCTTCGGGACCGAAGGCACAGGTTCCTGTTCGGGCGAGTCCGAGGTTGTCCAATGCTGTTCCCCAAGCCGCCGCATTGGAAACATCGCGGTCAAACATCGGCAGTTCGACCGCATCGAAACCGATGGACTTCATTTTGTCGAGAAGGGGAAGTTTGTCTTGACTCAACGTGTCCGTCCAAAGCAGAAGATTTATACTGTATTTCATGGCGGTTCCTTTCGATAGGCTTGTTTTACGACTCACCATAACATACCATAAACGGGAACGAATTGCGAGGGCATGTTTGCGTTCCTCGCGTTCCTTGGGGTGCGCTCACGTTTTGTTTGCCTTATTTGACTTGTTCCCTAGTGCTTTGTCTTTTTTTGCATTTGGGATTGTTTAATTCGTTGAAACTTGTTATATTGTCAGAGTCCTAACACGGAGGTTTTCCTATGCAAAAAACATACATCGTCCGATTGGCCAATGAAGAGCGCACCACTTGTCTCGCCATCATCAAAAAACTCAAAGGCTCCTCGCAAAACGTTCGACGAGCAAACATCCTCCTCAACGCCGATGCCGACGGTCCCAACTGGACTGATCAAGACATCGCCGATGCCTTTCTTTGTAGCCGACAATGCGTTGAAAATCTTCGCAAACGACTCGTGACCG
>Ga0099364_10007159_pt1 | contig 16019 bp, 11 predicted proteins | sample TergutTh196P3_FD_73070 | JGI IMG/M metagenome (GOLD analysis project Ga0099364, IMG submission 73070) | Microcerotermes parvus P3 segment gut microbial communities from Pointe-Noire, Republic of the Congo - Th196 P3 | ecosystem: Host-associated > Arthropoda: Insects > Digestive system > Gut ...
TCTCGTGCTTCGGACAGAACATGTTGGTCCGGCGTCAGCGCGATTTTTCCTTTGTATTTGAAACGGCCTTCACGCTGCCGTTCGATCACTTCGGGCGCATGGCGGGACTGATCTACCGCTACAACGAAGAAAACCAGTACTTCCTGCGCGCGGCCTTCGACGAGCGCAAGGGATGCAAGACGTTGGGCATCCTGTGCTTCGACAAATACAATTTTTCCATGCCGCTCGGGGAAGATGAAATACCCGTCGGTGACACGGTACACCTGCGCGTTACAATGAATGGGAGATGGGGCTTTTTCTCGTATTCCCCGGACGGTGTCGCGTACAAGGATATTCCGTACCAACTGGACGCGGCGAAACTTTCCGACGAATACGCGACGCCGCTCGGTTTTACCGGCGCGTTTGTGGGCATGAACTGCATCGACTTCGTGGATAAACAGGGTTACGCCGATTTTCTTTACGCGCGTTACCGCCCGCTTGAGGCAGGTATTTAATTGTATTTTAGCAGTTCAACTTCATAAAAAATCGTGATAAGGAATTGATACTAATTAATATGGGCAACGAATCTAGTACTTCCGGCACCGACGCTACAAGCGAACAAAAAAACGATGCATACCTCAGTCGAACATGTTCGCCAAACTGTCGATGGTTACTCCTGCTCTGGCTTCTCTAAGGGTGAAATAGATCACGGCGGTCATTATTTGAGCGAAAGCCATCGGCACGGCGATAATGAACCGCCTAGGCACGAACGAAGTCCAGTTCCCGATCTCCAAAACCGTTAGCCCGATAACTTTGGGCTTCAAAATGGTCATGACAACCAAAGTGATGACAAAGCACATCAGGTAAAGGCCGGCTATTTTCCAGCGGTAACCTTTGGTTAAGACTGAACTGCGATCCAGGCTATCTATCGGGTTAAGGCGTTCGACAACGCAGGCGGGGATAAACACGCTCCATTTGCACCACAGAAAGAGCAGTGTTAGGCACGTCATAATCATGAAAATTATCGGTCCGATGATCTCAATCATGATAATGATCGATCCGGTGATCTTAGTCTCATCCCAAAACATCGGCGAGAATAGTATCATGAAGAGCGTAAGGAGGAGGAAAAAGATGAAGAAAACGGTAACGAAAGTAAATGGAACCATTGCCAGTATCAGGTGAACGATGCGCGTCATGGCGCGAGACAGAGATTTGCCTAACTGCGCGGGGTTGCCAAGAAGTGCTTCGTAGACACAGTAGACGAAAACGCCTTGGATAATCGCCAATCCAAAAATAAAACAGGCGCTGTAGACGATATTCGATCCGAGCATAATACCAAAGCCTATGCTCTGCGAAAATCTTAGCATTGCATTCCGCGTCAAAGCATTTGCGATAGGCCAAAGCACTTGAGCAAAAAAACTCAATCCAACGAAAATGAACGGATGTTTGAACAATATGGAAAACGAGCGCGACAGAACGACCCCGACAGAAAATCTGGGTACGACGCTGTTGTCAGGGACTGGCGATGCTATCGACACGATTGAAACCTCCTCGACGGATATATTGGCGATTTTACACGAGATATTATGCCTGAATATCGTAAGAGTTTCGATATAATTTTACGCTATAAAGCCCCCGACTGTGCCGGGGGGCTGCTCTCATATCACCGTATGTCGTAGACGCTCCTCAAGCGTATATTCCCCGGTTTGCCTCGAAGTACGCGCACGGTTTTCTTACCGCCGTTCATATCGAAATAATTATCGCTGAGCAGAATATCGGTGTCGTCGCAGTCGATCTCCACGGATTTCGCGTAGGCCGCGGCGGTAACGGTAATCTCATCGCCATGAATCTCTGCGGTAAGTTCGGGATTGATAAAACGAAAATGCTTCGGCATACAGAACAGCACGCCGCCTTCGGAGATAACGTTGCCGTTATCGTCATTCAGCGCGAAACTGACGTAATTTTCGTAAAGCTCGCAATCGCCAAAATCAAGCGTATCCAGCCATACGCTTGAGAGCGCGGGCGCGTTTATGCGGTATTCTCCGCTTTTTATCGCGCTGCCGGCAGGGTCGCGCAACGCCCATGTCGCGGTTCCCGAGAACGCGTTAAAACTTTCGTTCGCCACGGAGAGCCGGGCGGTTTTTTTGACGGGATACGGTTCGGCGTTCGTGTTTGTATTCTGCGTCATAACGCTCTCCTCGCAGCAAGAGATCATAATGGGCGCGAAGAAGCGTTTCGCGTAATAGTGCAGAGCCTTCCACCGCCCGAAGTAGTCTATGGAAGCCCACGACGCCACCGGCCAGCAGTCGTTCAACTGCCAGTATATGGCCCCCATGCAGCGTCCCCTATTTCTGCGCCAGTGCTCAACGCCGTATTTTATTGCCTCGGCCTGTAAAATCTGTGAGGCGTAGAGCAGCGTTTCAAAATCATTTGGATAGAGGAAATTGTCGCCCATGTAGCTCATGATTTTGTTGTTGGCGGCTGCGTTGCGCTGGTGTTTTTCCATGACATACGAAAAAATATTTCGGTCTTCCGGCTCGGTAAACGTCTTCACGGTCTTGATGGAAGGAAATGACTGAAAGCCGAATTCGGAGCAGAAGCGGAAATGATACTTGCGGTATTCCGAAAAAGGCTTTTGCCCATGCCATACCTCCCAAAAATGTACGTTGCCCCTGTTTGGGTCGTTCGGGTTGTCCAACCCTCCGCCGCTGGAAGGGGAAGCCGGCCAGTAGAAAGTTTCCGGGTCATGCTCGCGCAGCATTTCGGGGATAATATGCTCGTACATGCGGAAATAGGCTGAATATTGGCTTGGCGTATATTCATAAACTTTATCGAACACCATCCACTCCATCTCGTTGTTGCCGCACCAAAGGCCGAGCGAGGCGTGATGCCTGAGGCGTTTTATGTTATCAATAAACTCGGCGCGGATGTTTCGCTCGAAATCATTAGAGAGCTCGTAAATCGCGCAGGCGAACATGAAATCCTGCCATACGACAAGCCCCAGCTCATCGCAGATATCGTAAAAATCATCGCTTGGGTAATGCCCGCCGCCCCAGACGCGGATGGCGTTCATATTCGCCAGAACTGCGTCCTCCAGCAAGCGGCTCGTGCGCTCTTTATTTACGCGGGGAAGCAGGCTGTCCTCCGGGATATAGTCCGCGCCCTTGGCGAATATATCCGTCCCGTTTACCCTGAAACAAAAACCCTCGCCCCATTCGTCCTTTTCGCGTTTGACTCCGAGAGTGCGCAATCCTATCCGGCGCGTCCAGGTATCTATTGCCTCGCCGTCGCGCAATAGTTTTACTTCGACGGTATACAGCGGTTGACCGCCATAGCCGTTTGGCCACCAAAGTTCCGGGGCTTCTATTATGATCTCCGGCCAGGCTCCTGTTATGACCCTTCCGTCCGGCGCGGTAACGCTTGCCTCAAGCGTGAAATCGCCTGCGCCCATGATATCCAGTTCCTCGCGCATCGCGAGTTTGACGCGCCCCGCCTCATGAGTCTGCGTTATATAGACGCTTTCGATTCGCCCGCCTGTCACGGGAACGAGAGAGATATCGCGCCATATACCCGCGTCGGGAAGCCTCGGCCCCCAATCCCAGCCGAACATGCAATGAGCCTTACGTATATGCGGGAATCCCTGCATGGAGTCGGTTGAGCCCTCGACATGGCAATGCGCCCACATTTCCTTTATGTATTTCGTCGGGGAACGGAACTCTATGCGCAGAGTGTTTTTTCCGCATGACGCATGTTCCCTGATATCGAACTCCCAAACCCTGTGCATGTTGTCCGCTTTGCCGATAAGCGCGCCGCCGATAAAGATATCGCAAATGGTATCGAGTCCCTCGCAGCGCAGCAAAAGCCTGTCCGCGTCCAGCATATCGCCGGATACGTCAAAGTCGCGTTCAAAGACATAGTCATGCTCCATAAGCGCGAGAGAAGACATCTCGTTATCCCGCCAGTAAGGGTCGTCCATCTTGCGGGCCTCCAGCAGATCGCAGTAGACCGAGCCGGGCACGGAAGCCTGGAGCCATTCGGCGTCTCCCGCGCGCTTCATTTTCCAACCGCCGTTTAGTGTAATTTTTTTCATGTCCGCTCCTTTCGATGTTCGAGATTGAGTATGCGTCTGTATTCAATATAATACGCCGTTATCAGCAGCGCGGCCGCGGCGACCCAACTGGAGGGATCCGCCAGGTAGACGCCCCAGACGCCCAAAACAGGCGTCAGTAACGTGACTGACAAAAACCGCGCGATAAGCTCAACAAAACCCGACAGCATCGGAATGAACGAGTTACCTATCCCTTGCAGGGCCGCGCGGTAAAAAAACAGCAGATAGAGTACCGGTAATCCCAGCGCAAGGGCGCTGAGCTGCCGCTGCCCGACGTCGAGTACGGCCGTGATCTGTTCAGGCTCGCCTGCGATCAGGAGGCTCAGTAATTCGCGTCCGAAAAGGAGCGCCGACGCTGAGATAACGGCTGAGGAAACCAACATTATTTTAAGCCCGGTCGCGACGCCGCGCTTTACCCGGTCAAGCCGCCGCGCTCCGAAATTTTGCGCGACAAACGTAGCGCAGGACGCCTCCATCGCGCCTCCGGCGATCATAAGCAGGCTGTACATCCGAACGGCGGCGGAAAAACCGGCGACAAAAATCGCCCCGTAGCTGTTGACGTAGACTTGCACGGTGAGGCAGCCAATCTCAATCACGGTGTTTCGCAGGCCGAGAGGCAGTCCGATTCGCAGCAGCGATTTTGCGGACGCCGCGCTCAGATTTCGCCGTGCCGGCCGGGCTTCTTTTACGCGGCGCAAATGGTACGCGCAGTAGATAGCCGCGGCAAGCTGCGCCAGCAGCGTTGCGGCGGCGACGCCCCCTATTCCGAACGGAATGACGAGAGCGAAATCAAGCGCGATATTGAGGACAGTTCCGACGACCGTGGCCGCAAGCGGCGTCCTGCTGTCGCCGAGCGCCCGCAGCATCGTGCCGAGCAGGTTGTAAGCGAATATTATGGGCATTCCGCCGAGCAGAAAGCTCAGGTACAGAACCGCGCCGTCCATCAGCTCCGGCGGCGTCTTCAGCATCAGCAGCGCGGGCCTGCACAAAATCAAACCGCCGATTGTCATCGCAACGCTGATTACCGCCGACAACAGGGCGGCGGTAGTAAATGCCCTGCTCAGGCCGCGAGAGTCCTTCGCTCCGAATTGCTGGGCAAAGATGACTCCGAATCCCTGCGTGATTCCGAGGATCGGGCCGAATACAAACCAATACAGACTGACTGTCGCGCCAACCGCCGCGAAAGCGTTTACGCCGAGCATTCGCCCGATGATGGCGCTGTCCGCTAATGTGTAAAGCATTTGCAACACGTTGGCAAACAGCATGGGCACAGAAAATTTAATCATAAGGACGAAAGGTTTCCCCTCCGTCATATCAAGAGTCTTCAAGTTTTATTTATCAAATCCCCGGTTTCTGTTTTCGAGCCGACACAAAATCCCACGGCTCATGAATCTTAGGGATGTCGTTTATCAGGCGTTTCGTATACTCCGCCTGCGGGTTCAGTATGACGCTGTCAGCCGAACCGTGTTCGACGAATTTCCCGTGTTCCATGATATAAACCGTGTCGGATACATAATAGGCAAGCCCTATATCGTGCGTTATAAATATGATCATCATGCCGGTTTCATTACGCAGGTTTATCAGCATATCGAGTATCGTCGCTCGCGAACAGGCGTCGATCATCGAGGTCGGCTCGTCTGCGAGCAGAATTTGAGGGCGAAGGAGGAAAATCCGCGCGATCATCAGGCGCTGCATCTGGCCGCCCGACAGTTCGAAGGGATACTTATTGGTGAGTTCCTCGAATTTCAAATTTACAAATCCGCAAGCCTCGGTCATCATCTCGATTTTCTTATCGCGCGCAATACCACGGCCGCCGCGCATGTGAATGCAGTCGAGCAGCACCGTGTCTATCTTTTTGAAAATATTATATGAAGAAAATGGGTCCTGAAATATAGCCTGTATGCCCTTCCAGTATTCATGCCTCTTTTTATGCGAGCGGATGTCGCGCTTTTTTCCCATAAAGTAAATATCGCCCTTGCTCACGCTTGAGAGGCCCAGGAGCATTTTAACAAGCGTGGTCTTTCCGCTGCCAGACTCGCCGACTATGGAAACCAGCTCGCCTTTGCGGAACTCAAAATCGACGTTGTCGACAGCCACCGTTTTTTTGAGGCCGAAACCGAATATTTTAGTGACGCCTTTTCCGCTCAAACATAGCTCTTTTTGCTCTTTTGCGTCATTCATCGCGGTACGCCTCCCTGAGCTGCTGTTCGGACATAAGACAGCGGATTCCGCGCGCGCCGCCAAAATTAAAATAACCGACGGCCCCCGCCATGCATTGCGAGGTGACGTGCTTGCACCGCTCGGCAAAACGGCATCCCAGGGGCGGATTTTTCAGATTGGGCGGCGTTCCCGGAATGGCCGTAAGCTTAACGTCGCGCGCGCCTTCCTCTGGGACGATAATCGAGCCGATCAGCCCTTTTGAATAGGGGTGCATCGGGTCGAATATCACTTCGCGGGCCGTGCCCTTCTCAACGATTTGCCCCGCGTACATCACGACAATATCGTCCGTCACGTTATAGAGCAGCGGCAGTTCATGCGTGATAAATACCATAGCCTTGATATAGCCCAGCTCCATCATGTCATGGATCATTTTGATGACCATTTTCTGGCTGGTTACGTCGAGGGCGGACGACGGTTCGTCGGCTATCAGCACCTTGGGGGATAGGATAGTGGAAATGGCTATGATGATGCGCTGTCGCATGCCTCCCGATAGCTCGATCGCATATTTTTGAAGCGTATCCGCGGGCAGGTTCAGTATTTCGAAACGTTCGCGCGCCAGCTCGTAAATCTCTTTCCTGTTCGCTTTCGGGTCATGCGCCCGCACGACTGCCTCGATAAAACGAATAATTTTTACCGTGTGGTTGTGCGCGTTCATCGCGGCCTGCGGTATATAGGCAATCTCGGTACCCAGGATATTCCGGCGCACGTCGTCGGGGTCCATGCCCGAAATGTTGCGCCCGTCGATTATAATGTCGCCCCTTGTGTAGTGCAGCGGCGGGAAATAATAACCCATAAGGCTCAGCGCGAGCGTGGACTTTCCGCAGCCCGACTCGCCGGCTATGCCGAGCGACTTGCCTTCCTCCACCGCGAACGACACGTTATCCACCGCGTATATGTTTTCCCTGAAACGCGTTATGTATTTGGTTGTAAGACCGTTTACCTCAAGCATCAACTTTCCCATGCGCGTTCTCCTTACGACCTCAACTGCGGATTGAATACCTGATCCAGCCCGGTGTTCATCAGGTTAAGCGAGAAGGAGATCAGCGCGATGCTCATGATGATTGGGTAGTAGGCCCACCACGCGCCGTTTAAGTGCGCCGCGTAGACCATCGACCAGTTCATCATCAGGCCGAGCGTCGGTACCTCGGTGGTCCTCGGCCCGAGCCCCAGCATCGAGAGCTGCGCTTCGGCGAGGATGGCCGTGGAGATTTGCAGTATGAGGGCCATGATCACGTATGAGGCGATGTAGGGCAGTATATCGGTCGCGATTATATGCGCGAGGCTGTGCCCGGACAGTTTGCTCAGGTTTACGTGGTCGCGGTCGCGGAGGGATATGACCTGCGAGCGCACCGAGCGCGCGGTCCATACCCACGACGTGAGTCCGATGACCACGGCCACGGTCACAGCACCGCGCTGGCCCTGCCCGATGCTGTACGAGATCAGTATGAGCAGCACGAAGCTCGGTATGACCGTGAATATATTCGTGAAGAACATTACTATGTCGTCTACAATTCCTCCCACGTAGCCCCCGAGCAGCCCGAGAAACAGTCCGATCATCGTCGCGATCGACCCGGCTATCAATCCTATCCATAATGACGTCCCTATGGCGGACACGAGCTGTTTCAAAACGTCGCGCCCGAAGTTGTCGGTTCCGAACGGCAGGAAGCGGACGTTTGCGACCGCTCCCACGCGGACATAGTCGGTGTCGGTGATTGTTTTATAAAGCGACTGTTCGCCCGTTTCGGCGTCGGGCATGAAGACCTGCATGTTCTCCGTGTTGAGAAGGCCGTCCAGTTTCCTGTCGAGACGCTCGAAGAACCTACGTCTCGCTATCGTCATACCTCCCAGCCTGATCGAACTGTCGTAGTTGGTGTACCAAAGATCGAGCAGCGCTTCCGTGTCGTCGGCGTCGATATCGTCCTCCGGGATGCCGAAGAGTACGAGCCACTCCCTCATGCTCGCGCGATCCTCGGGAAGCAGCCTGTAGGCGATCCGCTTTTCGGGCGCGTCGGCAAGTTTGAGCGTGTAGGTGGTCTGCGCGTTGACGCTGTCATAGACCGAAACATAAGTTCCGGGCGGGAAAAAATTGCCGAGCCCGATCATCTCCAGCGGGTTGCCGGGGACGAACAGAGGATAGATCGTTATAAAGATCAGCAGGCCGAAAAATATTACAAACCCGACCAAAAACCTGGGCGAACCGAAAACTTTTCGCAGCGTGTTTTTCATCCCCCGCGCCCCCTATTCAATCTGCGCCGCTTTGACCCTGGGGTCGATAAAGCCGTATATTATGTCCATAATAAAGGTCGCAATCAGCACCATGACCGTGATGATAAGCGTCGTGGCGGAAATCAGCGGGTAGTCGCTCTTTCCTATCGCTTGCAGCAGTATGGTTCCGAGACCGGGATACGAGAAGATTATTTCGGCTACGAGCGCGCCGCCGACCATCGTGCCGAGCGAAAGCGCGAGTCCGGTTACCTGCGGAAGCATGGCGTTGCGGAAGACATAGCGCGCGATCGTGCTGTCCTTGATTCCCATGAACCGGCTGTATTTAACGTAGTCGGCGTTCAGCTCGTATATCGCCATGGAGCGCATGCCGATGGCCTGTCCTCCAATGGCGACGATCACTATGGACCAGAAGGGGAGCTGGTAATGCCTGATTATCGATCTGACAAACGTCCAACTGTAGGTGGGGATCAGTTCCCGTCCGTACCCGCCCCCGATGGGCGCGATCCTGAGGTTTATAGCGAATATGGTGAGCAGTATGACGGCCATGCCGAACGGCGGGATGCCGCTCACAAAGATCGAGGTAGGCAGGAGGACCTTGTCGAAGCCCTTGCGTATATAAGCGGCCAGCGCCCCCAGTACGTTTCCGATCATCCAGCCCACTATGATGGCGGGAAACTGGAGGCATATCGTCCACGGAAGCGCGTACTTCAGGATGTCGGCCACGGGTCGCGGATACCAGCCGAACGACAGGCCGAGATTGCCCTGAAGGAGGTTACGCACGTAGATGACGAACTGCTCGGTTATCGGCTTGTCGGTGCCGAATTCGCGCGCGTATTGTTCGTATATCACGCGAACCTGCGAGGCGTCCGACATACCCCTCGCTACGTTCGCCATGATCGACGAGACCGGGTCGCCCGGCATGAGTCTTGGAAGTATAAAATTCAAAATAACAGCGGCGACAAGCGTAATAAAAAACCAAAGTATCTTTTTGCCGAAATATCTCCCGTAACCTCTCATGGGCGTCACTTCCAATGAAGTAAGCGGTCACGCTTTGTGTCAAGCATGACCGCTTCTTTTAGTCTGGGTTAATCGACGAGCCTGATGTTGTAGAGGTCGGCGATCGCGTAGCCGTCGGTGCAGTGCATCGGCGGGATGTTGTTGCCGTCTCCGGCTTCGGTGAAGCCGGTCCACACGGATTCGTTCACAGTGTGGAACTGATCCGGCCTGTACATCAGCGAGAAGGAAGGAACGTCGGTCAGATAGATCTCGACCGCTTCGGTGTACAACGCCTTCACTGTGTTCAGATCGGTTTCGAGCGGAATCAAGGCTATGATCTCGTCGATGCGCGGGTTGACGTAGCCTCCCCAGTTGCCCGACCAGTTACCGTCAACGCCGACGAACTCGGAACTCATTATCTGGCGCACGCGCTGCCAGGGCTGGGACGGCGTCGCGGAATCCGTCCAACACATGAATATATCGTACTCCGTCTGAGTTGCGGCGGTGAATACGGTCTGATAAACGTCCCACTCGGGGTAGTTGGTCGTGATGTCGATGCCGATATTCGCTCCGGCGGCCGCGACGATTTCCATCGCCGCCTGCCAGTCGGACCAGCCGTTCGGGCAGCAGGCGTTGTACTCGAGTTTCACGCCGTTTAGTTCGCGCCAGCCGTCGCCGTCGGTGTCAACGATACCGGCTTCGTCCAGGAGCTTCTTCGCGCCTTCTATGTCGCTGCCCGCCCACTGCAGATGCGCGACGGCTTCACGGTTGTACATCGCCTGTTCGCCATCGGTGGGATTCATCAGCGAACGGGGCACGGCGTCGAAGGTCGGGCTCTGGTTGGTCATGGCGTTGGCTATGATCGCTTCATAGTCGACCGCAAGGGCGATGGCTTTGCGCACGGCCACGTTGTCGAGCCCGTAAGAGTTCAGATTGAACCACGCCGTGGGCATGTTGACGCAGATGCCGTAAGGCGGCTCGTCCAGGTATGTCGAGATCGGGAGACCTTGCTCTTCCCACATTTTTTGCACGTCCGGGATGAACAACTGGGCTACGTCCACTTCCCCCGCGGCCAGGGCGACCTGGGCCGCCGCGTTGTCGGCGTAGATCGGGTGCGCGAGGTATTTCGGCGCGGGCAGTTTGCCCCACATCGAGGCGTCCTGGCCCCAGTAGTTGTCGTCGCGGATCAGGACGGTCTTGGTGTCGTCGGCGAAGAACGGTTTGTACGGGCCCGACGTTACTATGTCCTCCGCCGGATCCCTCAGCATCGCTGTCCTATCGCCGCCGTGCTTCTCTTCGAGGGCCTGTATCCACGCCTTCTGAAGCACATAGGGCTGTACGAGATAGTTGAGAGTCATCAGGGGGTTAGCCGGCTTGCCGTCCACCAGCGCGTTCTTGATGAGCAGGGTGGATTCGTCGATTGCTTCGACGCTCGCTATGAAGGCTCCGAAAGCGAGGCCCATGTCGTTCTGGTACTTAACGCTGGCCTCGAACGTATAGGCGACGTCCTCGGCGGTCACTTTGGTCCCGTCGCTCCATCTCGCGGCGGGTTTGATTTTGACGGTCATCTCCGTCAAGTCGTCGTTCCACACATAGTCGCCGTCGGCGAGTAACGGGATAATATCTCCGTTGAGCATGTTATACATGTACAGCGTCTCGACCATTGGAACGCGCGAACCGCCGGCTCGCTGTTCGAAGGTCAGAGCGTTGTTCTGATCCGGAGCGAACAGCGCGTTCCAACCGTTGGGGGCCGCCCACTGCAAACCGGCCTTATAGAAGGTCTCATTTCTCGGCAGTTCAACGTCCGAAGCAAAAGCAACCGTACCCGCCAGCATGAGCAGGCCCAACATTAAAGCGGTGATTTTTTTCATGTTTCTATTTCCTCCTTATTTGATTTGTGATAGTTGGGTACTTGTGAATTTATTATAATACATATTTCTGAAAATGTTCATAACGATTGAAAGTAAACGTACCGGGCAGGTAAATTCAAAATTTGCGGTTTATTTTTTTGAATCGCACATTTATCACAGACAAAATGAATCCGGTGTTAAAATATTTGTATAAAAAAATATCAAAAGCGCGAATAAAAAATTTGAACGATCCAGGAGGCCGATTATTGTGACCGAAAATAGAATGACCGGATTTGAGAGATGCAACGCCGTATTGAAAGCCGAGTCGCCGGACAGGATACCGTTCTTTCCCATTCTGATGTTCTTCGCCGCCGACAGGGCGGGCGTTCCTTACAGGGCGTACGCAACGGATCACGAAGCGCTTGTGTCGGCTCAGATCAATATGTTCGAGAATTATCGCGTGGACGCTGTCAGCGCGTGCAGCGATGCGTTTCGCCTGTGCGCGGATCTCGGGGGAAATATGGCGTACCCGGAAAACCAGACGCCGTACTGCGCGAGCCCTATAGTCAAAAACGAATCTGACCTCGCAGCTTTAAAACGCCCGGACCCGGGACGAAAGGGGAGTCGTATGCGCGACAGGGTAGACTCCGTTGAAAAAATATCGCGTGCGGTTGGCGACCGCGCAATGGTATTCGGATGGGTGGAAATGCCGTTCGCCGAGGCGTGTAACCTCTGCGGCCTGTCGAATTTCATGATGATGCTTGCCGACGCTCCAGAACTCGCGCACAGAGTGCTCGACTTCATAGCGGACATAGAGATCGAATTTGCTCGCGCGCAGCTCGCCGCGGGAGCTCACGCGATAGGGTGCGGGGACGCCGCGGCGTCTATGATCTCCGCGCCTCACTTCCGCGAATTTGCGCTGCCTTACGAGCAGCGGGTAACGGGCGCGATAAGGGCCTCGGGCGGCTATTCCAAACTGCATATTTGCGGAAACTCGTCGCACTTGCTGGATGACCTCGCGGAAAACGGTACTGATATGTTCAACGTGGATCATATGGTCGACCTTAAGCGCGCCGGCGAGGTTTATTCGAGGAGTGGAGCGGCTTTCAAGGGCAACGTAAACCCGGTGACCGATCTCATGTCCGCCACACCCGAGCACGCGCACAAAGCCGCCGCCTCATGCGTGGAAATCTCACGCGGTAAACGTTACATGCTCGGCGCGGGCTGCGAGATACCGGCCGCGACTCCCGATGAAGTATTTTTCGCGTTCGCCGACGCTGTTATGTGAAACGGCGTTTAACTTATGCACGACGACATGCCGATAAATGGAGGGTTAATGATGGGAATCTATATTGACTTACATATGCATTCAGCGTACAGCGACGACGGCGAGTATACGCCGGTTGAACTTGTGACGATGTGCGGGCAGGCCGGAATCCGAATAATGGCCGTCACGGATCATAACTGCGCGCGCGCAAACGTGGACGCGCAAAGAGAAGCGGAGCGTTTGAATATAAAATACCTGCCGGGAGTCGAGCTTGAATGCACCTGGCAGGATATGGTTTTTCATTTGCTTGGTTATCAGATTGACTATAAAAGCTCTGATTTCGAAAAAATTGAGAGTAACATTCGGGAGCAAAGCCTGGAAGCCTCGCGCGAAAGGCTGAGGCTTATCAGAAAATTGGGCTTTCATGTTACCGAGGATGAATTGTACGCCGTGTCCGGCAAAAGATACTGGAAAGACTATTGGTCGGGTGAAATTTTCGCCGAGATTTTACTCAACAAGCCGGAATATATGGATAATGAAATACTGCGTCATTATCGGCCCGGCGGATCAAAAGGCGATAATCCTTACGTTAATATCTATTGGGATTATTTCGCCCAAGGGAAACCCTGTTACGCTGAAATGATTTTCCCAGGTTTGAAGGAAGCCATAGAGATTATCAAAGACAACGGGGGAAAATCCGTGCTGGCTCATCCGGGCAACAACCTGAAAAACCGTTTCGCTCTCCTAGATGAAATGATTACGCTTGGCCTAGACGGCGTGGAGGTATTCAGCAGTTACCACGACAGATCTGACGCGGAGCATTTTTATAAAGAAGCGAGGAAACACTCCTTGATGATCACCTGCGGCAGCGATTTTCACGGAAAGACAAAACCCTCGATCCGGCTTGGTGAGAGCGGTTGTTTTATTGAGGAATCCGAGATAGAAAGACAGTTACCCCACTTCCAGGACAAACGCATGAAATAAATTTCATGCGTTTGAGTTGAGAATTGAGAGTGGAGAATTAAATAAATAATCGTTCCAGATTTCATGCAGAAAACAAAAATTCCCAGTAATATTTTTAATTCTCAATTCTCAATTCTCCATTCTCAATTCTCAATTCAACAAACGCTTCATGCGTTTGTCCTGTTTTGACTCAGCCCTTATTGACAAAAATCACGCGCGCGTAAAAATATAATCAGTAGTTTCGGGGCGGTGTTTTAGAAATTCTGGAATTTGGTTATGCAGGCAATATGTTTTAAAGAACCTAAGGAGGTTGAATGAAAGATGAAGAAATTCTTGTTGCTGTTTGCGATTGCCATGGCGGTTGTGATGGCCGGGACTGCCGCGTTCGCGGGGATACCTGCCGAGTCGGAATCTGTCGGACTGGTTGTGCGTCACAGTTCGAATGTTTTTTTGGTTAGAAACGAGGCCGGCAAAATGGTAACGGATTACTATGCCGGCACTAACACCCCGAAGGTACTCGAAGATTTTATGAAAGCGCGCATGAACCATCGGCATTTTAATCGGGCCCTACATCCCGAAGAGATGAAGATGATTAACGACAAATCAATCTTCAACGCGCATTATGCCGGTATGGGGTTGTTTACGGAGCACCGGAGAGAAGGAGGAGTTTCGGGAGACATTACCCTTAATTTCTCGGCGGACACCGCGCTTGTAACCAATAGTCCCGTGACACGTATGAGAAATTCTCACAAGGTCTTCAAACAAGGAACTCATGATTTTAAAGTCCGCAGGAATGAGTATGGGTATTACTCGATCGTCAACGAGCATGATTTGCAATACGAATTAAAAGAGGGAGCGGAAACCTCCCTGTCCAAGCAAGCGTTTACATTTAAAATGGCCTGGGCCGGCGGAAAGGAAATTAAAGAAGAGTTTCCCGAGATCCAGACCACCGAGGCGCAAATGAAAACCTTAAAAGCCGTTCCGTACATTGAATTAACTACCAGCGGCTCGGGCGAAACCGAAGTAGTTACCGGTTTCAATGTAAGATTTGTTGATCCCGAAGACAAAGATAGAACTGCTGTCAATGTCGCGCGGCTTAAGTTAGGTGAAAAAATTGAGTACTTCTACGATATCTATGTTGCTAAAGAGTACGGAGAATTTGATATAGTTCATAGTGATTCGAATGGCTCGCTTAGTGGCACATGGGGCGACACTGTTACCATCATTTCTGAAAAACCAATCCCACTGAGTAAGTTTAAAGAATTTAAGATTTCTTTCCGAGCGGAAAAAGACATAGATGATAGCACCTATCTCGCAACCAGTTATAGGTGGTCGTTCGAGAACTCGGAACAAGAGCTTGATTTTGACGAGCTTCAAGATGCGTCGATCGAGGATTTTACTCCTGGGAGAATAGCAGAAATACAAAATGACGCCCGAGTAAAAAAATTCATTGGCGAAAGTAATATTATCAAGAGAAATGATTTTTTTGAAGTAGAAGAAAATAACTACGTTGCGTTCGATATGACCACAAAATTCCCGGCTATTCGCGACGGCTTGGGTTTAAACAGCGCGCGCGTATCGACGGCCATATGGATACCGGGCGCGGCGGTGGATAATGAAGGCGACGCGCTGGGCGTGGGTTTCCCGCAGTTTCCGATCAACCCCACCAATTCAGCCGGCGAAAGAAGGATTGGAACGGAAATAGGAAATAACGAAATTGACAAAATAAAGCAGTATTACAGCGTCAAAAAATATTTCGTTACCTACGACTCGTCCGGCAACGTCGAGAGTAAAGGCAAATTTGCCTTAAACCGCAGTAAAGAAAAAAATGAGACCTCGCTGTCCTGTTGCAATAACAGGTGTTAAGCTATGTTTGGTAGAACAAGAGCTTTCACCAGCGAGGTGCTTTCATTATGGAGTATAACTTTAAACGAATCAAGATAGAGCTGACGGAAGGTATAAGCAGTGTGACTCCAAACGCAAGTCTGCTTTTTACCGCGAAATTTTTTGAGCAGTCAGGCTTGTCGAAGGTAATAGATACCAGTATTGGTGCTCGTAAGAACAAAGGCGCCAGTGACAACAAACATATCATGGCGATGGTCATGTCGCAGATATGCGGAGGCGACGCGATAGAGCATCAGAAATATTTGCGTTCGCGTGTTGAAATTCTTGGAATAGGCGTTCCGTCTGTAAGTGCTTGCCGGTCATACATGAAAGAGTTTCACAATGGTGAAGAGGACAATAAGCGCGGCATGGGTAAGAGTTTTGTGCCGGAGTCCAATGAACGGCTGTCTGGTTTTGAGAAGGTTCATGCTCATTTATTTCAAACAGCGTACCGTCTAGCGCCGTTGGAGGCAATAACGCTGGATCAGGATGCGACCTTACTACCGACGAGCCGCCCGGATACTTG
>Ga0099364_10007160_pt1 | contig 16016 bp, 10 predicted proteins | sample TergutTh196P3_FD_73070 | JGI IMG/M metagenome (GOLD analysis project Ga0099364, IMG submission 73070) | Microcerotermes parvus P3 segment gut microbial communities from Pointe-Noire, Republic of the Congo - Th196 P3 | ecosystem: Host-associated > Arthropoda: Insects > Digestive system > Gut ...
TATAGCCCATTTCCCGGCTGAAGATGATGCAATCCACTGGTTAGGCGCAAGCCCCTTTTGGAGCCTTGGCCTGAGCGAAATAGTTGACGGCCAACCCCATCTTCAGGCTGAATCGGCAGTACTCGCCTTCACTGACGGGTCTGTCCAGTCCTTCCACTCAAGCGGAAGGACTGTCTGGCGCTTTGACTCAGGGGAGCGGGCCATTCCGGTAATTGCCCGCTCTGTGGAAGGGGTCACCTATGTGAGCAATGCCTCGGGCATGTTCAGGGCGATAAACAGGGTTGGCCGCGAATTATGGCGGGTAAACTTTGGAAGGCCTGTGAGTTATCAGCCGGTTATAGGCTGGGACGGAAGACTATTTATCCCGATGGGTTCGATGCTTTCATCCCGCACTGCATCAGGAAACCCCCTATGGACCATAGACCTTGAAAGCCCAATGCTGATGCCGCCGACGCTTGACAGGGCAGGAAGCCTAATAACAGTACTTGAAAACCTCGACTTTATCAGGGTCAACCCATTCAGTGTAGTCGAAAGGATCTCTTTGCAAGAGCGGCCTTCCCATATAGTACCCCTTAAAGAGGGAGATCGTTATAGCTATATCCTGCTTTATTCAAACGGAAGGACAGAAAAAATTAGCTTTAATGAGCTTTCTGCAAGGGGTTCAAGACTTACATCGGCAAGCTTCGTTACCCTGGCAGCACCTCCTGCTTCTGCCATATCTCCGGTACTCTCGACAGGAAGGTCAGACCAATTCGCAGTGACTCTAAGGGACGGAAGGGTCTTGCTCATGAACGGGCAAGGTCAAATCCTTTGGACCGGAGACAGTCATGAAACCACCCTCGAAAGAGGAACCGGGGCTGTGGAACCGAGCATGGCAGACATGGTATTTGACGAAAGAGGAATATACAGCATTTCTACAAGAGGTGTTACGGGTTTCGATCTTGACGGGAGGAGGCGCTTCATTCACAGATTCAATGAAGCGGCATCCATTCCCTCTTTCTGCGATGAAGGTCTTGTTTATGTAAGTACAAGAGGCGGGCAGATGCTCGTGTACCGGATTGAAGGCAGGGCGAGAAATGTTGCCCATACCAAGTATTACGGTCCCGAACCTGAGGGAACCTACGGCCTTGGAAATCCGCCTCCTTCCCCCTGGGCCGACGATCCAAGACGCTTTACCGAGTTTGAGCAAGACGAGATGTACGCAATGATTTTGCGAATAGTAAACTCGGGGCAAATCGGCGAGCACGAGCCTCGTTTTGTGGCATATTTAATGGAAATGATAGGCTTCTTCCTAAATGATCCGCATTATTCAAGGTTACGCCCCGCAATTAATCCGCCAAGACATGTTGAACTTATCCATCTTCTTGGTAGAATGGGATCAAGGGAAACAATACCCTATCTCTTAACAATTTTCGACAGGTACCATGAACCTGCGGTAAGGTCAGCATGTGCTGAGGCAATCGGCTTTATTGGAGTGGACCCTCACGGGAGCTCATTCGACTCCTTCCGTTTCCTCCTTGCACCGAATAACCCGAACAGGGACCCCCAACTGCTTTTATCTGCAACATCATCTGTAGCAGCCCTAAGCCGTTTCTCGGGGCCTCCCCTATCAGGAGAGGGGATAGTTCTGCTGCGCTACTTTACCTTCCTTTCGTGGGCACCAAACTCGATAAGAAACCACATAAGAGAAGTAGTTGATGAGCTTTACAATGAGGAATTTCACAGGTTGAATTTGTGATCGATTTCGTTCATCTTCATGTCCACTCAGATTACTCCCTGCTGGATGCCGCAGTATCAGTAATGGCTCTTGCGGACAAAGCTGAAAAGATGGGAATGACTCACCTGGCCCTTACAGATCACGGGAACCTGTTTGGGGCCATGGATTTTATCGATGCCTGCAATGAAACAATAAATGATATGGGCCAGCCTGTAAGGCGGGTGAACCCAATAAAACCGATAATCGGCTGCGAAGTTTATGTGGCTCCCCGCTCAAGATTCGAGAAAAAAACAGAGAAAAAAGAAAGGGATTATTTTCACTTTGTACTTCTTGCGAGTAATAGGATAGGTTATCAGAATCTCATAAAACTATGCTCACTTGCCTATATCGAAGGGTTCTATAAAAAACCAAGAATAGATGATGAGCTGCTTGCGCAGCATAAAGAAGGCCTTATTGCTCTTTCTGCCTGTGCAAACGGGGAAATTCCCCGCCTTATTCAGGCAGGAGACGAGGCAAGGGCTCTGGAAAGAGCCGTCTTTTATAGGGATCTTTTCGGAAGGGATGAAAAAGGCAATCCAAACTTCTACCTTGAAATTCAAGACCATGGCATTCCTGCCGAGCATTTTGATGAAAACCTCTCGCAGAAAGATATAAATAAAATAATTGCAGGCCTTTCACAGAAAACAGGCATCCCCCTCGTTGCGACTAACGATGTTCACTATCTTAACCGCGATGATTCAATTGCCCACGATATCTTAAAATGTATAGGGACAGGCACTGTCAGATCGGAAGAGAATCGCGTTAAATTCTACGGCGAAGAGTTTTACCTAAAAACAGGTGATGAAATGGCCGCTGTCTTTCCCGAATACCCCGAGGCCATTTCAAATACCGTAAAAATAGCAGAACGCTGTATTACTGATGTACCAATGGTTAATATAACCGAACTACCCAATTATCTTCCGGATTTTGAAATCGAAAAAGGTTTTGAAAATGCCGACAGCTATCTTCGCCACCTTGTTAAAGAAGGATTATCTTTACGATATCCCGGCAGCGAGAAAAGTGAAGAAATAAAACAGAGAACCGAATATGAGCTTGATGTTATTATAAGAATGGGCTTTACAGGCTATTTTCTTATAGTAACAGACTTTATAAATTGGGCAAGGGCTAACGATATCTCTGTGGGGCCGGGAAGAGGCTCAGGGGCAGGCTCCATAGTAGCCTACGCCCTTCGCATAACAGATATTGATCCCCTAAAGTATAATCTCCTTTTTGAACGCTTTTTAAACCCCGAGAGAATCTCAATGCCTGACTTTGATGTAGACTTCGCAAATGAGGGAAGAGATTCTGTTATAAACTATGTAACAGAAAAATACGGGAGGGAGCGTGTCGGGCAGATTATCACCTTTGGAACCCTGGGTGCAAAGGCTGTTATAAAAGACGTGGCGCGTGTACTTGGCATATCAATCCCCGAATCAGAAATGATTACAAAACTGATTCCCAAAGACCCGAAAATTACCATTACTAAGGCCATCGAAGGTGATCAAAAATTAGCAGAGCTTAGAGAAGATAATAGGTACCATGAGCTTTTTACCTTGGCAATAAAACTTGAGGGCCTTAACAGACATTCAAGCTTACATGCATCAGGAGTTGTAATCGGAAAGACACCATTAATAGAGCTTGTTCCCCTATACAAGGATCAAAAGACAGGGGCAATTACAACCCAGTTTGACATGACCCATCTTGAAAAATGCGGGCTTGCAAAAATGGACTTCCTTGGCCTAAAGACCCTCGATGTTATTAAGCATAGCCAAGAGCTGATACGTAACCGCGGGGGTGAATACGCAGACTTTGATATCGATAAAGTTCCCGAAGATGATAAGGCCACTTTTACAATGCTTGGAGAGGGACTTAGCTTTGAAGTTTTTCAGTTTGAAAAGGAAGGGATGCAGGACACCCTAAAAAGAGCAAAGCCCGGGAAAATAGAAGATTTGATTGCGCTTAACGCCCTTAATAGACCCGGTCCGATGGCCAATATTCCGCAATTTATCAATTCCAAAAACGGAGTAAAGGCCATCGTATACCCTGACCCAAGTTTGGAAGAAGTCTTAAAAGAAACCTACGGGGTAATAGTTTATCAGGAACAGGTAATGCATGTTGCACGTATTATTGCAGGGTATAATCTTGGTCAGGCAGATCTCGTTCGAAAGGCAATGGGAAAAAAGATTCCTGAAATTTTGGATAATGAAAAAAAACCCTTTATTGAAGGCGCAGTAAAACAGGGTTTCTCTGCCCGAAAAGCTGAAGATATTTTTAATATGCTTGTTCCCTTTGCAAATTACGGTTTCAATAAAAGCCATTCGACAGGATATGCAGTACTTGCTTACCGCACTGCATATTTAAAGGCAAACTTCCCCGAAGAATATATGGCGGCATGTCTTACAAACGAGATAAACAGCACAGATAAAGATAAACTCTCTGCCTGTATTGCCGAAGCAAGGAAGCTGGGCCTGGTGGTCGATCCCCCTGACATAAACCTCTCAGGAAAGCATTTTGCAGTTGCAGACGGGAGAATAGTATACGGCCTTCTGGGAATAAAGGGCCTTGGAGAGGGACCTACCGAGGAAATTGTTAACTGCAGAAAAGAAGGCCCGTTTAAGGACTTCATGGACTTCCTTAACCGCATTGATATAAAGGCTGTCGGGAAGAGTGTTATAGAAAAGCTGATATTAACAGGTGCATTCGATAACCTTAACATGAAAAGAGAGACCCTTAGAGGTAATCTTGAGCGTGCTGTGGAATATGCTCAGAAAATAAAAGACGATAAAAAGTTCGGACAGGGAAATTTATTTGGAGAAGGCGGAGAAAGCGAATTCTTGGAATTTGAATTTAACGAATACCCCGAGCAGCAGAGGGCAGAAAAACTTAAAACCGAAAAGGAATTAATTGGTTTTTATTTTTCAGGTCATCCAATGGACGAGTATAAGGAAATGTGGGAGAAGCTTGTAAAACTAAATCTCGGCTCAAGGGAGGCATTAGAGGCAGGTCTTTCAGGTTCATCCTTCCTTATAGGGTTAATCAAGAACCTAAAACCCATTATCACGGGCAGGGGAGATAAAATGGCCTTTGCCACCCTTGAAGATTTTACCGGTGAAATTGAATTAACCTTTTTCTCAAGCGTTTGGGAGAAGTTCAGCGAGAAAATTGAAAATGATAAGGTTGTAATTTTAAAAGGCAAATTGGAATTCCAGCAAATAAAGGATAAATTTAGTTTTACTGTAGACGAGTACCTTGAAGCAGATAATGCAGAAAATATAGTAATTGAAGAAGAGAAGCAGGCCCGCAGATGGGATAAGTATAAAAATATTTTGGAAAATTCAAAGGAATTAGGTTTAAACTTTCCCGATCTCGGTTTCCCCGGGAATATCAAAGACGGGAATTATACTGTCATTGGTCTTATCAAAAACATTAGAACTCATATTGACAAAAAGGGAAAGGAGATGGCTTTCGGGAGTCTAAAAGACCCCAGAGGCGAGATAGACCTTGTATTTTTTGCAAGGACCTGGGAAAACTGCAAGGAACTCGTTATTCCCGAGGAAATTCTTGCAATCAAAGGAACCATAGAAAAAGCTAAAGACAAGAAGAGCGGAAATCCAAGCCTTATAGTCTCGAGTTTACATGATATGAATAAGTTAATAAGAGCAGCAGCAAAGGCAGCAAAGCAGAAACCGATAGAAAAGGTAAGCGAAGTAAATAAAAATATTGCAAAAGAAGTTCATATAAGACTTTGCCCCTGGGCTCTAAACAATAAGGCAAGTCTTAGCTCATTAAAGGAATGTCTTGAAGAAATCCCGGGTTCATGCCCTGTTTTTATTCACATTCCAATTTCCTCTTCTATAGGAGAAGGGCAGAAGGAAAAAGTCGTTCGTACAGTAAGCAAAATCAATGCAGATACTCAAGGATCACTTGGAGTTCTTGCAAGATGTAAAGCCGTTGCAGATATATGGAGTGCAAACTAATAGGGAGATATTATGCCGCTTGTCAGAGTTTTAAGCATTGCAGTTAACATTTACATGATGGTGATAGTTTTCAGAATTATCCTAACCTGGTTCCCCGGTAATCAAAATACCGGTCTTTTTATAGGATTATCGAGATTTACGGACCCTTACCTTAACTGGTTTAGACGATTTACATTCTTAAGAGCAGGCTTCCTGGATCTTTCGCCAATTGCAGCTCTTACCTGTCTTTCTCTGCTTAACCGCATCCTTTCGACATTTTCGTTATATGGCAGAATATCTATTGGTATAATCCTTGCCATTACGGTACAGGCAGCCTGGGGTGTTGTTTCCTTTCTCCTAATGTTTATTATCATTATACTGGTAGTCCGCCTTATAGCTCACTTTTTAGGTTACGGAACAGATGGACCAATAATGCGCATTGTAAGTGCAGTATCTCAGCCTGTCCTTTACAAAATCAGCGCCGTTATATTTAGGAATCGCATTATAGCTTTTACCCACGGATTAATAATTACAATTACAGGTCTCTTAATTTCATATTTTCTTTTAAGAACCCTTGTAATGCTTCTTTCAGGCATACTTTCAAGACTGCCTATATAATCCATGTTTCTGGGGGAATTAAATAAGCCTATAACAAGCTTAAGGGGTGTCGGACCCATTGTAGCTGCAAATCTCTCTCGTCTAGGTATTTATGATATTAAGACTCTATTAAGACATTATCCGAGGGACATGGAGGACAGGAGCATTCCTCGTCCGCTTAAAGACTGGAATGAAGGAAGAGTCTGTACCGAAGTGGAAATTTTAGCCCATGATTGGATAGGCCAAGGCAGAAAAAAGACTCTTAAAATTCACGTAGAAGATGATAGTGCCCGCGCTGCCCTAATTTGTTTTAATAGGCCCTTTATGCAGAGACAGTTTCCGGTGGGAGAGCGCTTTAAGCTCTACGGACAATTTCAATATAAATTTAGGGAGATACAGGCACATTCTTTTGAACTTGAGAGTCTTGGTGATGAAGGCCTTGGGCCGATTTTACCAATATATCCTCTGACTGAAGGGTTAAGCAGATCCCAAATTCGAAAGCTCATGAATAATGCAGTAAAAGAATATGCGCAGTTACTTTCAGATGAACTACCCGAAAGTATTATCAATAAAAACGGATTATTAAATAAAAAGGATGCAATTAAATCCATTCACTTCCCCTCTTCTATGGAAGATTATGCACTTGCAATGAAAACCCTAATTTATGAAGAGCTTTTTTACTTTGAGCTTATGTTAGGCAAAAGACTGATGCAAAGAAAGGGTATCGATGTTATAAGTGCAGGTCCGGGTAAAGAGCCGGAAAAAGACAATACTCTTAAATCAAGCGAATACTCCCCCCTTCAAAAAAGACTCCTTGAAAGACTCCCCTTCGATCTGACAAACGGCCAGGATGAGGCAATTAAGGAAATAAACAATGACATCGAAGGACCCTACCCCATGGCAAGATTACTCCAGGGAGATGTCGGCTCAGGGAAGACCCTTGTTTCATTCCTTGCAGCGATTAGGGCTGTTGAAAAGGGAGGACAGGCTGCTCTTTTAGCACCGACAGAACTCCTTGCAAGACAGCATGCAGAAAATGCAGGACGTTACCTTGAGCCCCTTGGCCTTCGCTTAGCCTTTCTTACAGGTAATCTAAAGCCGGCAGAAAGAGAGAGGCTTTTAGAGAATCTGGCAGAAGGGGAGATAGACATTATTGCAGGAACCCATGCCCTTTTCTCATCCGACGTAACTTATAAAAACCTCTCCTTTGTTACGGTTGATGAGCAGCACCGTTTCGGAGTGCTCCAGAGACAGGCGATAACAGCAAAGGGCAATTCGCCCGACCTGCTCATGATGAGCTCAACCCCAATACCCCGAAGCCTCGCCCTGACTGTCTTTGGAGACCTCGATGTGTCTGTGATCCGCGACCTGCCCCCCGGGAGGAAACCGGTAAAGACCCACCTTGCAAAAGAGTCTAACGAACAGAAGGTCTACGATTTTGTACGAAAGGAACTGGAGAAGGGCTTCCAGGCCTATTTTGTTTACCCGTTAATCGAAAACCTTGAAGATGATGAGAATGCAGAGGATGAAGAGGGCGGCCTTAAAGACGCTGTAAACATGTACGAAAGACTCGGCAAGGAAGTTTTCCCCGGCCTTAAAATAGCTCTCTTACATTCAAAAGTTGATGAAGAAGTAAAGCGCAAAACAATGGAATCCTTCCGTTCGGGTGAAATTAAAATACTTGTTGCAACAAGTGTAGTAGAAGTAGGTGTGGATGTACCTAATGCAAGCATCATGGTAATCGAGCATGCAGAACGCTTTGGCCTTTCTGCCCTGCATCAATTGCGAGGCAGGGTTGGAAGAGGCTCTGAGCAATCCTACTGCTTCCTTGTGTACTCGGATAATCTTACCGAAATCGGAAAGCAGCGTCTAAGATTAATGCACGATTACTCTGACGGTTTTATTATTGCAGAAGAAGATTTAAAATTAAGAGGGCCGGGGCAACTTACAGGAATAGAGCAGTCAGGTTATTTAAAGCTAGGAATTGCAGACCCGATTAGAGATTCCGAAGAGCTCCTTGTAGCAAGAGAAGATGCCTTTATGATCCTCGAAAAGGACCCCGGCTTTGAGCAAGAGGAATACAGAATTATTGCAGAGGTCCTTAATAGAGCCCCGCATTATGATTGACCTGCCTCTACACCGCTTGTTTTTTCCGGGGGTTTCCTCCAAAATAACACCAATAGCGAAATTGTTCTGTTCGACAGTTTTTGAAGAGGATGTAATAATATGATAAATATAAAAAAATCGTCTTCTTTGTTCCTAAATTTAATCATCCTTGGTCTGTTTCTATTTATTATTGGATGCAACAATGATAGCGGAAGAGACAGCGAAACGGTCATTTTTACATCTTTTTTGGATGTTCCCGGGGTAACAGAAGAAGAAATCGAGGCTGTCCGGGCGCTTTTGAACCAAGACATCTCTTTTGTATACGGAGCGCTTCCGGGTACTGAATCATTCTACGATATAAATGGTGAAATAGGCGGCTTTACCGCTCTGCTTTGCCGGTGGCTAAGCGAACTGTTTGGGATCCCCTTTATCCCTGAGCTTTATGAGTGGAACGATCTATTGCTGGGTCTTGAAAGCGGTGTGATTGATTTTACAGGAGAGCTGACTGCATCGGAGGAGCGGCGGCTGACATATTTTATGACCGAAGCAATCGCCAATCATTCGGTTGTGTATATAAAAATTACCGACTCCCCTCCCCTTGCCTGGACGGCGAGCTCGCGGCCCCTGCGTTATGGGTTCTTGGCAGGGGCGATCACATTTTTCGATGTTTCTGAGCAAAGTTATACCCCGTTCGAAGCGTTTTTTGTTGACAACTATGATGAAGCGTATACTATGCTGATAAACGGAGAAATAGATGCCTTTATTGATGAACACACTGCTGAAGCAGTGTTTGAAAGATATACCGATATAACCCTGGAAGATTTTTTTCCATTGATTTTAATACCTGTTTCCTTGACCACCCAAAAACCTCAAAACGAGCCTATCATTTCCATTGTGCAGAAAGTACTCCAAAACGGAGGCCTTCGTTATTTGACAGAACTATACAACCGTGGTGTGTACGAATATACAAGGCATAAATTGTTTATGCACCTAACAGAAGAGGAACTCATCTTTATAGATAATAAGGCGGTGGTCAGATTCGTGGCAGAACATGATAATTACCCTATAAGTTTCTATAATACCCATGACAGAGAATTTCAAGGAATATGCCATGATGTACTCCGTGAGATTGAAATGCTTACCGGGATTCGTTTTGAGCTTGTTAACAATCAGTATGATGACTGGGCAGTTATATACAGTATGCTTGAAAGTGGCGAAGCTGCAATGGTTTCAGAGCTAATCCATACTCCCGATAGAGAGGGGCGTTTTCTGTGGCCCGAAAACACCATTATAACAGATTATCACGCTCTTCTTTCAAAAATGGAACAGCCAAATATCCAAATCAACGAAGTAATGTTTACCAAAGTGGGACTGGTTACCGGTTATGCCCATACTGAAATGTTTAACCGATGGTTTATGGATCATAGATATACTTTTATGTATGATAATTTTGATCAAGCCTTTGCTGCTCTGAGCCGTGATGAAGTAGACATGGTGATGGCAAGCAGAAATCAGCTTCTTGTTCAAACCCATTTTCGGGAAATACCCGGTTATAAAACAAATATTATTTTTGATTTTCCTTTTGAATCAACCTTTGGATTTAACAGGGGCGAAGCAATTCTCTGCTCCATTATTGACAAATCACTAAGCGTAATAGACACAAGGCACATTGCAGATCATTGGACACAGAGGACATATGACTACCGCCTTCAGGTGGCAAGCGCCCGGCTTCCATGGCTGATTGGCGCCTTTAGCCTTCTTGTATGCGTTTTGGTTCTGGCGTTTTTAATGTTTATTTTTAATTCCCAGAAAAAAGCCGCCAGAGAGGCAAACAAGTTAAAGAGTGATTTTCTGGCAAAGATGAGCCATGAGATTCGCACTCCCATGAACGCCATCATTGGCATGGCTGAAATACTATTAATGAAAGAACTGCCGCCCCTTATAGAATTGGATGTTCAGGATATTAAACAGGCAGGAAATAACCTTATCTCTATTATAAATGAAATTCTGGACCTTTCCAAAATTGAAGCAGGAAAACTGGAAATCTTTCCTGTTGCATACCGGCTTTCATCTTTAGTCAATGATACGACCAATATAATCAGTAACCGGCTGGGTGAAAAACCTGTCAGATTTGTTACTAATATTGACGGAAGCATTCCCAACAATCTTATTGGGGATGAAGTTAGGCTGCGCCAAATTTTACTAAACCTTCTATCCAATGCTGTAAAGTTCACAGAAAAAGGACATATAGGTTTGGCAATTAGACCTGAGAAACGTGAGGACAACCGGATTTGGCTCGAAATAACTATCAGTGATACCGGCAAAGGCATTAGCCCTGAGGATCAGCTAAACCTTTTCAACGATTTTGTCCAAGTAGATGAAAGAAAGAACCGGGGCATTGAGGGCACAGGTCTTGGCCTTTCAATTACCAAACGCCTGGTCGTTGCCATGGGCGGGAGCATCAGCGTGGAGAGCGAATACGGCTCCGGCAGTGCCTTCATAGTGATTATCCCCCAGGGCATCAAGTCAGAAGCGCCTTTTTCTGAGGCAGAGAAACAAGAGCAAAAAAGGGCGGATTATTTTAAGTCAGGTTTCACAATTCCCCATGCCCGGCTTCTGGTAGTAGACGATATCGCAACAAATTTAAAGATCGCACAGGGCCTATTGGCTCCATTCAAAGCAGCAGTGGATACCTGCTTAAGCGGCCGGGCCGCCTTGGAGCTGATAAAACAGCACGCCATGGATGGAGAGAACTACGATATCGTTTTCATGGATCACATGATGCCGGAAATGGACGGCGTGGAAACCGTTGCCGCAATTCGTGAATGGGAGAAAGATAATGGGCTTACTCCCGGTACTATAATAGCAATGACCGCTAATGCTCTGGTAGGAATGAAAGAATTCTTTTTGAATCACGGTTTCAAGGATTTTATTTCTAAACCGGTTAATCCTCAAGAGTTGAATGATGTATTGAAAAAATGGATCACTCAGCCGGATAATCCCGCTCTGATCCGCAAGAGCATCATTCAAGCTGAAATAGATACTATGCGCTTAAATCAGCTTAACCATTACCGTGCAGGCTTTGAAAACATCAACGTAGTTGACAATGATTACTTTGAAAATTTTGCCAAGTTGATACAGGCCATAAGAGCTGATCTATTAGACAAAAATTTACAGGAAAAAGCAGCAGCTTCGGCGGCAGCTCTGGCAGCATCTTTAATAGAAGCAGGAAAGAAAAAAGACACAAAGGAAATACGCGAAAAGCTCCCCGCTTTTTGCGAAGAACTAAAAAATCAATTAAGCGTTGAGAATGCCTCCGAAAGCAATAAATGGATATACGAGGAGTGGGAAAATGATTAAGATTTTAATTGTTGAAGATCAAATCATGCTAAGGGAACTGTTGGAAGCCTTAATTAGCAGCCAGCAGGATATGGAGGTGTCAGGGTACTGCGACGATGCCGCAAATGCACTGGAACTCTGCCGGGAACATAAACCGGATCTCGTACTAATGGACGTGGTAACAAAAAATTATTCCAACGGCATACTCTACGCAGCGGAAATTCGTAAAGAACTACCGGATATAAAAATAGTAATAATGACCGCCCTGCCGGAAATCACTTTTGCCAATGAAGCAAAAAAAGCCGGTGCCCATAGTTTCATGGATAAAGACATGGGTAACGAGCATTTACTGTCCGTTATTCGCAGCACCATGAAAGGATACAGTATCTATTCCCTCCGCTCAGAACGTCCGCATTTTGCCTCCCGGTTTACAGATAAGGAGATAGCCGTACTACGCCTCGTATGTCAGGGAAAAACCAGAAGCGAGGTAGCAAAAGAAATGGATATATCAGAATCTACACTCAAGCCTATAATTACTTCGATTCTGGATAAGTCAGGTTTTGACAATATAATGAAATTTGCCGTATACGCGGTAGGTCAAGGCTTTATAGTTCCGCCCCAGGAACAGTAGACTTCTTCCGCCAAATGGTATCTGAAGCTGCTACCATTTGGTATCACTCAAACAGCAGCCTGTCTTTGTATTATACTTAAACATTTTGTATTGTATAATGAATGACTAAAATCCTGATTGTAGAAGATCATACTATGCTGCGGGAATCGCTGGTAACCCTTATCAACAGCCAGAATGATATGAAAGTAGCAGGATTTACAGAAGATGCATCGGAGGCGCCCGAACTCTGCCGGAAATTAAAACCCGACATTGTATTAATGGACGTTGTAACTAAAAACCGGGCCAACAAGTTATCCGCCAATGGCATTATCTATACTTCGGAAATTCGCAAAGAATTGCCGGAAATAAAAATCGTAATAATGACCGCCTTCCCGGAAATCACATTTGCCGATGAAGCAAAGAAAGCCGGAGCCCACAGTTTCATGGACAAGGAAATGGGCAACGATCATTTATTGTCCGTGATACGCAGCACCATAAAAGGCTACAGCACCTACTCCATTTGTTCCGAACGTCCGCATTTCGCCGAGCAGCTCTCAGAAAAAGAAATAGCCGTACTACGCCTTGTCTGTCAGGGGAAAAGCAGAAAAGAGGTAGCCAAAGAAATGGACATATCAGAAGTACGGCTTAAACCGCTTATTACTTCGATTCTGGACAAGTCCGGTTTTGACAACATAATGAAACTTGCCGTCTACTTGGTAGGACATGGCTTTATAGTGCCGGACAAGTAACAAAAAACCCCATCCAAATGGTATCCAAAACCACTGCAATTTGGTACTACAAAACGAGCCACATGGAAATGCCGGGCTTTGTGTTGCTTGCGAAAACTTGCATACATCTGTATACTTGGCCCAAGGAGAATTTGTACAACTTTTTATGGGTGAGGCAGAATTAGAGTTTATTTTTCGTGATACTGCCTTTAGGCATAATTTATCGGAGGCTGATATTCGCCATGCCTTTGAAACCTGTTGCCATGTGGGTCTTTATCAAGACCGTACAAATGTATATTTGCTATTGGGCTTTGACAAGAATGCAAATCCGGTAGAAATACTGTATAATGAATTTGGAGATAATTGTGTGAACGTATTTCACGCTATGCATTGTCAGAAGAAGTTTTTTTATTTATTCAATCAAGAGGAAATGCCATGACCGAAATTGAGAAGAAGACAGGAATGACCGATGCCGAATGTGAGTATTGGGACAAGCACATTATAGAAAACACAGTTGTACCTGGCCCAAACTTGCTTAAGCTGGGTATAAAACCAGGTTTTGCCCATAAAGCTCTTGTTCTTAACGAACTCGATGATGAGGTTGTAGAATATTTACGAAGAAATGCCAGTAAACAAAGGAAAAGCCCCTCGCAGGTAATTAACGATCTAGTCCATGAAAAACTTGCTGTCGGTGTTTAGTCCGGGTATCCCTAACTCTCTTTCCTCACAAACAAAGCCATAAACTCGGCTCGTCCCTTTACATCGAATTTTCGGTAAATACCTGTAATATGAGTTTTCACGGTTATTGTGGCTCGGAAAATCCGCTTTGCAATTTCTTCGTTATCCAAACCATCTATAAGCATTAAACGGGCGATCTCCATTTCCCGCTCTGTAAGCCCTCTCTCTCTGAAGATTTCCTCCATGGTAGGTGATGATGATAGGCCAAGTTCCTGATCTGTTCCGGCATCGTTTTGTTTTTTAGGCAATAATATTCTGAAAGACAGGAAGAAAAATGCTGCTGCTGTAATACATGCCAATAATACAGTGAATTCTATGCTATAAGATGGTATATAGCTATTTAAGAGTAAAGTGATAAGTGCCAAAATAGTGGTAAAATGGATTACTGTTGCAAGACCGTAAAACCAAAAACCTCTAAACCCGGACCTTCGGGAGCCTGATACATAGGCTTCCACAATGGCGGCACTGAAAAACACCCAAACAAAATTATTAAATATCCCTCCCAGAATGTCCATAACTAAAGTGATGCCGGGATAATTTCCGATTAAAGGCAGACAGGGGAACAGGATTAACAAGGCTATTGACGGAGGAAGAAGCCTTCTTATCGCAAGCCAAGTTGGACTTACATTGGAAACAGAAGGCCTTAGAACAGTTGCCAGGGCTATTAAAGGGATTGCTAGGAATGCAATTATGTATAACGGTTCAATAGCCTTGACAGTAGAATAATTTAGAAAAGGAAAGAGGCGCATGTTCATTATCGCATTAAGAACCCTATACACCATTACCAGGCCAATAAGCCGTACTATCATTGGCCAATTCCCCTGATAACTCGACTCTTTTTCCTCTGAAGGCAGTTTTTGAGGTTGTAATAATACCATGCAGGCAACAGCGGCTCCTCCAATCACAAAAATGAGCCAGACGTTGATATTGAACAATAAGGATATACTTCTTTCATTGTCCCCGGCTAAACCAAGAAATTCAATCATCTGCAAAGTAAAAAAGCGAACCGAATAATAAACGGCTAAGGCAATGGCAAAGAAAAATGTAGAGAACTTGGTCAAGTGATTTTTGTGAACCTTGACCTCTTCCCCTTGAGCGCCTGGAACCGGTAAATGGCCAAGGAAAAACAGACCGTAACACACAGGATATATCATTCCTGATAAGAACGTTACCGAAATGCGAACCGGGAATGAAGCAATATAAACATCCACACCCAGAAACCGGAGTACTATGTTGGGCAGAACCAATATAGTGATAAAGATAATACCAGTGAGGTGAGTATTTCTGCGGTCAGAGGGTAAAGGTAGAAATAGCGGGCACAGAATAGATCCTAAGATAATTCCCGGAAAATTGAACAGGCTGTTCTGTGCTGTAATTCCCCCTCTTGCGCTTAAGAGTAAAAGATCATTTAAAGCCAGCATCAGACCAATGTGCAGGAAAAAGAATAGAAAGCAAAGAAAAGATGCCAGGCGGGCAAGGGATAAGCTGCTTTTCATATGGTGGGATGATTATACCTAATGGGGTGATAAAAATAAAGGTATATCCGCGCTGGAATTTTACTGTATTAAATTTCATACAGCAAGACTTTAGTATAGGGTGTTTTTCCGCTTTTTCTGTACGAATTAGACTTTTGTATGATACAAAAATGGTTTTTTCGGGACTATAATTTAATTATACTTTTGCCTCTCATGGGGGCTAAAAGAAACTGCCCTTTTGGGGCGGTCATTAAAAAGCATTCCCGGAATTGCGCTTCTGGGAAGGAAAAAGGAGATTAGTTCATGAAAAAACTAATTCTGGTTTTTGTTTTGGTTGGGATGCTTGCGGCATCTGTTTTCGCAGATTCGTTTATCATCAGGAATTCGACGGATTCTGTTTTTTTCTTCATTCATGTTTCCGATAGTCGATTGGACAACTGGGGAGATGATCTCTTGGGTAATCAAGTGCTTTCTCCCAGAGAAACATTGCAGGTTCCTGTTCCAATCGCTATTGGTAGTACATCCTGGGATATTCGCATTATTGATGACGATGGCGACACTTATACCGTCTACAATAGAAGAATTAGAGATGGGGAAACTATTACAGTTACGTATGCAGATTTAGACTGATATTCGGGTAAGGCCCATATACGACAGGGTCTGTCCGCAGAGTAACCGGCTTTATGGACAGACTCGAATTAGGAAACCAGC
>Ga0099364_10007161_pt1 | contig 16015 bp, 13 predicted proteins | sample TergutTh196P3_FD_73070 | JGI IMG/M metagenome (GOLD analysis project Ga0099364, IMG submission 73070) | Microcerotermes parvus P3 segment gut microbial communities from Pointe-Noire, Republic of the Congo - Th196 P3 | ecosystem: Host-associated > Arthropoda: Insects > Digestive system > Gut ...
TTCAGAGGCGACATCGTGTCGCCACTGAACGAACGCTCCACCGTCCTTGGTTACGCTCTGCGGGGCACATAAACAGCTATCCTCACCGGCATTAATGATTATCCTGTGAACCATGACCAGTAACGCTCCACCGTGCCTTGCGCTCGGACGGTTATATCTTGCTTGACAAGGGTTATTATGGCTTGTATACTGTGTGCGGTTAGGTTATTTTTTGGTTGGAGGGGTTGTTATGAGTATTTGTGAGTTTTGCGGTAATGAGCTTTCTGAAGGCGCGTTATGTAACTGTCCTGCTGCTGCTGAGGCGGCAGGGGGTCAGGGGCAGAGCGCATATGAGCAGACTGGTCAGTACGCGCAGCAGTCCGGTTATGAGCAGACTGGTCAATATCCACAGCAGGGCGGTTATGAGCAGACTGGTCAATATCCACAGCAGGGCGGTTATGAGCAGCAGGGACAGTACCCACAGCAGGGCGGTTATGAGCAGCAGGGACAGTACCCACAGCAGAGTGGTTACGGTCAGCAGTCTCAATACCCACAGCAGGGCGGTTACGGTCAGCAGGGACAGTACCCACAGCAGGGCGGTTACGGTCAGCAGGGACAGTACGCACAGCAGGGCGGTTACGGTCAGCAGGGACAGTACACGCAGCAGGGCGGTTACGGTCAGCAGGGACAGTACACGCAGCAGGGTGGTTATGGTCAGCAGGGACAGTACGCGCAGCAGGGTGGTTATGGTCAGCAGGGACAGTACGCGCAGCAGGGTGGTTACGGTCAGCAGGGACAGTACGCGCAGCAAGGCGGTTACGGTCAGCAGGGACAATACGCGCAGCAGGGTGGTTACGGTCAGCAGGGACAGTACGCACAGCAGGGCGGTTACGGTCAGCAGGGACAGCACGCGCAGCAGAGTGGTTACGGTCAGCAGGGACAGTACGCGCAGCAGGGCGGTTACAGTCAGCAGGGGCAGGCTTTGCAGGAGGTACAACCGCAGATTGTTAAGCAGCCGCAGGTGAAAAAGCCCGGAAAGACTATGGTAAAAGCAACCGGGATTATTATGATTATTTACGGAAGCCTGAGCTCTATAGGGTGTTTAGGTTTAGTTATGATGTTTTCATGGCTCCGGCCGCATATTACATTGATTCTCGGCAGTGATTTTTCTACACAGCTTATGGGGTATATTTATCTTTGCCAAGCGATTGCGGTAGTTACGCTGGGTATTGGCATATTAAGCGCTATTATGGCATCAAAACCGAAGAAAGGCATTATTACACTCATCATTGGCGCGGCTCTGATGGGGCTTAACATCTGGAATATTGTTTGGATAAATAGTCTGGAAACCAGTATTTCAAGCCGTATCCATGAAGGTGTTTTTGATGCGTTAGGCATAACCGGAAGCACTATTCAGAGCTATGTTTTCGAGTTTATTTATCCTGTGCTGAATTATCTAACCAGTTTTATCCGCCCGACGCTTCTTGCTGTTCCGCCTATGTCGATTGGTATTTTGCTCTCCGTGCTTCTGATTATAGGCAGCATAAAGAGAATGAGAAGCACGGTAGGATAAGATATGAATGTAAAGAGCTGCAGCGGTTTGGTGGCTGCAGCTCTTTTTGTTTTTATTATTATGCGCTTATGGCGGTTTTGGCTGTGGTGCATAGGCCCGAGAACGCTTCCGGTTCGTGGATTGCCATTTCTGATAGCATCTTGCGGTTTAGGGTTATTCCTGATATTTTAAGGCCGTGCATGAATCGGGAGTAGTTGATTCCGTTTGCTTTGCATCCGGCGCTTATTCTCATTATCCATAGCCTGCGGAAATCCCTCTTTTTGCGTTTGCGGCCTACATATGCGTAGGCGAGAGATTTCATAACGGCTTGATTTGCCATCTTAAAGTGCCTTGATTTTGAACCCCAGTAGCCTTTTGCCAGTTTTAGGATCTTTTTCCTTCTTTTGCGTGTACTTGGTACATTATTTACTTTAGCCATTCCATTATCCTCCTATTTGTATGGGATCATTTGCTTGATTGCGGCTTCGTTTGTTACATCGGCGTATGTTCCTTGTCGCAGGCCGCGTTTGCGTTTGGTTGATTTTTTGTTGAGGATATGGTTTTTGTACGCATGCGCACGCTTAACCTTCCCTGTTTTTGTGAGGCTGAAGCGTTTTTTTGCCCCGCTGTGTGTTTTGATTTTCGGCATGGTTATCATTCCCCTTTCGTAAAACGGCATTTTGCCGCAGAACCCGGAGCTTTGGACATAGAGCGTTGTAGACGAGAACGCCGCCATCGCCTGCTTCGCTCATAGTTCGCAGTTCCCGGTATTTACGCCTTTGGCGTATTAGTGTTTCGCGTGCTTGGGTGTAAGGTACATGGACATGTGGCGGCCTTCCAACTTTGGGTTTTTGTCCGTGGTTCCGAGCTCAGAGCATTCTGCGGCGTATTTGATAAGTAGTTTTTCTCCTATGTCGGTGTGTGTCATCTCTCTTCCCCGGAAACGGATGGTGACTTTTAGGCGGTCGCCATCTTTTAGGAATTTTTGCCCGCTCTTCAGCTTGACGTTAAAATCGTTGACTCCGATGCTGGGTGACATGCGGATTTCTTTGACTTCAACGATATGTTGGTGGCGGCGTGCTTCTTTTTCCCTTTTCGCTTGTTCGAAGCGGTGTTTGCCGTAGTCCATGATTTTGCAGACAGGCGGGTTTGAGGTGGGCGCGATTTTCACAAGGTCGAGTTCTCTTTCGACCGCGATACGGAAGGCTTCCGCTGCCGGCATAATCCCTAGCTGAGTACCGTCTTCGTCAATCAGGCGAAGCTCCTTATCATTGATTTCCTCGTTAATCTGATAAGTAATGTTACTGATGAATAATCACCTCCAAATAAAAAGCGGATGCTTTTGGCATCCGTGTAAACTCGACGCTGTCCTCCATAAAATAGGCGGACCGGTGCGGTTCATTGACCTCGGCGCGCTCGGGGTTTCCGGCTGCCGGGTGAGGACGGGGATGCCGTTCTGCTTGCTGACCCGATGATTGTACCACTACGGGAATAGGTTTGTCAATAGTTATTTTTACCATCCAAGGGCGGCGGCGCCTATTATTCCTGCGTTGTTGCCTAAGAGGGCTTTTGATATTTGTGTGCCGGGTTGCTGGGAGGGGAAGCGGGGGAATTTTTCTATGTTAACAAGCTCTTGCAGAAGCTCTGAAAAGCAGTCCCAGGCATTTGAGATGCCTCCGCCGATGCAAATGAGTTCAGGTTCAAGTATGTTGATAATGTTTGCAATGCCTGCGGCAAGGTGCTCTACATATAGCTCTACAGTCAGGTGCGCGGCGATGTCGTTAAGACGGAAAGCCTTGAAAATTATTTTTCCGTCTATGTTTGCAGCCGAGCCGTCGCAGAGTTCCCATAGTAAGCTTTCCCTGTATGCTCCCATGAATTCTATAGCCGTAGCAATAAGACCGGTTGCTGATGCATAGCGTTCCCAGCATCCGAATCTTCCGCAGCCACATTCGCGCCCGTCTTTTAAGATGACCATATGACCGAGCTCGCCTGCGGCGCCGCTGAGGCCTGTGTGCAGCCGCCCGTTGAGAATCACTCCGCCTCCGAGGCCTGTGCCGAGTGTTATCAGTACGACGTCTTTCGCGCCTTTTGCGCCCCCGGCGACGGTTTCGCCCAGAGCGGCGCAGTTTGCATCATTGCCTAAGTGGATGGGGCAGTTATATTTTTCGCGCAGCTCTTCGGTTATGCAGATGTCGCGCAAGGGGAGATTGGGTGTAAATATGACTTCGCCTTTTTTGTTATTGATAGCCCCGGGAACGCCAATGCCGATGGAGGCCGGCTGAAGACCGGTATCTTCCAACAGCATCCGGCATACATTTACCAGACCGTCTATAATTGACTTGGAGCCGCCTTTTGATTCTGTCTGGATTTCGGCGCGTTTTGTTATGTTGCCTTCGTTGTCTACAATCGCTGCGGCTATGTTGGTGCCTCCTAAATCGATTCCAATATTCATGACTCGGCTCCTTAAACTATGAGATAGGATAGTTGCGGATTATATCGAATGTATAACCTTGTTCGCGAAGACCTGATATTATGCGGGGGAGGGCTTCGAGTGTCGTTCTTTTGCTTGCTGTATCGTGGAACAGGATGATTAGGTGTTCCCGGTTTCTGGTGTTACTGAGGACTTGACTGACAATGCCATCGGCACTTTTATCTGTGTCGTGCGGGCTTGCATCGCCTGAGTCTATTTGCCAGTTGAAATCACGGTAGCCCAGTTCGGCAAGCACTTCTCTACGGGAGATGATTACTGCTGACGAGCGGCCCCCGGATCCGCCCGGAAAGCGGAATGATGTTGTAAGGTAGCCGAAGTTTTCAAGTATAAAATCCCTTGCCATGATGATATCGTCTTTAAAAGCTTCTATGTTATGGCTGCTGTATAATCTGGTATAGTTGTGCGAGTATGAGTGATTGCCTATTTCATGGCCTTCTTCGATTATACGCATGTAGATATCGTCAAGACCTTGATGCGGCAGCACGAAGAAAGTGGCCGGAACCTCCTCACGCTGCAATACATCGAGGATGCCGGGGGTGATTGCGCGCGATGGGCCGTCGTCAATGGTGATGTATGCTACTTTCATAGGCTCCGGGGGTTCGGGGGGGATAGCCGGCAGCTTCGGTTCGGGAGGTTCGGGGGGCACGCCATTCATATAATGGATTATATCTGTTGCATCGTCCCACGGTTGCTGCGACGATGCTGCGGGTGAATAATCCGGCGGTTTTTCGGGTATGTCGGTTTGCGGTTTCGGCTGCGGGGCGTCTGTTTGCTCTTGCTGTATTGTTTGCGAGCCTGCCAGAGTTTCGATGGACGGCTGTGATAATGATAATACTTTTGCGGTATATTCATTATTTGCGGCAGGTGTTGTTTCTATTGCGTTTTGAGCGGGGGTGTCTGTTTGTTCATGCCGGGCATCAGATATGGCGCTAAAATGCGGGAATAAAATGACTGGCAGAGCTAACACAACCAGTGTTATGGCAAGCCGTACGATATATGCTGCGGCGGTTATGCTCAAAAATGGGAATTTATGTGCTTTGTTGCTAAATAGCATGTTTAACCCACGCTCACGCGTACGCTTCTTTTTGCGTATTTTTGTGATCGCGGGTTTCGTTGTTTTTTGTGTTATCTTTGGTTGTTGTTCCATCTGATTTTCGTTACCTGCCTTACATAATAAAATACCATAAATTATACTGAACCGTCAATGCAAAAAAACTAAAGTAACATACATTTTACAAATATTAGCAGGTTGTTGGTCACGCGGTTATTATAGTCTGTACCGTGCCTTGCGCTCGGATGTCTATTTCTGTGCCCCTTGTCGCTCAATGAAACGTCCTGTTTCAATTCGCGAACGCTCCACCGTCCATGGTTGCGCTCTGCGGGGCACATAAATAGCCATCCTCACCGGCATTTATTACTTTCCTATCCCGTGATTAGTAACATATTAGCAGGTCGCTGTACGCACCCAAACGACACAATCTGAACGTCAACTTATGTGTAAACATAAAATACATAACGTATGTGAGCGGTAACTTATTGCGCTTTCTAAGTTATTCTTGCGTTTTGGTATGGTTTCGGGTACAATGTGTTAATTTTACATCATTGATTGGGGGTGCGGTCATGCCGTCTATTAAGAAAGTTCTTGCCGCTAACAGAGGCGAGATTGCGATTCGTATTTTCAGGGCTTGCCATGATTTGGGGCTTAATTCTGTGGCTATGTATTCCAATGAGGATACGCTCAGCCTTTTTCGCATTGAGGCGGATGAGTCGTATCTAATTGGTGAGAATATGAGCCCGCTGGGGGCTTATTTGGATATTCCGTCAATTATCAACCTTGCAAAGCAGCGGCATGTGGATGCCATTCATCCGGGGTATGGGTTTCTTTCAGAGAATGCTAATTTCGCGCGGGCTTGTGAGATGGCGGGGATTAAGTTTATCGGGCCGCCTTCGGATGTGCTTGATAAGATGGGGGATAAGCTCAATGCTAAGAAGATCGCCATCGAGTGCGGTGTTCCGACTATCCCGGGTACGGCTGTTCCTTTGAAGGATGCCAAGGAGGCTCTTAAGAAGGCTGATTCGTTCGGGTATCCTGTCATTCTCAAAGCGGCGGCGGGCGGCGGCGGGCGTGGGATGCGGCGCTGTGATACGCCGGAGGAGGTTTCGTCCGAGTTTGAGCTTGTTAAGAGCGAGGCTCGGAAGGCTTTCGGGAATGATGATATTTTCATCGAGAAGTTCCTTGTAGACCCTAAGCATATAGAGATTCAGATTCTGGCCGACGAGCATGGGAATGTCATGCATCTGGGCGAACGCGACTGCTCGCTCCAGAGACGGTATCAGAAGGTCGTCGAGTTCGCGCCGGCGTTCTCCGTGCCGGAGGAAACGAGGCAGATGCTTTATGATGATGCTGTGAAAATCGCCAAGAAAGTCGGGTATGTCAATGCCGGGACTATCGAGTTTCTCGTGGATGCGAACGGGGGGCATTATTTTATTGAGATGAACCCGCGTATACAGGTGGAGCATACCGTCACGGAGCTTGTGACGGGGGTTGACTTGGTGCGGGCTCAAATACTCATTGCCAACGGGCATAAGCTCTCGCATCCGGATATTGGGCTTGGCAGTCAGGATGATGTGGTGATGCGTGGCTATGCCATACAGTGCCGCGTGACGACTGAGGACCCTGCAAACAACTTCGCGCCCGATACGGGGAAAATCACGGCTTATCGCTCCGGCGGCGGCGCGGGGGTCAGGCTTGACGGGGGGAATGCTGTCACGGGGGCTGTGATTTCACCGTATTATGATTCGCTGCTTGTGAAGGTCTGCACATGGGATAATACATTCGCCGGCGTGTGCCGCAAGTCGCTTCGGGCTATCAAGGAGCTGCGGATTCGCGGAGTGAAGACGAATATCCCGTTTGTGACGAATATTCTGGGACACCCGACGTTCCGTGCGGGGAACTGCCATACCAAGTTTATCGACGATACGCCCGAACTTTTCGCATTTACAGACCCGAAAGACCGGGATATCAGCGTGCTAAAGTTCATCGCGCAAAGGCAGATGAATACGCCTGATGCCGGGAAGATGCAGTTTACCGAGCCGCGTATCCCGGAGGTGGCGAGAGTTCCGGGGCCGGGGCTGAAGCAACTGCTTGACCAGAAGGGGCCGAAGGCGGTAGCTGACTGGGTTATGAATGAGAATAGGCTGCTTATCACGGATACTACTATGAGGGATGCGCATCAGTCGCTTTTTTCCACGCGTATGCGCACGAAGGATATGGTAGATGCGGCGGAGGCTGTGAGCGACATTCTTGCGGATTGCTTCTCGCTTGAGATGTGGGGCGGGGCGACATTCGATGTCGCGTACCGGTTCTTGCATGAGGATCCGTGGGAGAGGCTTGACAAGCTGCGGGCGAAGATTCCGAATATACTATTCCAGATGTTGCTGCGCGGGGCTAATGCTCTGGGGTATGAGAATTATCCTGATAATCTAATAAGAGCGTTTATTGTGGAGGCGGCTAAGAGCGGGATCGATGTGTTTCGCGTGTTTGATTCGCTAAACTGGATGCCGGCTATGGAAGTGGCGATGGATGAGGTTATCAAACAGGGGAAAATCTGCGAGGGTGTTGTGTGCTATACGGGGGATATTCTCGACCCGAAGCGGGATAAGTATACGCTGAAGTATTATGTTGATTTCGCGAAGGAGCTCCAGCGGCGCGGGGCGCATATGCTGGCGATCAAGGATATGTCGGGGCTCTTGAAGCCCTATGCGGCTTCGAAGCTCGTTTCCGCGTTGAAGCAGGAGATAGGGATACCGGTGCATCTGCATACACATGATACGAGCGGGAATCAGATTGCTGCTTATATGTATGCTGCGGAGGCGGGGGTGGATGTGGTCGATGTGGCGATGTCTTCGTTTTCGTCACTGACATCACAGCCGTCGCTGGGGTCGCTTGTAGCCGCGCTTGAAGGCTCGGAGCGCGATACGGGGTTTGATATAGCGAGGATTGAGAAGCTGGACGAGTACTGGGCTGATGTGCGGCTGCGTTACGAGGCTTTTGATTCGGGGCTGAAAACGCCGATGACGGAGATTTACCGTTTTGAGATACCGGGCGGGCAGTATTCCAACCTTCATCCGCAGGTTGTATCGCTCGGGCTGGGGCATAGGTTCGGGGATGTCAAGGAGATGTATAAGAAGGTCAATGATATGCTCGGGGATCTTGTGAAGGTCACGCCGTCGTCTAAGATGGTGGGGGACCTTGCGATATTCATGGTGCAGAACGAGCTGACACCTGAGAATATTGTTGACAAAGGGGCGCACCTGACGTACCCGGATTCGGTCGTGTCGTATTTCAAGGGGATGATGGGGCAGCCCGCCTGGGGGTTCCCGGAGGAACTGCAGAAGATTGTGCTGCGCGGGGAAGAGCCGATAACCTGCCGGCCCGGGGAGCTTCTGCCGCCTGTTGATTTCGATGCGGCGCGCGAGATGCTCCGGAGTGTTAAGGATGGGGAGCCGACGAGCCGGGATTTGGTTTCGTGGTTTCAGTTTCCTAAGGTGGTCGAGGAGTTTTTCAGGCATCGCAGGGAGTACGACCATCTGACGGATATGCCGAGCAGCGTGTTTTTCCATGGGATGGACATAGGGCAGACTACGATGTTCGATATCGAGGATGGTAAGACGCTTGTGATTAAGTATGTCGGCGTGGGGGATGCCAACGAGGATGGCACGCGCAACTTCCAGTTCGAGCTAAACGGGCTGCGGCGCGAGGTGGCTATCGCCGACCCGTCGCTGGTGTCCACTGTGAAGCCTGTTGTTATGGCGGAGCCTGATAACAAGAGCCATGTCGGGGCGTCGATACCGGGGATGGTGTCGAAGATCAATGTCAGGGCGGGGGATGCTGTGAGAGAGAATGACATCCTCGCTGTTGTCGAGGCTATGAAGATGGAGATCAATATTGTGGCGCGTATGGACGGCGTGATTGACAGGGTGCTGCTGGAAACCGGGCAGAACGTCAAGGCCGGGGAACTAATTGCGGTGATTAGGTAGGGGGTTGCTTGCTAAAGCATGTCTGCGTATGGGAGGCTTTTTATGTATTCTTCCATGAACTCCCAATACGGCTGTCCGTTTTTTGTTGGTAGGAAGATTACTTCATTGCTCAGAGCTGTTGCTGAACACATATCTGAGAATCTGAATTTACTGCAAACTTTCCCAATCACTGCTGATAAGAACAAACCGGTAAGCTCATTTAACCTATCGTGTCTTATTATGTTTATCGAAGAGCCTCCACCGCCTCTGCCTAAAAAACCTGCATTCTGGTAGAATGTGGATCCATCTACTGCGCTCACGGTTATGCAGTTCCCCGCATCAAGTACGTCGTTTTTCTGCGGGGATACATACTTTACTACGCCGTTGTTTTTGTTGCCGGATGCCACATAAGGAATGTCTCCATCGTTATAATTAGTAACTGCTCTTTTTGCGGGCTTCCCTATTCTTTTTGGATAAAGCAAATTACTAATAATGAACGGTTTCCAATCGGCAGTGTTGATTTTGGTTGGTAAGTTTTCTGTTTTTGTACGGTTGCTTACGATTTTTGATTTTATTATCTTTTCTGTTTCAGTAAATTCGCTACTAGTTGTATACAGTAGTTCATTGACTAGTTTTTCTCTGAAACTGTATGCATCTATTTTATTTTTATATAAAACGTAGTCGAATATTGTTTTGAGAAAATCTTCCATGCAAATCTCGAATGTCTCATCGGGTAAGACATAGCTTAAGCTCTCTGCTGGGTCCAGCCATTTGATTGTATCGCTCCCGGTCTGTTTGTAGATAATGTCCAGCCAATGGCTTTCTATTTCTTTCCATGTGCCTTTGACATCGTGCCGGCCTTGGTTTTTGATCGTTTCAAACCCGTCATCCTCCATATAGCAGGCGAAAATCTTGTTCTGATCTTGCGGTATGCCGGACTTGATAATAAAAATGGATGTTGTCACGCCCGAAAAGACATTTTCCGGGAGCTTGATAATTTTCAGGATTCTATGCTTAGAAGTGATTCTTTTCGCTTTGCCTTTGTTTTTCTCGAACTTATTGTCAGGGAGTATAAATGCGCATAGAGTGTCTTTTTTGACGTTAGCAAGCACATTTTCTACAATGTCCAAACAACCATGCTTGTTTTCAAACGGAGGGTTCATCAATACTTTTGTGATATGGTTTTTGGTTAATCCTATCTCATTGTTCTCGTTTGTGATGAAGCTCAAGGCTTTTATCCAAGAGCATGCTTCTTTTGAACGAGAATCAAGCTGTTCTAGGTTGGTTTTGCCGTCTTTGTGTATAAGCATATTGGCACAGGCAAGCGCGAATATTTCCCTGTCAAACTCTATGCCGAAAAGCTGGGATTCTTTGATGGCTTTTGCTCTGTATGTGCTTATGCCACCGGCTTCTTTAATCATATTACACATGGATTTCACAAGAAAAGCACCGGAACCACAGGCAGCATCAAGTATTCTGTCATACTGGTTCACTTCTATAAGACTGTACATAAAAGATGTGATGTGGTCTGGTGTGAATACCTGTCCTTTTTCCGTCTTGCCTTTGTATCGCGTGAACTCATTGAAGAAGATTGCCATGACATCCTCTCCATTCCAGTAATCTGAGTTTATGCAGTCTGAGATTTCCCCAACCCAGTCCAAAAAGCTGTTGATAGCCTCTTGGTTTTCCGTTGAGTTCATTTTTATATCCGCATACACTTCTAGCAGAATGTTCAGTTTGTTAATCTGGCTGATTTGGTTTTGGAAGGATTTTGATAATGTGGAATGGATTGAGGTTTGGAATGTTTGGAAATTCATACCCTTGACCAGACTTGCGCCGTATCTTTTGGCTACTAAAGCGCAAGCGGTAAACACCATTCTGTGATATAGGTTCTTAATACCAAAGCTAAAATGCAGGCAGTCGTTTATTTTTTTTGTGAGGGTGTATATTTGCTGTTTGTCGATTTTGTTATCTGAGAAGAAAGAGAGGTAGTATTCTTTGTTTTGCAACGTCGGTTGAATCTCAATCTCAGTGTTGTTCTTAAAAGCACGCACAGCAATGCCGTTGAATAAGATTCCTATTACATCTTTGTATTTTGCTTTTGCGATAATGCAGTTTTTTATGAGTTCTTCTACTTGCTTATCTCGCAGTTCAATGCTTGTGGACTTTACTTCTAGTATTATTGCGGGAAACATTATATTGTTCGGCAAGTACCAACCATCTGGCTTATCAGCAATGCCTTTGAAACCCAGATGGTTGAATGTCGTGGTTTGGCCTACGCCCGCTATGACTGTCTCGGTATTTCTTAACTCGAGTATGCTGTTGGCATAGTCTCTTACTTGGTCTTCGGTCATGTTGGTCATACCGGGTACTCCTTTGCTAGCTTCAATGTGTTAGATTCCATCAATGCTAATGTTTATATTGTGATTTTTAGATTCATGGCACTATATGTAGTGTAGCATAACATGAAGCGAGACTAAATGCAACGAGAATATTTGAAGCGTTGCTTGTCTTTGCCATTATTTTCACTGGCAGCTAATAATACCACAAACTACTGTCCGATTGTACGGACTTTGATTTATTTTTTGTGGTACATTTTTCGTGTATTGTCTACTTGGGTTTTCATTTCGTCAATCAGGCTTTGTGGGGATATAATTTTCGCGCGGTCGGATAGGGCGAACATCCAGGATAGGAATACGGGGCTTACGGAGACGTCTGCCGTTACCTCGAACCAACCGTCGTTTCCGGGGCGGATCGGGGCATCGGGGCCGAAATGGTCGAGCACTACGTTTACGAGGCTGTTGTCGAATGCCAGCGTGGCCCGCGTCGTGTCGCCTCTGTACATGCCGAAAACGCTTTTTACATGCTCGGATATGTTAAACTTGCGTTTGCTTAATTTATCTGCGGGCTCGTTCAATGCATCGACATTGCTCATGCGGTCGATGCGGTAATGCACTAGGCTGTCGTATTTTGCGCTGTATGCGATGAGGTAGTATTTGTCTTCGCGCCAGCAGAGGGTTACCGGTGTTGTTACATAGTATTCGCCTTTTTTGCGGTATATGCGGTTTTTGCGAACGTCGTAGTCGAAGTATTTGAATGTTATTTTTTTGTTCTCATTTATAGCTTGGTGGATTCTGTCTATACTGTAGTATATGGTTTCGTTGATTGATTTGGTACGGTCGGCTATGTAGATTTCTCTGCGAAGGTGCTTGGCCTGCTCGCTGCTTGTCAGGGAGGAGAGCTTTGTTATGAGTTCATCGCTTTTCTTCTTTGTGATGAAACGGCAGCTTAGTACAGCATCGACGAGCAGTTTAAGCTCGGGGAGCTCAAACCGGCGCGATGCTATGTAGTAGGCGGTGGTTTTGGTGCGTTTGCTTTCTATATCAAGACCGTAGTTCCTTAGATGCTCGAAGTCGGAATACAATGATTTCCGTTCGGCTTGTATGCCGTATGCGGATAGCGAGGCGATAATTTGCTCGATTGTCATGGGGTGGTCTTCGTCGGTGTTCTCTTGCAGGATTTTCATCAGGTAGAGCAGTTTTGCGCGTTGGTTTGCTGAAGTCGGCATGAAGAACCTCCTTGGGAGTTGAGAGTTGAGAGAGGAGAGAGGAGAGTTGAGAGTTGAGAGTTGAGAGGGGTTGGGAGTTTTAATCGCTTATTCGTCTGCCGGTTCTGCGCTTTCCGTGGAGGATTCGGGGCTGATGCTGGGTTGGGGGGCGGGGGCGGATGTCGTTGATAGTGCCATACGGTGCATTAGGGCTTGCATTTTTATGTTCAGAGTGGCACTCGATTGGATGGCCGGGGGGTGTTTTGGTTTTTCTTTTTCGTTCGCGTCTTTTAGATATTTTCGTTCGCGTTTTTTTCTTTCCTCGATTTTCTGCTTTAATTCCAGTTCGAGCTGCTTAGCCAGTTGCTCCAGTTCTTTCTTTTTCGCACTTTTTTCCTTGCGGCGGAGTTCATCTTCTTTCGATAAATCTCTGACTTTTCTGTTTGCGCGCCTGATGAGCTTGTTAATGCGTTTGACGATCTCTAATGCTTTTTCGTCACCGCCGGCTGCAGCTTTTAGGGCATCGCCGAGGTTTTTGTAGGCATCGGCCAGTATGGAGTGGACTTCTTCCTTCGACTTTGCGGCTACCAGCCTTTTTGTCAGGCGGCCTGAGTGGTCTTGCAGGTCGTTGTTTTGATTATTCTTATTCTTTTCGGCTCGTACTTTGTCTAGGTAGGTGCCTTTTTCTTCTTTCTGCCTCATGCCGAATGATAGATCGAGCAGCACTGCCGGTTCATCAGTGTGGCTTTCTGTGCTTTCAGGTGCTGTCTGCTCTCCCGAAGGGGTCAGGTATTGCTTATAATACCTGATTGTAGACGCGTAAATATCGTCCGTCAGTCTCATTATTGCACATCCTTTCGCTAGTCTCCCAGGAGCTTACCCTTCCTTGGGTATACCTCATATATATATTATCGGATAAATACATAAAAAGTTTAATCTTAAAAGCTCATCTCCCTTGACATATTTTAATGAGGGAGTATAATAGGGTTTGAAATTAGTAATCATTAATTGGAAATTGGTTTAACTGCACGTTGTTTTGGTCATGAGAATGTTTTGATTTTCCGGGGAAGGGGTTGTTGGGGCGTTGAGAAAGCTCAGGGGTGTATCTCCCCGTCATATGAAAGGTACAGCAGGGTGCAAGCCCGTTAATATCCCTACTCCGGGGTTGGTTCATATGCCGATGTCGATGCATGCGGGCAAGCCCGCAAAAGCAGTTGTTGCTGTCGGTGATGAGGTGAAGGTCGGGCAAATAATCGGTCAGCCCGATGGGTTCGTATCTTCGACGATTCACTCCAGCGTTTCCGGAACGGTGAAAAATATTATAGAAATTGACAGTTACACCGGGAAAAAGGCGGTGACTGTCATAATAGAGACAGACGGCAAGCAGACACCATGCGAGGGCTTGCAGCCGCCTGTTTTTGATGATTATACGGGTTTTCTCAAAGCAGTCAGGGATAGCGGCGTGGTCGGGCTCGGCGGCGCCGGATTTCCGACTGATGTTAAGCTGACCTTAAAGGATAAGAGCGCTTTAGAGTATATTCTCATTAATGGAGCCGAGTGCGAGCCTTATATAACCTCTGATACAAGGACTATGTTAGACGAGACGGAGGATATGTGGTCAGGGATATTGCAGTTACAGAAGTATATGGAACCAAAGAATATTTTTATCTGTATTGAAGAGAATAAACCGGAAGCTATTGATAAGTTTAACGCTTTGTGCGCGGGAGCGGCGGGTATCGAGGTGAGAGTTCTCAAATCATTATACCCGCAGGGTGAGAGAAAAGTGATGGTGTACAATGTGACAGGGAGAACCGTACCGGAGGGCGCGCGCCTTACTGATGTAGGGTGCTTGGTTACTAACTGTACCACCGTTGCGGTCATTGGCAGATATATTAAGACAGGAATGCCGCTTGTTTCAAGATGCATCACTGTTGATGGTTCCGCAGTTAATAACCCGATGAATGTCATTGCGCCGGTTGGGACGCTTATAAGCGATATTTTCAACTTCTGCGGCGGGCTGAAAGAGGGCGTCGGTAAGATTCTGCTGGGTGGCCCTATGATGGGTATGGCGGTTCCGGGGCTTGATATACCTGTTGTTAAGGTAACGAGCGCTGTGCTTGCGTTTTTGGAAAAGGATGTCAAGAAGCTTGCGGAAACCGCTTGCATCAAGTGTTCGAGATGTGTTAACAGTTGTCCGATGAGGCTGTCGCCATCGAACATCGAGGATGCGTTCATGTTAAATAAACCTGAACTATTAGAGAAATATAAGGTTAATATGTGCGTTGAATGTGGATGCTGCGCGTTTTCCTGCCCTGCGAAAAGACCGCTGGTGCAGATTATGCAGTTGTCTAACAATATGCTCTGGGAACACAAAAATAAAGTTAAGAATTAGATAATCCGGTATTGTAAATAGGGGTTCTCTAAAAGCTGTCGCCCTGAGCATGGCGGAAGGTCTTATACAGTAATAATATAAAGAATTTTCGCTTCGCTCAGAATGACAAAACAGGGTTTTTACATGGACTTAACTGTGAATTGAACCGGGAAGGGGATTGGATTTTTGGATAGGTTGAATGTGTCAGTCGGACCTCATTTCCGTGACGGTTCATCGACTAGCCGTATTATGCTCGACGTTCTTATTGCGCTGATACCGGCTTTTGCCGCGTCGGTTATATTTTTCGGGCCGCGTGCGCTGCTTGTTACATGCGTGTGCGTGGCGGCATGTGTCTTGTTTGAGGCATTGTATCAAAAGCTGTTGAAGAAGCCGGTCACAGTCGGGGATTATTCCGCATGTATAACGGGCGTTCTGCTGGCGTTTAATCTTCCTGTCACGATTCCTTTGTGGCAGGCTGTTGTCGGCTGCGCTGTGGCGATAATCCTGGTCAAGCAATTATTCGGCGGCTTGGGCAAGAATTTTGCAAATCCTGCGATTACGGCGCGTGTTTTCATGTTCCTGGCTTTTGCCGGAGCTATGACGACTTGGGATGCGCCTCCTATCTGGTCCATTGCTCCTGATGCGGTTACTGGTCCGACGCCGCTTGCGCTTTTGGGTGCAGGCAATACCGATGCGCTTCCCGGGGTGTGGGATATGATTCTGGGGCTGCGCGGCGGGACGCTGGGCGAGACGAGCGTGCTTGCGTTGGTTATTGGCGGGATTTATCTGATGATACGCAGGGTCGTGTCATGGCATACGCCGGTGGTGTATATTGCCTGTGTTCCTGTTTTTGCTTTATTATTGGGGCAGGATCCGCTGTACCACACTATTTCGGGCGGCTTGTTCTTAGGCGCGGTTTTTATGGCGACGGATTATGTGACTGCGCCGCAAACGAATAAAGGCAGGATAGTGATGGGTATTGGCGCGGCGTTTTTCACGATGGTCATCAGGGTATACAGTAACTATCCTGAGGGGGTTTCTTTTGCGATTTTG
>Ga0099364_10007162_pt1 | contig 16014 bp, 28 predicted proteins | sample TergutTh196P3_FD_73070 | JGI IMG/M metagenome (GOLD analysis project Ga0099364, IMG submission 73070) | Microcerotermes parvus P3 segment gut microbial communities from Pointe-Noire, Republic of the Congo - Th196 P3 | ecosystem: Host-associated > Arthropoda: Insects > Digestive system > Gut ...
AACGATTAAGATTGCCAAGGAGACGAAGCCGAGTGTGAAATCGCAGAGGGTTTACAATGCGTCGATGCCGATTTATCAGCGGTTATACTGTTCGTTACGGGGCGATTTCCGAGCGATCGGCGGCGAATGAACGCCCGATGGCGCAGGCTGAGGTTGTGCCGAATCCCGATAAACAGCATTAGAGCGAGTTTCAAATTACTCTGGACGCGTTTTCGTCATTCCGGCGATGCCTCTGGTTCCCGGCCTGCGCCGGGATGACGGCTTTTTCATTCTCATATCAGGGCAACAGTCGGTTCTTTCTCCAACGATAATAAAAGTAGAGAGCTAACATTGCAGAAATGGCCGCTCCATTAAAACACACCACGATAACCCAACGGTTGTTTGAGGCTTCTGGCAAAGGATAGTATTCGCGACCACGTCGTTCAATGAGATCTTTCGCGTGAGCCCTTGCAGCGGCAATATCCTCGTGCATTTTCTTTTCGGCTTCTACTATTCTCTCTGCAAGTTGCACTTTCAGCCGCTCACCTTCCGCTATTGCCTTCTCAATCTCCGCTTTCAATGTTTCCTTATCTCACTCCGCCCTGTTAGTTAAGTGATGGGGAGGTTGATAAAAGTCATCCGGCAAACCCAGCTGGCTGAGAAAAACTTTATATCCCACTTCCGTCGCAGGCTCGCCTGCAGGCGACTCATCCGCCCGCAGAGAACACACTACTGACATTGCCAAACACAGCGCAGCAACCAATGAAATGCACATTCTTCTATTATGAAACATTTTCTATTACGCTCCCTTTGAAACCTTTGCGACCCCCACGGTCAAACCTAACACAAAAAACAGGCATCTTTTATTGGCGGCCCACGGCACCGTTAAGGCTTGGCAGACTCCGCAAGTCCACCGCAATGATTGGCTTGCTGCCGAAATCTATCCCGACAGCGATGATTTAGAAAATGCTTCCGGCAATTTGCAAAACGGCCCCGATGGGGTGATGGATCGTGTAGAATTCCTGTACAACCGGCAGGGCGAGGTGATTGCAAAGCGTGATCAAAATGGAACAATCCACACTTACGAGTACGATGACCTCGGCAGGCTTCTGCATGACCGCATCACAACGCTGGCAACCAACGTCGACGGTGCCGTCCGTAGAATATCTACTACTTACGATGTCATCGGAAATGTGCGGAGCGTCACGAGTTTCAACAACGCAGCAACAAATACCGGAACCGTATTAAACCAAGTAGTGTACGAGTACGACAGCAACGGCTTGCTCGCAAAGGAGTCTTCCAATCCCGGCGGGGTAGTAGTTGCATCCATACCGCACATCGGATATACTACACCATACAATACAGAGGATGGGGAGGATGGGTATTAGATTGATTTCGCCCAAGTGCTTGGTCAAATTGGTATGACAGTGGCGGGAGCGATGCTGTGGATACTGTTGGAACAGCAGTTTCGACGCAATTTCCTGCACCAGGTGCAACGGAGGGAATTGGTGCAATACAAGTAATGGGGAAAGGCGTGTATTTGCAGCAAAATCTCAACGTCGAACAAAATCAATCTAGGTCAATACTTGGGGCTCCACTACCTAGAAATTCGATTGCAGATATATTGTTTAGTGACCCAGAAGTAAGACAAAGGACTAGAGATATGGAAATAGAGAGGTTGTTGCGAGAATTATGCCCCTGATCCTCGCACTACGGCACTCTAATAGATTTATCCAGAAGAGGGTTCTGGCTAACGTTCCTTCTTCCGATGGGAGAGGGAACACATTTCAAAAACAATGCTTATTGAGGATAAATTCATGAGAAAAATTACTGTTGTTATCTATGGAATAGCGGTTTTTACGGCCGGCTTTGTTTCTGCGCTAGTATTATCATGGCAATTTTACTCAAACATTCCCAATGAACATCCAATACACTTCACTAATGAGTGGAAAACCACGAATCCTCTAATGTGGCAATCTTTAGTCGATCGACTGCATAGCGCAGATCAATTCGCAACAATTAAGGCCTTGGAAAGCATGCAAATTGTTGCGACCTTTGGTCCATTAAGCCTACTTGCAAATGTCGACGCTTCTGCATATGTTCTCATTAAAAATATTGAAGAGCCTTTCATTTTTAATTTTCATGAATATACAGAAGAACTAGTCGTTGCTGAATTCCCTATTCACTTCGTCTGCTCAGAACGACAAGTTATTGATACAGTTGCAAGAATATCAGGTTACTATGATCCAAATAAATTGATTATAGCCGCTCGATATAAAAATGAAAAAGAAGATTTTTATATAGGTAGTTACTCTATAGTTACGTCAAAGGGTACTGTCAATTTACTTGACACACAAGGCTATGGTATTTGGGACATACTTGACGACGGTATACATGGACGTACTTATGACAGTGTGGGATTTTGTTGGGTCGAAAGGGAAAGTGCCCCCTGTGGCTACAGCGGGGACCATGAATGCAACGAGCGGCCCCGCAACAGTCTCTAGAGTTGGAAGAATATCTCGCGGGAGATGTGAGCCTCTATCGCTATGTGTTTAATATGCCGATGGATTCGCTTGATCCGTGGGGGTTGTGCCTTGTTAATGAAGACGAACCACTACGAGCAGGCAGTCTTCAAGATACTAGTCAGCTTAGCGAAATAGCTAGGGGAGGACAAGAGGCTTTACCAAAATCTCCTATAATTAATCCACTAGGGATACTAAATGCACTTAGGGGGATTGCTTCAGCATTAAAAAGGTGGTCGGGTATTGATCTCAATTATGAAAATCGTAGACGAGATGCAGATGAAAGAGCTAATAGGATTATTAATGGTAAATAAAGATTGACTAGTACCCTAAAAGGCCGTTCAAAACTCCGGTTTGGCAATTGCGGTAAACAGGGAAGTGCCGGATATTTGGCATCTATAACTTTCTCTATTTTTCCAAAGTTGGGTTTTGAACTGGCTTGTAATCATCAATATAAAACACACATGGACAATTTTATTTGGCACATTTTAACATCAATTTTGGAAGCCTTTCGTTATTGCGATAAAAGCGAAGGGCAGCGAGGTTGTTTTTGGCGACTTATCCTACTATTGGCATTGTGTGTGCTCGTAGGCTGGTTTTTTTGGAGCGTAATCCGTTCGGAATCATAAATTTTCAATGGTATAATGAAAAAATACAATCACCGATTTGTTGGATTGATTATGGCTATTATGTTGCCTGGAGCTGCGCACGCATTTTCTGGACATTGGAAAACTGGAATAGTATGGTATTTCGCTTGTAGTTTGGCACTACTGTTATGTTCTTCTGTTTTATACTCTCCATATCCACTCTCATCTACAACAATTATTATTTTTGTTCAATCATTGGTAATAATCTATTTTGTTTCATTGTTTTTGTCCTCATATCGTCCAACTCGACAACTTGGGTATAGCGGCTGGGCTGTGTTTCTTCTTTTTGCGTTCGCTATTAATTTTTCAATTGAAACAGTCAACGAAATGTTGTGGAATCGTATAGGGACGCATAATGCTTTCATAATACGCGCAACAGGATTTTCCATGGACCCTATAGTAACATCGGTACAGATATACTGTCCAGACATAGTCGTAGTAAATACTTCATCGTATAAATTAAATAATCCACGCAGAGGTGATATTGCTGTATTTTTTGTAGAAAAAAATGGTTCATTTCTGGTGGAAAAACGAGTAGTTGGACTACCCAATGAAACAATTGAAATCCAGTATCCTTATGTGCTTATCAATGGGGAAAAACTGCTTGTTCCTCCTATTTTTGCAAAAATATCTTCGGGTAAAGATGGTTATGTTGGTTATGTTGATGCGAAAGACATGGGCTATCTGGAACACCAAAGAGTTGCACTGCCAATTACTCTTAGTTCTGATGAATATTTTTTGTTGGGAGACAATTCTCCCAACAGTATAGACAGTCGCCATTTGGGGCCAGTTCCGCGTGATGCGATTGTTGGAAAGGTAACTCGGATTATATTTCCCCCTTGGCGTATCCGAGAGTTATAAAAGAAAAGGATATAAACGGCTTGCAAAGTAGTCTTCCAATCCCAGCAGAACGGTAGTTGCAAGCACGCCGCACATCGGATACACTTACGACACAATAAAGTCGTTTTACAACCGCAACTGGCACCGATCAAGCAGAAAACATTAAAAAAATATATAAACCGATGTCTGTCCCTATCAGCGAAGTTGTTATTGTTGGTTTTTAGAGGTGTCCTATTTATAATCATGTATGGCTATGCACTCATTCTATTTTTTTCAACACTAAGTTAATTTCTTTGTCTCCACCGTGCAGAAAAAACTCACTAGACACTGCCTTTTCATATCCATCCACAACTACCTCTATTCGATTAGGATTTTTATTATAATATAGCGGTGAAATCACATAGGCATTAGATGCCGGACGAAACACAACAGTGCCGTTCGCAGCCCAATACTCGAATACGTGATTATCGTGCTGATGTTTTATCAGTTCTACAACCATAATTTGACATTCATTGCCGGTAATCTTCTGCCTAGTTTCCGCGTCAATCAGATTCCCTTGAATTATGATAGGAAGATGCATCAACACTGGATATGTTTGTTCAATAGGTTTTAAATCAGCAGTAAGAGTGTTCAAATAATTGTCGTGCATAAAGGTATATCTTGCATTTGTAGGAGCATTATGCCATACAATATGACCATCAAAATCTGATTTTTCAATGTAATTCATTGGAAAAAACAAATCTGAACTACACAAAGCCATGGTATCATCGTCCCACCGAAGATTTCGAAGTTCTACACCGGAAATCGGATTTTGTTCTGTATCTAATATTTGAAAACGGATGCTTTTCCCTTTGTGCAAAGGAATTTTTAATAATTTTGTTTCCGATGAGATTGCTTCTAACCAAACCAGCGGGGCATGGCCTTCTGGTATTACTTGAAATTTGTAGTCACCGTCGTCCAAATTTCGCAATTCAAATGTTCCATCTGACGCCACATCAATAGCAACCAAAAGCATAGACGGGCCAGTGACCCATAATAGGGTCTTGTCTAATGGCGAATTGTCTTCCGTTACTAATTTTCCACGAATTACCAGTGAATCTTGAGAGCAACTAAGGAAAAGCAGAGTCAGTAATAATACGGAGTGTTTAATAGCAATTTGGAGAATAAGCATCTATATACGCAGAGTAATGTAACAGTAGACTTGTTGCACAAATCCAAACCGTAACAAACAATAGGGTCGTTGGGGCAATTATAGTATTTTTTTTCTTTCACGACAAGTAGGGCCAATGAACCGCATCGATAAAAATTTGAAGTTGTCCGACGAAAAATTCAAACGACGTACCGAAACGACAAAACCAATCTTATTCCTGACGGCACTGGAACATTTCGCGGAGGAACATGCGTCGACGGCATCTGGTCACCGGGATCAGATTCTTGGCGACCGGGAATGCCTTTGCCGGTTGAGCCTCCTCGCCGACCGCCGGGTCGTTTTCCTCGCGACGGTGGAACAGCTGACCAGATATGCCCTTGTCCTTGACAGACGGTTTAGTCCTGTTATACTCTAACAGACCGGTGGGATGTGTTCGTGTCGGACTGTGTGGAGAAAGCAGTTCGACTTACTTATGTGAAATTTGCAAAAAATTAACACATCGTTCCCGTGAAAATGGGAATCTGGGCGGAGAATCTTAACCTTACCCCCCCCGTTTATGCGGGGGAAAACCAACACACAATAGCCATGAAATTTCGTAAAGTTATCCTGAAAACACTCGTTTTGTTGTTTGTTTTTTGCCTAGGTTATGTCTTGTGTGCTATTGAGGTTATGTTTCATACAAACCGACTGGATGGAATCCATTTTTATCTGTATGATATGGATTATAAAATTGAAAACTTTAAAGGAGGGAAGGAAAAGGCACCCTCCATACTAGAAAAGGGAACGAATCTGCGACCACTTGTTGAAGTCGGACCACTTTTTGTTTTCCTTCTTGATGATGGTGAAAGAAGTTGGTTTTCGGTGCATGAAAGATCCTCCCATACAACCCTTGTATTCTTGGAAAACCGACAACAATCCAAACTACTGTCATTCATCAGCTCGGTTGAAAAAAATAGGGAGGTGCCTCGATTTATGTTCAACCTTTGTTATTCGGAGGATGGCATTTATGAAAGAGGTATTATTGCTGTTTATGAAGAAGATGGAGACAGTAGAAAACTCGTGAGAGCCTATGCCGATACCGGAGGCATTGGTGTCTTTGACATAATGATTGTTTATGAAAATGACATTACGAATACTTACCGTTTGAACGGGCTTGTTTGGGAGAAAGTTGGCGATACGAATGCAGAGCAGAAGTGGAATAAAAGATTGCGAAGAAACTGCAACGACGAGCGGCACTTGAGGGATTTTTAATCTTTCAGGTGCTGTAGGTTTAGCACATCATCCCATCCGAGAAGAGGCGGGCGAGTTCTTTTCCAAATGCCTGTGGCTAACAACACTGAAATATCCCAGCAACACTAAAAACCTTTATCATTCGATTTTAACAATGGAACGACTTTGTTATATCCTTATAGCGTTACTCGGTTTATCATTGCCTGTTGTGAGCGGCATTCGTGGGGATATGGTTGCAGGTGACATCACACCATTTTATTTGCGTGCCGATATTTCCCTTATACTGTTCATAATGGGAGTCTATGTTGTTCCAATTTTATTGTGCTATTGGGTCTGCCACTGGCACGCATTGGACATTTTTCGTTATTTGCCAATAGTACTAGTCTATCTGTTGATCTATTATGGCAATTATGATGATTCAGGGAATACAGATGCTCTTTGGATAATGGAAATCATGTCCGTGGCGTTAGTAAGCATTCCCGTATTTTTTTATGGACTTATTTTGACTGTGATAATCGCTTTGGTCTATTATTACCTGTTTAATGCCCAAAATTACAAAAATGACAACCAGAATACAACACGAAAGCATGCGGTGCAATTTTATTGTAAATTTTTGCTTGATGATTTTGTAGTAAGTTTCAAACGCTTGACGATGCTACACATACGATAGGCATTGGCTTGCTCGCAAAGGAGTCTTCCAGTCCGAGCGGAGCGGTGGTTGCATCCACGCCGCACATCGGCTATATTTTATGATGTAGTGGAGTCTCTTTACAGCTGAAACTGGCAAGAATTGGAATCCATGACCTGGCTCAATGCTTCGTTTGGTGTGAAGGCGAACTCGGATTTTGCTTGGAGTAGAACTTTTACTGGACAACTGCTTGATAGCGAATCGGCCTTGATGCTCTATCGCAATCGCCACTACCATTCCGGCCTGGGAAGATTCATTAGCAGGGATCCAATCGGGGATCGGGCGAGAGATGTGAGTCTTTACAGATACCTATTGAATTCTTCATACAATTCGACAGACGCACATGGATTGCAAGCCAGACGTCTGAGCCCTTGTGAAAGAATGGTACTCAGTGCACAACGTGGAATAGAGTCTAATCGTCATTTTGGACACGATATACTTCGAAAGTGCAATATCGACATTAGAGCGTATTAAAATTTGGTTTGGAGTGACACTATACTCCCTGCCCTCACCCTACCCATCTCCCAAAGGGAGAGTGAACACGTTTGGGATGCAATACACTCCAGAGTAGATTTTAATACGCTCTAGATGCCATGAAGATTGTTGGACTTCACAGCCGTTCGGTGCTGTAGCATGGGCTAGTGATGAACACGTTCATATCTGTTTCAGAGAATCTGCAATCGCGAGGATGTCTCAACGGGAAGTTACCGCACCGCTTATTCATGAGTTAGTTCATGCGGATCAATTCATACAGGAGAATGAGTGCCTTTGTAACGATAAAAAGTTCGATGGTGATCCACCTCCACCTCTATTCCTTACTGAAGAGGAACTGGTTTCTATGGAACCTGTGGAGAGAGATGAACGCCTTTCGGAGTGTGAGAGATGTGAGCGACAAACGTGTGAAGAACAAATAGAAGCCTTAAGAAATTTTCGCAATGCTCCTGATAATTGGGTGCAGACATGTATTGACCGTAGTTGTAATTATCTCAAGCCCAAGTAAAGCAAAATGATCAGTGGCAAGAATTTTGCGGTTGTCTTGACAATTTATGTCATATTCTTCCCCATGCATTTATGTGGTGATGATGCTTCCTCGTCAGCACCACTGTTTCGTTATGTCGAAAGCCGTGTCCCCATAATACACTACCGGCCAACGGCAGAAGAAGTGAATGAACTGCTTCTGGCATATTCTTCCATTGATGATTTCAAGAGAGACCTTATCCTTGCAATGCAGTCTGAATGTGTCATATTCCAATGGGAAGTAACGGCACTCTTGGTAGGTATTGCTGAACACAACTACAACGAAGAGGAAATTTATAAATACGAAAAAATAAAGGAAATTATGTTGTTCCATGAGATTGAATGCGAATTGATATGCATCAATCGTATTAACATAGATTTTCTGTCCGATGATACTGACGATAATATATTGCCTTCTATGACCGTCCGTGCGTCACATCCTGAGATGGTATTGTGTTTGATTTCTTATTATGAAATGAGTTCATTATCTGATATAGTATTTGAAAATACCTTTCACCATGACCAATCTGTAAGAGCAATGGCATACCGTTGTATGGTCTATATGAATCGTTATGATAAAAAATTTAATATAAAAATGGCTTTACAATGTTTGCGACGAGGTTTGGAAGATGATGCTCCTTTCAGTATCGGGGCACCACGTGTCAAATGTTATGCAGTTGCTACTTGCCTAGAGTTAGGCGGTTGGTTCCATGTGTTACTCTGGTTACATTCGCCACAACATCGAGACAAATTATTAGATATTTATTGTGGAAGGTCGAAGGTGTCATAGGTTCTCTCGTATATGAAGTTAAATTATGTAACTAATCGAGCACGCTTTTTTTTCGGAGAGAGGGAAGTTCCATCAATTTTACATCACATGGCGACGAATATAATTGTTTCAGGTGATAATATTACAGAATGCCCATGGCCAGCAACGATGAAATATCCCCGCGGAAAAACCTTGACGTATCTCTGTGGCGAGGTTGGTGGCTTTCGGCAGTAGTTACTTTCTGTAATAGTCATCTTTGACCGGCATTTCTGCCTGTCTTACACGGAACGCCCCGCAATGTAAAATGCTCGTTGGTAAAGAGAACCGCCTGTCATGTTTTATGATGCAAAACAGAGCAGACGGCCTTTTGGCAGCATAAATCAGAGAGTATGTACAATATACATGGTAAAATGCATGGGCTATCGAAAAAAGTGTTAAAATCCCGGTGTTTATTGCATATTGCAGCCTCCGCTTCACTGGATACAGTATTTTACTCGCTTTGTTTCGTCAGGTCAACTTTTTGCTTCCTTTTTGCTGTATGCTTTTTTTCTTGCTGTTTTCAATCTGTAACTTTTTTCAATCGCAAGATACGAATGTATTCTCTCTTGCCTTGACGGCTGGCTTGCGTCTCCAATCGCCGCCTTAGTACATCAAAAGTTGCAGGGAGTTTCCATTCTGTGAAGGGAACACCTAAGTCGAGCCCGTTTGGTCGTCGAGTTGCAATAGACAGATAGTGGATGGGATTGTTATGCATTTTTTGTGTGCCGTTGCTTCCGGTGCAATGGCTTATCTTAAGCAAGATAACCTTCGATGATGGGAAGATAGGGGGTGAGCTTTGTAATGGGTGCTTTCTCCCGCACATAGTTGCCAGGACGTTCGTTAGGGGAAATCTTATCGATGATGCGATAGTTCAATCCAAAACGGCGATACGCTTCGCGTTTGAAATTCTTATCGACGAAAAGGGCGTGGCGGATACGTGTCCAAAGTTCATATCGGTGAGCATGATGGGATTGCGATAGACAACGGAAGGATTTGAACGCGGAAAAATGACCTTCATCGGAATACGCTTTTCTGCTTCGATGGCAATCTAATCCGAGATGTCCGCCGATGTTTGCCATTGTCGGCCTGCCGCATCGCCGTAGGCAATGTACCGTTTTGACATTCCACCGAAGCGAGCGACCAACGTGTCCAACGCCGTACGGGTGTTTGCATTGGAAAGCCGTACTTCGTCGAATACATGAAACACGCCAGCCTTGTATTGGGCGACTACTATCGAGTACCAAAAAATGGTGCGGACATCGTTGATGTCTAGTCCCATCTGACCGGCAATCGACAACGCTTCGCTAATAACACTATTCACGAGAGACCTCCTTGCTTTTTGCTAATACACTTTGTGTGCTCATGAAAATTTGAAAAAGTTTATGCGTGTGTGCATATGGCGTAGAGTGGCGGACATTTGGTCCAGCCATTGGCGGAACTGAAATTAAAGGCGGGACTTGTTTTTTCCCGCGAAAGCATTAGAATTGTTGGAAACTTAACTCCATCAAGGAAAATTCAACAATGCCAAAAACCGAAACTGCGAAACCGCTTACAAAAACCGAACTCGTTGCCAACATCATTAGTACAACAGCATTGCCTAAAAAAGACGTAGTAGCCGTCTTGGACGCGCTGACCGAAGAAATCAAAAAAAGTTTCAGTCGGAAAGGCACAAAGGCATTCGTGTTACCGGGCTTGATAAAAATCGATCTCAAGGATGTTCCAAGAAAACCCGCCAAAAAGGGCGTCAAAAATCAACTGACGGGCGAGATTTATGATCGACCGGCCAAACCTGCTCATAAAAAGATTCGCGTTCGGGCTCTCAAGGCCTTGAAAGAACTCGTGTGATACGGCTTGGTGGTAGTTTTGCAATAATTCCTACTTGCATTTATAACACTCAACCAGTTGGAGAAATGCTATGACTACTGTTCATAAAAATAAAAGACGACGTGATCTACTGTTCAGGCCAGCCTTCACGCTCATCGAACTGCTCGTCGTGATTGCCATCATCGGCATGTTGGTTGCTCTGCTACTTCCAGCAGTGCAATCCGCTCGCGAAGCCGCAAGAAGAATGCAATGCTCTAATAACATGAAACAAATCGGACTCGCCCTTCAGGGACATCACGATACAAAAGGTACATTGCCTGCCGGACAAAATTACATCAATGTTTACCAACTGGGAAACCAAAGTCTTTGGAACCCTGTTATACTACTATTTCCATTTATTGAAACTGTTGCGGTCTATGAAGCAATTACTTCACTGCCGGCCGATGATCGATGGCCATGGAGTGCCGCTGCCGTTTCCTATCTCACAGGGCCTTTCCACTTCGCCTTATGTCCTTCCGATCCCTCGGCTCGCTAGCCGGCCGTCAGAACTTGTGTCGGGAGATTACCGGCCTGCACGCATTTCTCTTCGCTATAGCATGGGTGATGGTATGTGGAACTGCACCGAACATTGGAATGATATGGCAGTAGTAGATGATGCTCCACGTACTTACATGCGAGGAGCGTTTACACGATTGCACAATAAATAATTCACATTCTTTTCCGATGGTTTAAGTAATGCAGTCGGATTCAGCGAAGGAGTCATTAGCGATGTAGTAAGCAATGGCGGAATGGGAAGATATAGCAGGAACGAATGTTAAGGGAAGCATTACTGCTGGTACGATCGCCTCACCTTACAATGATGGTAGAATTCAACCGATTCTTTGTTTGAAAAATGCCTTCTCGCCCGATGATTGGACACGTCTTGTTTCGGGAGTCCATGCATGGCGAGGGCAAACGATTAGTAATGCCCGAGCGGCGAATGCAGGTTTTCATACCGTGTTGCCGCCCAATTCTCCTTCGTGTGGACACAATGTCGGCGGCGGCGGATATAGTTGGGGAGTGTTTTCGGCAACAAGCGAACACCGGGGCGGCGTGAATGTCCTACTTATAGATAGCTCTGTTCGATTCGTCTCTGATAACATAGATACTGGCGATTTGAGTGCTGACCAAGGCGGTCGGCATGAAGGTACGGGAACGCAACCGGTGAATTCAGGACAGAGTAACTACGGCGTTTGGGGAGCAATAGGAACCCCAGCCGCCGGTGAAACACGGTCGTTGTGATATTTCGCTCTGCGAGTAGTAGCATATAAAGAGCCTGACTGGAAATTGATTATCAAACAACATAAATCAGGAGTCCCAATAACATGTCAAACAACAGAAATTTCAATGACTACCGCACTCCCGGCGAATGGTACTTTTACACTGTATCCAACACCAATCAACCGCCGTTCTTGGCAGGTGGTACTGGTGTCTACTTGAAGGTCATCATGGGATATAGCACGACAAACTGTATCCAGTTGTGCTGGCGGCGAGAATCTTCCGAAATGTGGACACGCCATAGCACCAGTGCGACGGCGTGGTCTGCTTGGACACGATTTGTGGCGAGTGCGGAAGTAGACAGTTTGCAATCACGGTTAGATGTGTTGGAACAGCGAATGTCGCCTGGTGCGGTGTGGACGAACCGAACTTCAGAAACGCTTCTATGGTATTCCATCTGCTATGGCAATGGTATGTTTGTGGCCGTTGCGCTGACCGGCACCAATAGAGTGATGACATCACCCGGACTAAATTTCTAACACAAAAAAACACAACATGATAGGCGACTTCATATTACAAAAACGTTCCGGCATAGTAGGATGGATTATATCCCTCTTTACCCGAAGCGATTACGTCCACGTTGGTATCGAAATTGAGAACAACCAAGTAGTCCATGTGAACTTTTGGGGCCGGCATGTTGAGCCGATAAGTAATTGGGAAGACACATTTGCGTGTGGTGCTACTATTGTGCTGACACCAAAAACGCCATTATCACCATCTGATAAATGGTTTTTGCAGGGTTCTATTGTCAGGGAGCCGATATACGGCTATTCGCTTTGGAGTGCCATCAATAGTGTACTTTGGAAAAATCCTGACGATGAGAAAGTCATGAAAAAGCGTTATCATTGTTCGGGTTTTGTGTCGGCAATGTACCGCAAGTGGTTGAAGATAGATTTAGTGCCTGGTCTATCAGATGATGCTACACAACCGCAGGACTTTTTGAACTCGCCGATGTTGCGGCGGATAGAGAATAACGATAAGAAGGAGAATCAATGATGTACGATGAAATGGAATTAGTAAAGCAAGCTGCCCATGAATTGGAATTGATGAAACAAGCCACCTACTTGGAATGGACGGCCATGGGATTGGTTGCTATTGTCGTTCTTGCAACCGTTTCCGGCTTTTATTACATTTGCAAAGTAGGAATCCCTGCTTTCATTGCCTACCTCAGGGAGAAAGATGCGAGTCATCGGCAAGACATATTAAGCATCATGGCATCCGGCCGTGAAGAACGTGATAAGTTCTATGCCACACTTGCGACGAAATTGGACCGTGTCCACGACCAAATCGCACAAAGCAAGTCGGAAATGCGGGGAGAAATAGGCGAAGTGAAAGACAGGCTCGGACGAATTGAAACAGCCATTATCCATAAAACATAAAAGGCCATGACAAAAAACAAACAACCAATAAATGGTTCCATCGAATCGCTTCTTACATCATTGCAGAAAGCGGTAGAGGAAAAGCAACACAAAGCGGCAGAGGAAAAAAAGCACGATGATGAAATCATTCTCATCAAGCAAGCGTTATCCGTCCGCATTGATGAAATACAACAGGCCATCACAATGATTGAAGGTGTTATGACAAAAGTGCCTACTCGCAAAAGATGGGAAGTTGTCTTGCAATGGAAATATATCATACCGCTTTGGTTGGTGTCGTATTTTGTTCTATTGTTACTATTTCCCTACAAGAATAACATCCCGGAACCAGTTGTACCGAATCCTGATTCTGTTGTATTGCCCGTCGTTCCTGTACCTGATATACCGGCTCCGCCCGTTGTAATACCAGTTGTACCCGATGTGCTCACAATGACGGTACAACAAGCAAAATTAACACAGCAAGCGATAGAATTGATACGTGAAGATGTGTTGCGTGGTAGCATACCAACAGCCGATTTAGCAATACAAGCATTGTCCGCACTTTTACCAAGTTCGGTACGGCAACGCGTGTTACAAGAACTTGGCACCCCCGATATAGAATATATGAGAGATGCTCTCGATATTCTAGACGGGAAAATTATTATACAGGAGTAGACTATCATGAGCGAAAATTATCCATTTATAGACGGCCTTACGGAGACCACGGAAGCAGACCAACATTGCTACGACGAGTTGATGTCCCATGCGATACCATTTACTATCCATTGGGAAAACTTGGATGATAGCATGAAGACCTTCCAATGGGACTCGGAATGGGAAAAATACATCAAGCAGCGTGCGGAGTTGTTTGACTACGAAGGACGCGAAAAATACTTGCCGTGGAACTTGTATCGCGACCTGAACATAAACTGGCTTGATGGCTATAATTATTTGCAAGCCCTTGGCGACTGCTCGATACATGCCGCTAAGAACGCGATGAAGGCCTCGAATTTGGTTAATTCGCAGCAGACAGGGCGAGCACCGAGAGAAATCGCCATAAGCGTGGCCTACGCGATTGCAAGGGGCAATGGCAAAATGAATCACGGCTCTGGTTGCAATCTTAACCCTCTTGCGAGATGGACGGCTACTGTCGGCAATTTTTGGACGTCTGATTTTGGGCGGTACGATGGTGGCAAGTATCTTAGCAAGTATAAGAAAGGCTCGCAACAAGACGCCAATGCTCTTAAAACGCAAAGCATACCGGTCTACTTGCCTACTCCATCGTTTGAATTGTGTTATGCGGCATGTGCGGCAGGCTTTGGGATCACCATCGGCAGTGGTGTCTATCCTACTGGTTCGGTGCCTAATGGCGAAGGCTTGGCAACGCCGTCTACTTGGAAGAATGGCGGCCATGCTGTTGCGTTGATAGCAGCGCATACAAGCAAGTCGGGTAGGCGATATGTGTATATGGAAAATTCGCATGGTGCCAGGTACGCGGCAGATTCATTAAATCCAAATCGACAGCACGGATGTTGGATGGAAGAAAAGGACATTGCTCGGATGGCCACTACACGATATGGTATTTGGTATGTGAACCTCTGCGAGTTGGGGTAACAAATGTGGAGAAAATCAATTATGGAAAACACAACAAACCATTATTTTAGGATACATGTTACAATGACGGCATCGGTAATATGCGGTTTCCTGGTTATTATCACGGGTATTGTTTCGCTATTTACGTTGAAAGATGCCGCGTTTGCTTCTACTTGTATCGTAACCGGTTCAGGCTTGGTAGCCGCGGCGAAAGTGTGTAATACCTACTCCGATACCCGCTTGCCGAAAGGGATTTGACCGAATGCCATTTTCGGGTTATAAACACGACAATGATTTTGGAGATTTTGGATTATTTCACCTAGGAGAAAAATTATGGCAAAACAGAGAATTGGAGATAAAATCGGCAAGCAAATTGATGGAACAATCATTCAAACTAAGAGAGGCTTGAATCGGGCCAAGCGGTTTGCGGGAAAAAACAAAGCCGCTCTCATTGCAGGCGGTGCGGGAGCGGCTGCGATTGCCGGTGGAGGTTATTTAGCCGGTCGTGCCAGCGGCAAACGCAAAGCACAAAACGAACAGTAGAAGCATCTACTTTCAATTTTCTGCAAAGCCTGGCAGCAATCCTGCCAGGCTTTCTTGGTTTTTGCCATCCCCGAAGGAGTCCCGTAAACAGTCTTTTTGAATTTTTACATGAACGCATCTCTTGTATGCGGAAAAAGTTAGGGAAAATGGAATTTTCCAGTTATCTTGACTCCAAGCCGATGACATGCTATACTATGGGCGTTCGCTGGGAGCAGAAAAGAATGCTTTCATAAGAACATTAAAAGACGGCTTGTTAAAAGAGTGCTCTCTCTTTTAACAAGCCTAGCAAACCAACTACTATCACTAGTCAGATGCTACTTACGATTATAGCCGAATGGCTCTATCTTGCAAGCGGTCTGGCATAACAAAGAAAGGATAACATCATGTCCCGTTACATTAACCCTTACACGGATTTCGGTTTTAAGAAACTTTTCGGAGAAGAAGCCAGTAAGGATTTACTGATTGATTTTCTGAATGCCGTTTTGCCGGAAAAACATCGAG
>Ga0099364_10007163_pt1 | contig 16012 bp, 8 predicted proteins | sample TergutTh196P3_FD_73070 | JGI IMG/M metagenome (GOLD analysis project Ga0099364, IMG submission 73070) | Microcerotermes parvus P3 segment gut microbial communities from Pointe-Noire, Republic of the Congo - Th196 P3 | ecosystem: Host-associated > Arthropoda: Insects > Digestive system > Gut ...
TCCGCAGGATGTCATTTGGGATTTCCAACCGATTGGTCCGCCGATCAGTCCGACGGCGGTTCCGATGGATTCTGAAGTCGGAATGTTCGCGATGAAACGCGACATTGCGATGAAAGCGTTGGACCCGTTCCTTGCGCGGGGCTTTAATGTCGATTGTATTCAGAGTTCTCCGCTCGCCCTTTATAACTTCGTTGCCTTCGACCAACTACGGATGCAGGAAAAATCGGGCGATTTTGAGTACGATCCGGACAATCCGCCGGAGTCCGTCGTGTTGCTTTGCGTCGGAACGGACGCCACGGATGTTGTCATCACGAACGGCTACGCGATTTGGATTCGTAGCATTGCGATTGGTGGCAATCGTTTTACCCAGGCACTGACAAAGGGCCTCAAACTGACCTTTTCGAAAGCCGAGTACCTCAAACGCAATGCGGCGGCGGCCCAAGACCCCAAGGCCGTTTTCCAAGCGATGCGACCGGTCTTCAATGATATGCTCAGTGAAATCCACCGATCTCTTGAGTACTATCAGAGCTTAAACCGCCAAGCAAAGTTCGGCAAAATTCTTGCCCTCGGCAACGCCATGAAAATGCCCGGTCTGCGACAATTTCTGACGCAGAACCTTGGTTATGAGGTCATCCGAATTGCCGGATTCAACAAACTCGTTGGAACAGAGGCAATGGATTCGCCACTATTTAAGGACAATCTCAGTTCCTTCGCCATTGCTTATGGTTTGGCGTTACAAGAACTTGGCGAAGCACCATTGACGACGAATCTCGTTCCCAAGGAAATTATTGTCGACCGAATTGTGCGGGAGAAAAAGCCGTGGGCACTTGCCGCCTGCGCCGCGATTCTGATCGGTTTGACCTGCTGGTTCATTGGGGCTTCACGCGCTTTGGACACCGTGACGATTGGAAAATACGGCAATGCAGAAAGTCAGGCCAAGCAAGTTCAAGACCTTTCCAGCAAACTGAAGAGCGGCACGGCCGCCGCCGTTACCAAGTTTAGAGAAATTGACAATGTCGGCGAGAATCTGACGAGCAACGTCGAGGGCCGTATCACTTGGCTCGAAATTCTCCGAGCAATAAACGCGGCGTTGCCGGTCGAAAAAGAACAAATTGACGAAAGACCAGCGGGGGAAATCGAGAGACAAAACCGCATTTTCATATCGAGCATCGAAGCTGTGACCGTCGACGATTTGGCGACATGGTTCAAAAGCCTCAAAGATTTTGAACGTTACTACCCGGATGATCAGGAGATTGTCGACGCACAAAAAAACAAGGCAGCCGGTGCTGACAGTGACTCATCCTCCGCATCAGGAGTCCCTTCGCCATCGGATGAGTCGGTCGAGGTACAGTTTGTTATTCCAGATACGCTGACCAAACGGTTGGAGTTTATATCCGGTCCGGCCACCGGGACACCGGGAAAGATTATCCAACTCGTCGGGTACCACTACCACAACACCGAAACAGCTGAAAGCATCTTCGGAAGTGAATACGTCCGGCAAACTCTTCTCCGCAATTTGAAGTTCGAGACCGTAACCTTGCCGGCCGCTCTGGAAAAGCAAAGGGAGGAAAGTGCGCAAACCATCAAAGACAGTGTGACGATGCAGGAACTTGGCCTCATGTATCCGACGCTTATGGATATCCCCAAGACCGTTAGGACGGATGTCATCAACCCACGCGTTGTTCTTGAAGTGTTTATTCGCACACGACAAGCCCAACTGGAAAACCGTCGCGGCGCTTTTCCCGGCGGCGGTGGTCTTCCCAGGGGCGGCGGTATCCCTAGAGGCGGCGGCTTTCCCAGGGGCGGCGGTGGGTTCGGTGGCGGCGGTTTTCCCGGCGGCGGCGGTGGGTTCGGTGGCGGGTTCGGCGGTGCTCCTGGTGGAATGGGAGGTGAAATGGATTTCAACCCGTTCACTTTTGGAGCTCAGGTAGATTTAACAACCTTGGCTGGAACCTTGGGCGGGAACATGGGCGGGAATATGATGGGTGGAAACGCAAGAAACGATTTCATCAACCAAATCCTCAAAGAACTCGGTGAGAACGACAGGATCACGCTTAGACGCTTCGATTTCGTCGTTCAAGTCGGTTGGGTGGAGACACCTCCCAGTGAACGGGATAAAGCCAAGCTCGCAGGCCAAGCCAAACAGGCGGGACCGTCTGCCGGTGAAGGAGGAATTCCATTGGACGTCGCACCGACAATTGAAACAACCGTACCGACTCCAACGGCAACGCCGACAATGCCTCAGTCGGGCGAGATGCAGGACCCCGCCTTGGATGAAACATCTGAGACTGAGCAGACTGAACCCGAACGACAGGCACCAACCGATGAAGAATAGTTTGACTGTCTAATCGAAATTTATAATTCGTAACTCCTTGTCGTGCAAAGCTTTCACACGGAGACGCAATATGTTGTTGCGACAATGGGTTTAAGAATAATAGTTGCCCTCGGGCCAGGTTGAGAACGGAAACGGTAGGCCTGCCCCTTACACCTCATATAATATCTCTCAACGATTATGGCTAAAAAACAAGACTTTTCCATCGAGACGGTCAAAAAGTATTATTTTTGGGTTGTCGTTCCACTTGGGCTGATCGTCGCAATTTTCGTGACTGTGGTGGCGGTCGCCAAAATTGACGCCGATTTCAAAGCAAGAACAGCGGCACTCGAAAGTACCAAAAGAAGCACAGAGGCCGTGCGAAATGAAAAAAACCATCCGAATCAGGGTACAATCGACGAAATTAAAGGTCTAACCACCGAACTCAACACCGGAGTTGAAGGAGCATGGACGATTTTGGCGAGAGACCAACAAGCACAAAACCTTTGGCCGGGGGATCCACGAGGGCTATCCCACCTCGCTGAGGTTCGTGTGCTTGGGCCATCTCACCTCGCTGAAGTTCAAAGGGCCAAGTTTGGCAGTGAGTTAACCGTCAATTTTCGTGAGGCCTATCTGAACTTCGTCGACGACTACCTTCCCTACTTGGAAACGTTTGTCGAGCGACGTCGGCTCCAGATTAAGAACGGCGACAAATGGGAAGAGCTTCCTCGAGACTATTCACCGAGATCGTCCGGTGGTGCCGACGGTGGACCGATGGGAAGAGGACTTGACCTTGGGCTGTCTGCCGGTTCCGGGAATATGTCTGACGGTGGAATCCTTGCCCCAGAGGCGATCCTTCCCAGAGGACCGGACGGTGAAGAAATTTATCAACGTGTCGGCATCGTTGATTGGCCGGATCCCGAAATAAATTATGTAACAACACATTGGCAAAGTTTGCCGAAATCCGTCGATGTCTGGTATGCACAAGAGGATCTTTGGGTTTACACCTCGCTATTGTGGGTCATCAAGGAAACCAACGCCGGCGCAACCGGACCGCACAATGCCGTAGTCAAACGAATAGAGAACCTCTCGATTGGAAAGTCCGCCTCAATGGACTTGGCGGCCCGATCCGCTCTTCGAGTCGGCGGCGACCGCTTTGGAGACGGAACGGATGGTTATGGGGCCGGTGGCTCCGGATTTGGCGATGCGGGAGGGGCCGGAAGCTATCCCGGTGCGTCTTCGGGAGCAATGTCATACGGGCCGGACATGGGAATGGGAATGGGAATGGGAATGGGATCAGGATCAGGTGGGATAGACATCGTCCCACAGACCGAAGCCGATGCCGAAACCTTCATCACCCACTATCGCTATGTCGACGATAAGGCGCAACCGTTGGCAGCATCCGCAAATCCTCCATTCGTTGAGTTTAAGCGAATGCCGATTTGCCTGCGATTGATCGTCGATCAACGACGTATTCCGGAAATCCTCGTCAACTGTGCGAACAGCGCGATGCCAATTGAAGTTCTCTGGGTCCGTATCAATCCGGGAGAGGCGCAACCTTTCGAAATTACCGCTTATGTTGCGAGCGGTGAGGTTAGGGGGGAGGCCACTGGTGTTGGGCAGCCAGCCCGCCCCCGTACCGGTGCCGGTACGGGAAACAGTGGTCGAGGCACTCCCGGTATGGGAGCTGGCGGCGCTTTTGGCATGGGGGCCAGCGGTGCTCCCGGTATGGGGCCCGGTGGCACCGGCATGGGGGCCAGTGCTGGTATGGGAGGCGGAGACGCAACGTCCCTCCAACTGGGCGGAGCTCTCAGTATCTATGGAACAGAGGCGGTACCAATCGAAATTTATGGTTGTATCAGTATTTTTAACTCCGTAGATGATTCCATCCTTCGCGGTGCGGCAGAGACAAAACAGTAAAACACTAAAAGGACTCGAATAGACACCCACCCCATCGTCATTCCCACGAGAGCGGGAACCTAGAGAAACAGGGTTAACATCTCATATTTAGCCCCCAGCTTTCGCGGGGGTGACGGGTTATGAAACAAGTCAAATGAATAAATCCTGTTGTTCGACCTTCCACCTGTTTGCTTTTCCCGTCGATTTACTTTCGTCCCCCTCGCTTTTTACTTTTCTACAATGACACCGAAAAAGAAAAAATTCGATATCAAGGCGTTTTGTGTCAACCACGTCGAGAAGGTCATCTTGGTGTTGGTAATTCCCATAGCGTTTTTTATCGCCCTACAGGGAACGAAATTCCCCCGTCTCACTTGGGAGCCGGAGGACTTGGAAAAAATTGCCAAAGAGGCCGACGAAAACATCAGGGCGAGTAAACGCGGCGCGGCCGATGAAAACGTTGCCATTACGCAATATGACACCAAGGCGGAATGGATCAGGAAGACAATCCATTCGGACCTGTATCGCACAGACGTCAAGTGGATGCCGTCGCTGTTTCCCGAAAAAATCAAACGAATGGACGTCGAGGTCTTTACCGTCGAAGACCTGAAGGTAAGTTCTGGACTCGGTGCCGTAGCCGTCGTATCCGGAACACCGATCGCAGCCGCTCTGGATGTACCACTGGGCGCTACGCACATCGGACGGCGCTGGGCAGTTGTCACCGGTAAAATCCCAATAAAAAAACAATTCGATCTCTACATTAGTACGTTTTCCTCCAGCGTTTTCACAGCAGCGGACCGCGATACTCCCCAGTATTGCCTGTATGATGTCGAGCGAGCTGAAATTGTTCCCGGTTCGAATCCAAATAACCTTGACTGGCAAAAATTGAACGTTTTCGGCGCAATCAAGGAAAACAATGCCATTTGGGCAGGATTCGCTGCCGATCCTGTTGATCCGACTTACTTGGCTCCTCGACCAGCCGAGCGGACAATCCCGATGGCGTCTCCGCTGCCGCCGATTGCTAAACCATTTGGAGAGGAAGTTACGCACCCGCCGGATATTCCAATGTCGACCGAAACCATGGCTCAAACGATCGAACAAATTGAGGAATTACGACAAGAATTGCTTAGGGATTTCCTCGCTATGGATGAAGAAGAGATTTACAAAAATAATCCTTTCGATCGGACAGGTGGGATGCCAACACAACAGAGTACGCTGGATTTTGCGAGGCCCTCTTCACTGTACTATTTGTTTCGCTTCTTCGACTTTTCGGTCGAGATCGGAAAAACCTATCGGTATCGCGTCCGACTTTACCTTGCCAATCCCAACTACAATCTCGCTCCCCATTTGCTCGAGTCCCCAACCCTATCGAGGGAGCCTTTGCTGATCACGGATTTCAGTACGCCATCGAATCAGGTCACGATCCCGCTCAGTGCAAGAGTGCTCGTCAATTCGACCATTGCTCCTTCCCTGCGGACGCCGTGGGCGGAACCATCGACGGGACTCTGCGTCGTCCACTTCGATATGGAAGACGGCTCCGAATGGTACTACGAAAGGCCTGCCGTTTTCCGCGGCCAAACGGCTAATTTCAAAGGAGATGGTATCGGACCACCTTTCAGAGGAACTTCGGCAGAACTCGGCGGCCCTCGCCCCATTGGGGGACCGCCACGAGGAGGGCCGCCCCCAAGGGGAGGAACTCCTGCCCAACTGGCTACGGCCGCCATGGAGAATAAAAGGACGGGAATTGAGTACGTTTCTGAAGTCTGTGTACTCGACATCCTCGGCGGCTCGTTACTCCAAAGGACAAGTGGCCCAGAGCTTCGAGCACCCGGTCGTGTTGTTGTCCTGGAGCCGAGCGGAGCCATGCGAGTCCGGAAAGCCAATGTCGATTCTCTCGAAATCGAGCACCTGAAGAATCCTCTTGCCACCGATAGAGTTGGTATGGGGGGCGATCCCAGTATGGGCGGCTTCCCTAGTATGGGCGACCCCGGTATGAGACCGAGGTAACGACTATAAGACTCGCAACCATTAGCGACTCCAACCACAAGGCCGCAACAGCGAACGGAAAGGGATAAATTCCCAACAAATCGAGGTGGGAACACCGGAGAATGTCGGCCCCTTCGACTCCAAAACGTCGACAATGCGATCCTCTGCCTCCAGCAAATGTTGACCAACAGCAAAAGTCTTGGAATGGTGGGAGCGTAGACGATCTTACCGTTTGGTGCTCCGCCTTTCTCCACAAAAACTCTTGATCGAATGAAAAAAAGCGAATCTCAAATCTCGAACCATTATGAGAAACGCGAGAGTGAAGCTCTCACTGCTCTGCCCAAGCCGTTAACCACCTCAACTCGAAAATTCGGACTCGTGTGGGAAGACAAACTCGAAGAGGTTGCCGAACAATGTGAAACGAAACTGCCCGTCTTGAGCGAAGTCGTTGAACGGCATATCGAGAGACAACAGACAGAAGACAGCAGACGGAAAAATGGAGATACATTGTTGCCCGACGACGGAAGCAACCTCCCGACGCATCTGGTTATCGAAGGAGATAATTACCTCGCCCTGTCCGTTTTGAACTACACGCACACCGGAAAAATCAATGTCATCTATATTGATCCTCCGTATAACACGGGCAATAGCGACTTTATCTATAATGATCGATACGTGGACAAAGAGGACACGTACCGCCACAGCAAATGGCTCTCCTTTATGGAAAAGCGACTTGTTCTGGCAAAAAATCTACTCGCAGAAAGTGGCGTTATCTTTATCTCCATCGACGACAACGAACTGGCACATCTGCGATTGCTATGCGACGACGTTTTTGGTGAAGAGAATCGCATCGCCTCATTACCGGTTGTGATGAATCTGAAGGGAAACAACGACGAATTCGGTTTTGCGGGAACGCACGAATACGCTCTTGTCTATGGAAAAAACAAATCCATGACGACGATAAACGAATTTGACATCGACGAGGAAGATGTTATTGCAGAATGGAAAGAAGATGATTACGGGTTTTACAAAAAAGGGGCCACATTGAAAGCAACCGGTGAAGATGCTTTCCGCGAAAACCGACCGAAAATGTTTTATCCCATTCTCGTCGACAAAAAGACAAATGAAGTAGGCACGATCAAAGATGGCGAGTATAACGAAATATACAAAAACAAATTGTTTAACGACGCTTTCGTCGGCGAATTGAAAACCAAGTACGAAAAAGCAGGCTTTTACTTCATTTTACCCAAAGATGAAAGAGGTCATTTTACCCGATGGCGCTGGGGATGGAATAATGAAACGAAAATAAAAATAACAACGGATATTTTGGTGCTAAATGGTAAAAACGGTATTTCGTTGTACAAAAAACAACGACCGGAACTCGGGGATTTACCCACAAAGAAGCCGAAAAGTTTTTTTTACAAACCTGAATACAGCAGTGGAAATGGAACGGCATTAATCAAATGTATGTTTGGAGAAAAAATTTTTAACAACCCGAAACCTCTGGAATTAATCAAAGATTTTTTACGACTTGGGGGAAAAAACTCCGCCACGATTCTTGATTTTTTTGCTGGCAGTGGTACGACGGGTCATGCGGTATTGGAATTGAATGCAATGGACGGCGGACATCGTCAGTTTATTCTCTGTACGAACAACGAAAACTGCATTGCGGAAAACGTAACGTATCCACGGATCAAAAAAGTGATCGAAGGATACGGGGGGAGGAAAGACGGTAGCCAGCAGACGGCAGACGGCGGCAAAAAGGTGGAGGGCATTCCCGCCGAGGTTCGTTATTTCCGTACCGAATTCGTCGAAAAAGACGAAAACGAGATCACTGATGCCGTTCGGTATGAACTGGTCGAACGCGCAACGGATATGCTCAAAATACGAGAGAACACGTTCCCACTTGTTGTACAAAAAGAAAAGCAAGGCAGGCGCCGGTTCGAGATTTATACCAACGTTGCCAAGACAAAATACACCGCCGTGATTTACGATACGACGTCAATCGAAGCGGCCAAGCAAAGCATCGTCGACACGGTCGACGGCTTGCCGGTATCGATTTACATTTTTACGCTGGGCGATGATACGTATGAGAGCGATTTCGACGCTCCGAATTGGAACGTCGAACCCCTGCCGGAGCGAATTCTGCAAGTCTATCGAAAAATTTTTAACCAACCAAAACAGAAAAGGAGAAACAATGCTCCAACTGAAACAATTCCAACAAACCGCCGTTGACAAGTTATTGATATGTGCCCGGAAACTATTCCCTCGAATGGAAAGTTCAGTTTGCGTACTGAAAGCTCCGACCGGTTCCGGCAAAACAATTATAATGGCGGATTTTTTGAAACAATTGTCCGAAGAGGACTTGGGCAACGAAAACGGTTACGTTTTCATCTGGATTGCTCCACGGCAGCTGCATGGTCAAAGTAAAGATAAATTAGATCGGTATTTGGGAAATTCCGTTTATTCCTTGATGAAGATTGAAGAAATGGCAGCCGCCCCGTTGGCGGCAAATACCATTCTTTTCGTGAACTGGGAAAAACTTACGGACACCTATAAACAAAATACCGAGAATGGAAACATTGGTGATTGGTCGAACGTTTATGTCCGTGACCGAGAAGACGGGCGTAGTATCAAGGATGTATTGGCAAAAACTCGGAACGAAGGACGGCAAATCGTTTTAATCGTTGACGAAGCCCACCTGAATGTCGGTAAAGAGCAGAATAACGCCTGGCAATTCATCAAAGAAGTCATTTGTCCCCATGTGACCTTTGAGGTTTCTGCCACGCCGCAAACGGTACCTTCCCACGAAGATTTGAATGACGGCAAAGCGGGGTTGGTCATCGTCAGGTTTGATGATGTCGTTGCCGAAGGACTGATTAAGCGAGAAACGATGATCAACGGAGGTGTGGAAAATTACACGGAATTTGCGGGCAGTGCGGATGAAGTCGTGTTGACGGCGGCTTTGGCAAAACGTAACGATATTTCTCGAATCTATGAACTGGGAGAGATTGCAGTCAAGCCGCTTGTATTGATTCAGCTGCCGAATAAAAACAAGTCGATGAATGACCTTGATCTCCAGATGAAAGCAGAAGTCGAAAAATTTCTTGCCGAGAAGAATATCACGTACGAAAACGGCAAGCTGGCGGTTTGGCTTTCGGAAGAGAAGTCCGAATCACTACAAGGTATTGAGCGTAACAATAGTCCGGTGGAAGTGTTGATTTTCAAGACGGCCATTGCAACGGGCTGGGATTGTCCTCGGGCACAAATTTTAGTGATGCTGCGTCCGATAGGATCAGTAACGTTTGAAATCCAAACGGTCGGGCGGATTTTACGGATGCCGGAAGCCCGGCATTACGACGCCCCCGACTTGAACAGAGCATTTATTTATACGAACATTCCGACGCTTGCCATTAAAGAAGAAAACGAGTCATTGGAATTCTTTAAGGTAAAGACCACCCGATTGAAAAAGGAAATTCAAAACGTCACGCTGCCGAGCGTGTTTTTGCATCGTGTCGATTACGGTGATCTGACGCAAAAATTTGAAAATATCCTTGTTGAGGAATTGGATCGTCGATTCGGAATTACTGAGCAGGATTGGTGGTTGTCCGATGCGTTGGAAAAATTCCGGAGAAAAAAACTACTGGAATTGGAAGTCGAGAAACTGAAGATGCCAATCTTGTCGAATGTTGTTGTGCAAAATATCGACAAAATGGAAGAGGAGATGAGAAACGCCTTTGTCAACAAGGTGAACTTGACGGTTTCGACCCGAAACATTCAGAGGCAGTTTGATTATTTGGCGAACATTTGGTCGTTGCCTTATGCGCCGTCACGTTCGTTTGTCAAAATCAAGCAGGCGATCTACCGCTGGTTTGAGCATTTGGGATATGACCATCGCCGTTACCGGGACGTCCAACGGATTATTACGTGTTCGGAAAAGAATCAGGCTTTCTTTACGGAATGCATCAATGCGGCAAAGGAAACATACGAGGTTTTGCGTCAAGAAAGAATAAGAGAAAAACGTCGGCAGATGGATTTTGTGTTTTCACTGCCGTCGTCGGATGACTTCGGCGATCATTATGAATCCTTCCAGGCAAAAAAATATGTTTATGGCAAGTGTTATTTACGCAAAGACCGTTCGGGACCGGAAAAAGAATTTGAAAAGAAAATCGATGCATCGGACAATGTGGAATGGTGGTATAAGAACGGTGAAAAAAAACAGCAGTATTTTGCCATTGCGTATGAAACAACGATGCCGGAGACGGGGTTTGTCGTTTTACGTGCGTTTTATCCCGATTATATTATCCGTTGGCAAGATGGTCGAATCGGCATTTATGACACAAAGAGCGGTTTTACGGCGGCGGAGGCAGGGCCGAAAAGCAATGTGCTACAAAAATACATCAAAGAACAAGGAACGACATATCCGCTGACTGGCGGCATTTTGCATCATCGCTCCGGCGGATGGTATCTTTTTGACGCAGACGAGTACTCGATTGACCTCACTCACTGGAAACCGTTTGAGTTTTAGGGATCTATTCGACGGTATGGCGTTGATTGTCCGAGATCAAAACGAGACGGAGGCTCGGAGTTGTTCCAAGCGGTGATCGATGTTTTCCCGGCTGATTTCGCGGAGACGGTCGGCACCGAAACCTTCGATCTGGAAACTCGCCGTGACCGTTCCATATGCAAGAGCGGTTTTGATCGTTTCGGCGTCCATGTTGCCCTTTGAAGCAAAGTAGCCCATCATGCCGCCGGCGAAAGAGTCCCCGGCACCGGTCGGATCAACGACGTTCTCCGTCGGGAATGCCGGAACAACGTATATTTCGTATTGACTGACGAACATCGAACCGTGTTCGCCCTTCTTGACGACGACGAATTTTGGCCCCATTGTTAGGATTTTTTTTGCTGCGGAAATGGTACTACGTTCGTCGGTCAACATCTTGGCTTCGCTGTCGTTCAGGACGAGGCCGTCGATCTTCGTCAACAGAGCGGCAAGGTCGGGTCTGGCGATGTTGATCCAGAGGTCCATCGTGTCGGCAACGATCAAGTCCGCCCCTTGAAGCTGTTTGATCGCTTCCAGGCCAGTCGCCGGTGCGCCGTTGCCGATAAACACGTACTGTGCCCGGCGGTACGCTTCTGGGAGCTTCGGTTGAAAATCACCGAGGACGTTAAGCTGAACGTCCAGTGTCTCGCGGTCGTCCATGTTTTCGAGGTACTTTCCCGTCCACCGGAAAGTTTTGCCACCGGGCACAATTTCGAGTCCTGCCGTATCAATTCCATAGTTTTTGAGCAGTTTCGTGTGTTCCTCCGGCCAGTCGTCGCCGACGACACCGACCATCTGAACAGGCCCAAACAGGCTCGCACCGAATGAAAAATGCACTGCCGAGCCGCCGAGAACATCGTCCCGTCGTGCCGAAGGCGTTTGAATGTTATCGATAGCAACCGAACCGACGACCATTAACGTCATGGCAAATCTCCAAGGAGTGGACGACAAAATATGATTTTACCGCAAGGAGAGGACATTTTCAAGGAGCGGCAAAGAGAATATAATACAAATTACGTGTTACGCATCAGATACAATGACGCTTCCATGCAAACCGGTGTTCTTTTTGATATGGACGGTACCCTCATCGACAGCCACGAAACGCATGTCGAGTGTTGGCTTCGTTACGCGGCCAAGGAAGGAGTCGTTCTCGATCGGGACCGCGTTAATTTGACCTTTGGCATGGTCAACCGCGAAATCATCCGATCTTTTTGGCCGACTGAGGTTTCCGACGAAAAAATGATCGAGATCGACCTTGGCAAAGAAGCGATGGTCCGCGATATGTTTCGGGCAAATTTGCCTGTTATGCCGGGGGCGGTGCAACTTCTCCAAACACTTCACGAACTCGGATTCAAGTTGGCCGTCGCTTCGTCTGGTCCGCAGGCCAACGTCGTTTTAGCCTGCGAACTTCTCGGCATCACGCCGCTATTGGATGCCATTGTTACCGGTTCCGATGTTAAACGAGGCAAACCGCATCCGGAGATTTTCCTTACGGCAGCAAACCGGATCAGTGTCGAGCCGCAGAATTGCGTCGTTGTCGAAGACGCCACTGTCGGTATCCAGGCCGCCAAGGCCGCTGGAATGAAATGTATCGCCCTCCTCAGCACCGGCCATACCGAAAGCGAGCTGAAGGGTGCCGATTTAATCGTCCGATCACTTGGTGAAATTACAGGTGAAATTACATTCGCGTTGGTCCGTGCGTCGCAAAGCGGCGTGCCTACTTCTACTGCACAATGATTTTAACCACAAGGCACGAAGAAACACGAAATAACTGAGGAATATCGACCATTCCATTTTTTGTCCGATCTTCTTTATTCTTCGTACTCTTCGTGGATTCGTGGTTCATTTTGATTGTGCTGTCGTACTAACGCCTAACCCTTTTTTATTCCCATGAACTGCAAAATCGAAACGAACAAGGCGAAGTGTGACTGTTCCTACTTGTCCTGTGGCAGACGCGGTATCTGTTGCGACTGTGTGCAATCACATCTTGCCAAGCGTCAGATTCCCGGTTGTTTTTTTCCTCCGGATGCCGAAAAGACCTACGACCGGTCTTTCGAGCACTTCGCAAGGCTGGTGACGGCCAAAAAAGCATAGAGTCGAGGGAAAAGATCATTTCTGTCTTTGTTTGGATGTGCCAAGGCTGTCCTTTGAAGGTCAATTTTGTCACAATATCAATTCAAGAAGTGAGATTGTCCCCATTATTCCAGAAAGCCGGCAAGCTGACGGGAGCGAACGGGATGCCGTAGCTTGCGTACTGCCGTGGCTTCGATTTGCCGAACACGTTCCCGAGTTACCGAGAACATTTTGCCGACTTCTTCGAGCGTATAGACGGACCCGTCCACGAGACCGAAACGCAATCGGATGATTTCGCGTTCCCTTTGTGTCAGTGCCTGGAGGACCTCGTTGATTCGGGTTGCGAGCAAGTCCCGCTGATAGACGATTTCCGGCCCTGGTTGTTTTGTGTCTTCGACAAGATCACCGAAGGAATTCTCCTCGCAGTCGCCAACGGGCAGATCAAGCGAAACTGGTTGGCGTTCGACATGGAGTGCCTGTACAACGTCCTCACGGCTCATGTTACAGAATCGGGCAGTATCATCGATGGAGGGCGCGGCGCCATACTTGAACGACAATTCCCGTGTAACGCGGCGAACCTTATTTAACGTTTCGAGCATGTGAACGGGAACTCGGATCGTTCGGACGTTATCGGCAATGGCTCGGCTGATTGCCTGCCGAATCCACCAGGTGGCGTAAGTCGAAAACTTGAAACCACGACGCCATTCAAATTTGTCAACCGCCTTCATCAGACCGGCGTTGCCTTCCTGGATCAAATCAAGAAAACTGAGGCCGCGATGACGAAATTTTTTGGCAATGGCAACGACAAGTCGCAAGTTTCCGGACGAAAATACCCGTTTTGCTGTTTCATATTGCTCTTGGAGTCGACTCGCCTTGTCCAAGCGACGTCTAATCGAGGCCGGTGTCTCCAAGGTCAGCCGCATCAAGGAAAGTAATTGCCTTCGATAAGAAAGAAGCAGTTCCGCCGAACCGGGATCATCGATGGCAAGATGTTTCAACTTCTGAATGCGATCGTAAACGGTAGCGATCGTGTGCCCGATCACAAGGATTCGCCGCAAACAAGGAATTAATAGCGGAATTCGCAATTGAAGTTCCAAAATCAGCCGGACTGCCCGGTTTCGACGTCGTCGCAAACGTAACGAAGCCTCGCGCCGTTCCTCCGGAGCTGTTGACCGGGATACCATGATCCGGAAATCGACACGATTCCGAACCAATATATTCTCCAGCGTCTCAATATGGGTGACGATAGTCCGAGCAAGGTGTTTTTTTTTGGCGGAATCCGAAACGGCAATGTCCACGGTCCGGTCCAAACGCTGTTCCCCGGAAATTGTCCGTCGAATAATTTTCACGACTTCACGGATGACGAAGTCTGATGCAAGAACATGACGGTAATAAGCACGACGGGCGATCACAATTCTGACGGCGATGCCTCGTTCTTCTTCCGGACTCAGCAAGGGTAACCGTCCCATCTGACTCAAATAGATGTGAACAAGATCGGAGAGAGAATCACCTTCCGGAATGCCGCCGGCCGCAGTATCAAAAGAGTCAAAATCGTCGTTTGTTTCCCTAAACGAATTTGAAGCCGACAAACCGGAACTCAACGTGACCGTTTCCCGACGACAAAATGGAACATCGTCGCCAGGCGACATCTCGAAATCGTATTTGAAGGGCGCAAATTGAATCGTCATACCAGTACCTCACCGAATCGTAAACGTATGAGGAAACTTTCGACCCGCAAAAGACAGTGCCAGTCACAAGAAGATAATAGAGCACGTTTCGTGCCAAAATGACACAATACAAAAAATCGACGTAACTTGTTAATTAAAGAAAGGTTACAAAAAAAATCGTTCTGGATGACATAAAAAGGTGTATCTTTTTGCGTCATCAGAAAAGAGGCGGGAGCTCACTGTTGCAAAATGATACACTCTGCGGCGTTATGTGCGGGAGCCTTGCAATAATTTGTGACTTTAACAAAAAGGAACCTTACACGATTCACCGGCGACCTCTCGAACGTAGCGTGGCACCGCATAACCGGGCATGCGGCTGTGAAGTTCTGCAACGAGATGCCGTCCGATTTCCGGTAAAACCTCAAAATGAGCAGAACCGGCAACCCTGTCAAGCTGGTGGAGATAGTAAGGAAGAATACGACTGTCAACCAATTTTTCAAAGAGACGTTGTAAGGTTTCGAGGTCATCGTTGACCCCCCTGAGTAATACCGTTTGCGACATGACTGGAACGCCGATGTCAATCAGCGATTCGATACGCTTCAAGACTTCTTCATCAAGCTCATTCTGGTGATTGACGTGCAAAACGAGGTAAAGTGGAAGAAAAGTACCGAGAATGTTGATCAGTTTCCCATCAACGCGTTCCGGATCGACAATCGGTAACCGGGAGTGAATACGGATACGCCGGATATGGGGAATGAGCGACAGTTCGTATAAGAGATTCATCAATTCTTGATTTGTCAGGCACAAAGGGTCGCCGCCGCTAAGAATGACTTCGTGAACATCCTTTGCCTCTCGGATCGGATCAAGCGACAGGTCGGTGTTTGGCGGTAGAAAGTGTCGTCGGAAGCAGAAACGGCAATTCACGCCACATTCGCTTGTCGTTAAGATCAAAGCGCGTCCGGGATATTTTCGGAGTATCTCGTTAGGTGCTCTGCTTCCTTCGCCGACAGGATCGGTCGTAAACTCGGCAATGGATTGCAATTCAACGTTTTGCGGTAGTATTTGTAACAACAGCGGGTCTTTCGGATTGCCGCGTTCCATGCGACGAAGAAAGGAAAGAGGAACGAACAGTGGCAATTCGTCCGCAGCCTTTTGACCGTCTCGTAAAACGGTTTCCGGAAGTTCCAGCCATTTGCATAGTTCCGCGAGATCGGTGCAAACGTGAGTGGTGTGAGATACGGTATGCGAGGTTTTCATAACCCGGTCGATTTGGAAATCAAGTCGATGAAAATTCTGAAAATTCAATGATACAACAACTGGGACAAAATCGAGACTGTATCATGAAAGTATACCCAAAACGGCAATAAATTGACATTTTGAAAAGAGCTAAGGTAGGCGACTTTTTTCGGGCGACTTTTTCGGTAGGCGACTTTTTCCAAAAGTCGCGTGCGGCATTCCGCACAAGGAACCCTTGGTAAGCAATTTTCTCCGAAAATTGCGTCCGTTTCGGAGAAACTGACCTACCATATCCTGAGT
>Ga0099364_10007164_pt1 | contig 16011 bp, 11 predicted proteins | sample TergutTh196P3_FD_73070 | JGI IMG/M metagenome (GOLD analysis project Ga0099364, IMG submission 73070) | Microcerotermes parvus P3 segment gut microbial communities from Pointe-Noire, Republic of the Congo - Th196 P3 | ecosystem: Host-associated > Arthropoda: Insects > Digestive system > Gut ...
GGAAGTGGATGAACCGGGAAATAAAAGCGTTATTATTTATGAACGCCGGCAGGTTTATGCTGCATCCATGATGTACAGCATAAAAAACCTTGGTTTAAACTGCACTCTTGTTTCCAGCGACAGAGAACTGGAAAATGAATTATCGAAAAATAAATTTGATTATATTTTTATTTCCTATTTTCTATATAACCGAAACCATAAGCAAATTCTTCCGCATTCTAAAACAATGAGGATTACCGTTCTTACAGAGTTTGGCGAAGCGGTTCCGGATAAAAATCTAAATATACTTGCAATGCCGATTCATGTAATATCCATTGCTAACTTAATTAACGGATCTTCAAGCAATTTTACGTATAACGAAACAAAGGAGTTATATGTAAGATTTTCCGCTCCGGATGCAAGGATTCTGGTGGTGGATGATATTAGCACCAATTTGAAGGTTGCAGAGGGGCTCCTTATTCCCTATGGAATGAAGGTTGACGTATGCGGCAGCGGATTGGAAGCAATAGATATATTAAAGAGTAACCAATATGACCTTGTATTTATGGATCATAAAATGCCGGGGATGGACGGCATAGAAACCGCAAAATTCATAAGGATGATGGGAGAAGAAAATACCTATCTTAGGGAAATTCCCATAATAGCACTTACTGCAAATGCGGTTGCGGGAACAAGGGAAATGTTTTTGGAAAGCGGGTTTAATGACTTTATGTCCAAGCCGATTGATACAGCCAAGATGAACATGATCCTAGAAAAATGGCTGCCGGAAGAAAAACAACAGGGTGCATCATACGAAATTATCAACATTCCGGGTCCTTATAAAATAGACGGCAATATAAACATAGAAGGTGTGGATACAGGTACGGGAATATTCTTATCGGGCGGAAAGCCGGAATTATACATAGAAACCCTCGCTGCTTATTATAGAGACGGCCTTGAAAAGATAAGGAAAATAAAATCCTGCATTGAAACTGAAGAGCTGGAATTGTACACCATTCATGTTCACGCATTAAAAAGTGCATCCGCCAATATTGGTGCCTTTAGTATTTCTGAAGAAGCTAAGGCCCTTGAAAATGCGGGAGATGATAAGGATCTGCTTTACATAGAAAAGCACAATGATATATTTTTATTGAACCTAAAGCTTCTTTTGGATAATATAAGCCTTGTTCTGGCAGCCTATAGGAAGTCTCTGGAAGAAAGCAGTGATATGGAAAATGCGGATTCTATAAAACCTGACCTTGTAAAATTGAAAGATGCAATAATCTCCTTGGATGCAGGAACAATAAACAGAATAATAGAATCTTTAAAAGATTTTACCTTACCAGACGAATTAAATCAAATAATTACCGAAATTTCGGATTGTATATTATTCGCAGAATTTGATAAGGCTGTGGTTTTAATAGACAGCCTATTGGAGCAGGAGCAAAATGTATAAAAAAATACTAATGCTGTTTGCATTTATCATAATTTTTACCCTTGCAGGATGTTTCTCCTTCCAAGAAAGCCAGGAAAGCATTCAAACCCAAAAGAGTTTCTTTTTCATAATAATTTCAGCTTTAATTCTATTCGTCATGCTGGCAATTATGATTGTCCTTTTCATTGTCAATCTAAAAATCAGAAAAACCACAGCTAAACAGGCTTCCATTCTTTCTGCAATCTACAATTCCATTCCAGCCCTTGTTTTTACTAAGGATTTAAACAGCCGTTATACTACCAGCAATAGCAGATTCAAGGAAGATATTGAGCTTGACGAGAGCAATATAATCGGAAAAAATTACAACGAATTAAGGAATCTTAATACCGGAGAGGATATTACATACCGCGAGACGGAAAAAAGGGTAATGGAAGAAAAAATTACTCTGACAGAAGAAAATCTTAGGAAGCTCCCTGACGGAAGCTTATCGGCTAATGAAATTATCAGAACACCTCTGATCTTGAATGATAAGGTGGTTGGTCTTTTGGGATTGGTTTTTGACATTTCCGAAAGAAAGAAAACAGAAGAAATAGCCAAGAAAGAGTATGAACGTGCAAGGGCTGTTATAGAAGAGAGAAATAATTACCTTAATACGATTAACAGCGTATCTGCGGTTCTGCTTGAGCCTGATGTAGACAAATTCGAAACGCACCTCTATTACTCAATGAGCCTGCTTGCAAATGCTGTCAATGTTGACAGAATAATGATTTGGGAAAATAAAAGAATTGACGGTGTATCTAGCTGTATTCGGCTCTATGAATGGCCTCAAGGATCTGCATCACTTAACAATTCACAGGTACCCAAAACTATTCCATATAATACCGGTTTTGAAGAATGGGAGAGAACTCTTTTAAGAGGAGAGACGATTAACAGCCCTGTCAGATTCAGGCCGGGAAGCGAAAAATTTCTCTTATCTGCATGGGGAGGCATAATGTCAATTCTGGCTGTGCCTGTCTTCATGAATGATGAATTCTGGGGCTTCTTTGTTTTTGAGGAACATCAATATGAAAGAATTTTTACAACTAACGAAGTTTCCATTCTGAGATCCGGAAGCTTATTAATAACCAACGCTCTTTTAAAGCAAAACATTACCCAAAGTTTAAAAAATACATCAGGAGAGCTGGAAAGCGCCCTTATTAAGGCACAGGAAGCAAGCAATGCAAAAAGTGATTTTCTTGCAAAAATGAGCCATGAAATAAGGACTCCCATGAATGCAATAATAGGAATGACAGAACTTGCATTAAGAACAAATAATTATAATGATGCATTGGAACATATTCTTACTGTAAAGCAGGCAAGCGCAAATCTTCTTTCAATCATAAATGATATTCTGGATTTTTCAAAAATAGAAACAGGAAAACTGGAAATAGCTTCGGAAGAGTTCTCTTTTTCTACCCTTGCCAATGATGTAATCAGCATTATAAGAATGAGGGCGGTAGATACACGCGTACGTTTTATTGTCAATATAAACAGCTCCCTTCCAAATAGGCTTATAGGAGATGAAATCCGCATTAGACAGGTTCTATTAAATATCCTGAATAATGCAATTAAATTTACAGAAAAAGGCTTTGTCTCTTTCGGTGTTTCCGGAGAAATGATAGACGAAAGAACGATAAATTTTATTATGGAAATAGAAGATTCAGGAATAGGCATTAAAGAAGAAGATAAACAGAATCTCTTCAGGGATTATACGCAGTTTAATCAGGGAAAAACCAGAGAAATAGAAGGGACAGGACTTGGTCTGGCTATAGCAAACAGCATTGTAAAGGCCATGAATGGAAATATTAAGGTAAAATCCGAATACGGGGTTGGAAGCAAATTTACAATAAGTATTCCCTTAAAAATAGGCTCCCTGGATAAAATAGCAAGGGTAAACGATCCGGAAAAAGCTAATGTTTTACTGTACGAAAGACGTGAGGTAAACGCAGCCTCCATTATATTCAGCCTGAAAAATCTTGATGTAAAAGGTGCTATTGTCTCAAGTGACGAAGAATTAAGTGAAAAACTGTCGGCCAATGTATTTTCTCACATATTTATATCGCATAACCTATACAGGAGCAATGCCGAAACAATAGAAAAATACGGCAGGGGTATTAAAATAGTGGTACTGGCCGAATTCGGCGAAACAATTCCAGACAAGAACCTGAATGTTGCAGCCATGCCCGTGCATACCATATCCATAGCCGGCATATTAAACGGTACTTCCGGAAGTTTTGCATATAACGAAAACAAGGAATTGATCGTAAGGTTTACGGCTCCTGAAGCAAGAATTTTAGTGGTGGATGACATTAACACCAACTTGAAAGTGGCAGAAGGACTTCTAATGCCTTATAAAATGAATGTGGATCTATGCAAGAGCGGCATGGAAGCAATAGACATGATCAAAAAAACCCCCTACGACCTTGTTTTCATGGATCATAAAATGCCGGAAATGGACGGAGTGGTAGCTACCGGTCTTATAAGAAATATGAAAACGGAAAATTCCTATTACGAAAAAGTTCCAATAATTGCATTAACAGCCAATGCAGTAGCGGGAACAAGGGAAATGTTTCTGGAAAATGGTTTTAATGATTTTATGTCTAAACCCATAGATACAATAATAATGAACTCCATCCTTGAAAAGTGGATTCCAAAAGAAAAGCAAAAGGGCTCCGTACTGGAATCCATTATAACAAATCAAATTGAACGCGAAGACATTATAGAGATAGAGGGTGTTGATACAGAAAGAGGAATTTACCTTTGCGGAGGCACAAACAAGCTCTACCTTGAAACTTTGGAAATTTTCTGCAGGGACGCTGCAATAAAAATCGAAGAAATAAAAAAGAGCCTTGAAAGCTCAGACATGGCATCTTATGGGATTAACATACATGCCTTAAAAAGCGCATGTGCAAATATCGGAGCAGGAGCTCTTTCCGAAGAAGCCAAAGAGCTGGAAACTGCAGGCGATAATAATGATATGAATTATATAAACAATAGGAATGAAGAATTCATGGAAAAGATGGAGTTTTTCATCCTTAATGTTTTAAAGGTACTGGAAGAACAAAAAAACAACTCCATGGAAAGCAAAAGAGAAACCAATATTATAGAACTAAAACAGGATCTGCTGGAACTAAAAACAGCAATAAATAACATGGATGCAGAAAATATTAACAATATTACCGATCGTCTTAATTTAAATTCACATCCATCTGAGATAGCCGAGCAGATTGAAAGTATATGCGAATATGTTCTTTTTTCCGAAATGGACAAGGCAATTGAATTAATAGACAGCATTTTAGAAATCTAATTTTTGGAGAAACAGGAAAAGGTCTTTCCTGTTTATACCCCAATTCCTTCCGAAATACTCAAGTGCACATGATGAAATTTTCATAAACCTGTCAAAAACTCTTTCTTGTGCCGGAAGTAAAACAGGCATAAGGGCAGAAAAATGATTGCGGTTAACGATGACTTCCCAAAAACGCGCGAAATTCTTTAGTTTTTCGATCTGACTTGCCGGCAGAACCCCGCTTTTGATTATTTCATAGGGAGGTTTTGATGAATAGATCATTCCCATGGATTCACTATGTTTAAGAATGGGAGTGCCGGGAAGGCCTTTTAAAATCCCAAGCTGGATTTCTAATCTTTTCTCACTATTGGGTGTTTGCGAATCAAATGCCTGTAAAAGATTTTTATTCAGGGATAACCATAGGCGATCAAAACCTTCCCCAAAGGAATCCATGTCTTCTCCGGGCAAGCCGGCAATAAGATCCACATGAAGTATTGCATTAGTTTTTCCTGCAAGGAATTCAAGATTTTCCAGCTCGGTTTCAATATTGGATGAAGACGAACGCTTAATAAGTTTCCGCACTAGGGGATTTAATGTTTGTATTCCAATTTCCAGCCTTAATGAACCGGAAGGAAAACGCATAAGAGTATTTTTTAACTCCAATGGAAAATTATATGGCAGCATTTCAAAATGCACACAGAAAGGATTATTAATATATTTTTCTGATTCTATGTGTGAAAGAAAAAAGTTCATTATCCTGACTGCTCTTTCGGAATCATGGTTAAAGCAGCGATCCAGAAATTTAAAGGTTCTGCCTCCCCTTTCAATAATTTTCTCCATTTCTAAAAGAAAGGAATCCAGAGGAAAGTCCCTTATCCTTTTTGTATGTGCGCCATGACAATATTCACATTTATATGGGCAGCCTCTGGATGCTTCCACATAAATATGTTTTTTTTGCAAATCCAATTCTGTATATAATCCATAGGGAAAAGACAGATCATTTAGATCTTCTTCTGTATGTGCATTATTAATGAAATAAGGCTCTTTGGGTATACCCATTGGTATACCCATAGCAGAACCTATATCAGATTCCCCTGTAAAATTTCGGGAAAATAAAATTTTTTGGCAAAGCTCCCTAAAACTTTTTTCTCCCTCTCCCAATACTATATAATCCGCATAGGAAAATATTTCCGCTTCTTTTAAGCCGGAAAGCTCCGGACCTCCAATAATTATGACCGGCCTTTGTGCAGCATAACTTTTTTCCTGCCATTTTTCAAAAAGGCTTTTTAAGAGTTCCAAACTTGCTAAATGATTCCAGACAGAAACAGAAAGCCCTAAAATTTTAGGCTTTGAAGCAATAATCGGATCGAGTTTTTCGTTTATGGGCTGACGGAGTGCAAATTCCAGAATTTCACAATTATCTTCCAATTCTCCAAGGTTAGCCTTTAAAAGCCTTAAGGCAAGAGAAGGATGTATCCATTTTGCATTTATTACAGCAAGTACAATATCAGGCATTATTGCCGAACATATTCCTGGTTCCTGTTTCCCATTCAGCTGCGGCTTCCATAACAAGCCTTTCTACTTCCTGCCAGTTATCGGCACGGGGACCCGGTAAATCGCGGTTGGTGGAATTGGAAAAAACAATGGTTCTGCAGCCCAGCTCCCTTAGACGCCTAACATTGGAGGGAGCATCATCAATGTAAATATGTGCACCAACCGCTCCCTTGTCTGCCATAAAACAAAGATCCCAATATGGTATGTCCCAGTTTTCCAGCCAGTCTATGGTCTGAATACCGGAGGCCCTGTGGGAATATTTTAAAAATAACCTGTGAGTAATAATCCTGATTCTTATTCCCCTGGCGGACAGTTTTCTTAGAACAGCAGGTGCATCCTTAATTGGTTCCATATTTCCAAAAAGGTTCCTCTGCGTAACGGCAAAACGATGAAGCCTGTCATAGCCTCCGTATTCACTAAGCCCCCACTCTTCCAAACCATAACTAACTTCGGTGGTAAGAGATTCTAGCGGTTTTGCAAGCCATTCTGCCGCAATCTTGCGCATGGCACCGTAAAAGTCACCCACCACTCCATCCAGATCTACTCCAAAAATAAAACTGCTCTGATCCATAATTATTCCTCGTTAATACAAAAGCCTGGAAATTAATACTGCCATGCTTCTTTCTGCAAGCCTGTAATATGAAATATTTTCCAGAGCCATCTCCCTGCCGCTTTCCAGAATATCCATGGGAGAGGCAAGGCCTGTGTCTATGGCGCGCAGCCATTTCTTCCCGTCAAGCGGGTCTGCAATCTTAAAATTAACGGCTTTTTCGCTGCCGTTAAACATTATGAAGAAATCGTTATCGTCTCTATCAGCAAGCACATCCGCCCTGCTGCCATCCATTCTAAGAGCCAGACAGTGGCCGATATCTTCCCAGTCAGGAAGCTCTCCCTTTTCATCAAACCAGCTAATATCCGGTGTGGCATTATAATTACCGTCCCTGCCTGTGTAAAACTCCGGCCTCATAAAACCGGGATGCCTGCGTCTGAATGCAATAATTTCCTTTACAAAGCGGAACAGATCTTTATTTACAGAAAGCAGGGACCAGTCATGCCAGGAAATTTCATTGTCCTGACAATAGGCGTTATTGTTTCCATTCTGGCTTCTTCCCATTTCATCTCCTCCCAGCAGCATGGGAGTTCCAAGGGAAACCATTAGGGAAGCAATGAAATTTTTCATATGTCTTATTCTGAATAGATCAAGTTTAGCATCCGGGCCTTCTATTCCATAATTCGAGCTCAAATTATTGTCGTTACCATCTCTGCCTTCTTCCCCGTTTGCTGCATTATGTTTTTTCTCGTATGTAAGGAGATCCTTTAAGGTAAAGCCGTCATGACTGGTAATAAAATTAATGGAATGAAAAGGTTTTCTGCCGTCTCTTAAATAAAGATCCGAGCTGCCGGATAATCTTGTAGCAAGATGCCTTGTTTCCTTGCTGTCTCCCCGCCAGTAACGGCGAAGCTCATCCCTGTATTTATCATTCCATTCCGCCCAGCGGCCGCCGGGGAACCAGCCAACCTGATATGCTCCGCCAGCATCCCAGGCTTCGGCAATAATCTTTGTATTGCGCAATACGGGATCTTCTGCTATCTGACGCAATACAGGGGGGTTTTCCATAAGATGCCCGTTTTCGTCCCTGCCAAGGATGGATCCAAGGTCAAAGCGGAATCCGTCCACATGCATTTCAAGAACCCAGTAACGAAGGCAGTCAAGAATAAAACTTAAAACAACAGGATGATTGCAATTAACGGTATTTCCGCAGCCGGAATAGTTTTTGTAAAAACGCCTGTTCTGTGTAAGCATATAATATATGGAATTATCCCAGCCCCGGAATGAAAAGGTCGGTCCCATTTCATTGCCTTCGGCAGTATGGTTAAAAACAATGTCCAGTATTACTTCTATACCTTCCTTGTGAAGCTCCCTCACCATTTCCTTGAATTCCCTTACCGCTCCTCCCGGACCATGATCACTTGCATAGGAAGATTTGGGCGCAAAAAAAGCAACGGTAGAATAGCCCCAATAATTTACAAGCTTTTGTCCTGTAAGGGGATTCACATTGAAAAGTTCATTTTCGTTAAATTCCTGCAGGGGAAGAAATTCCAGACTGGTAATTCCAAGATCCTTTAAATAAGGAATTTTTTCTAATACTCCCTTATAGGTACCGGGAGCAGAAACCTGAGAATTCGGGTTACGAGTTAGACCCTTAACATGGGTTTCGTACAATATGCTGAAACGCAGAGGTTAATTAAGAGGTTTGTCTCCCTGCCAGTCAAAATAATCGTCTATTACAATGCATCTTGGCATGGAATAAAGATCGTCCTTATATGAATATGAAAGATCTTTGGAAATGGAATAAGAATCGTAAGCAATACTTGCCCTGAAGTCCCAGCCGGAAATGTCTGTAAGGGCCTTAGCATAGGGATCCAAGAGGGTCTTATGGGAATTAAATCTATATCCTTTTTCAGGTAAATAGGGACCATCAGCCCTGTATAAATAGCAGGTATTGGCTTTTAGATTAGGAATAAAACAATGCCATACATCGCCCGTTCTATTTATATGAATATCTAGATTAATTTCAGTATAGAGGGAGCCGGGCTCTGATGATTCAAAAAGAATCAGGGTCACTCCTGTAGCATTGCGGGAAAAAACAGCAAAATTAACTCCCTTCTCGGAGGGGGTTGCACCCAAAGGCAGAGCCTTCCCGCTTTCTACGGTAAAATTACCGAAGGACATGGAGCTATTTTAACATGAATTGAATAAAACATCAATTTGACAAAATTTAAAAATAATCTAAAACAAAGACAGTCATTGCACCTTAAAAAAATTTGTCCTATAATTATACAGTAGTGAGAAAATTGATATTTTTGGTATTTTTTTTAAACATAATTCGGATGCCATTCGGCACCGGAATACCGGCGGTCTTTGCACAGGATCTTAATCAGAGCATTCCTGATGCAGTCAGAAGGCCCGAAAGGGGGGAAGCTCCGCGTTACCCCATTGATATGGTGATAGGAAATCTGGGCCAGGGAAGCGCACCTTATGGTGCTTATATTTATGCGAGGAATATTTTATCGAGTCTTACAGGAAATAATGTGTCTGCAATTAATTCTATTTTAAGCGGTCATGGTACCTTAATTAGAGATGAAATTATTAACCTTAGACCGAGAAATTACCGAATTGGAGGAGGCAGAACAGAGAGTGACGGAAGTATTTCATTTTTAATACGTTTATTGAGCCAGAACGAAAGCATTACAGGAGAATTATTTATTCGTCAAAATGAAGAAAATGAATGGTTCATGGATGGCATAATTCTGGAGGAAAGAAGATCCATTAGCGAAATCAGAGATAGTTTCCGCTATGACTTTAGCCCCTATGAAAGGTTTTATTAACAGGCAGAAAGATGGCAACACCCATTAAAAGAATCGAAAAAGATTTTTATCTTAAAATACTCTTTGACGAACAGATCCCGCTTATTCTTAACAGGGATCAGATGCAATATACCCTTAGAGCTGAGAAGCCTCCAAAAGAAGAAATTCAATTAAGAATAAACCGTCTGATATACGATCTGGAAAACAGCGAAAAACTGGATCTTATTTTCAAATTCCGCGGGCAAACAATCAGTTTTTCTGCGGAAATAATATCTGTTAGGGAAAGAACAATAATAATAAAGGAACCGGAATATCTATATAAAAATCTGGACAGATCCTTTTCCAGGGTTTCCGCTCCTCCCGACCTTCAGGTAAGATTCTCCTTTACAAGCGACAGGTACTCTCTGTCCTATCCCAAAATAAATGAATTTGAGCCGGAAGAAGAAGAAGAAATTTTCAAGTCTCTTGATCCAAGGGATTTAAGCGGCTTGATAAATCAGATGGAAGTTCTGATAAAACGATTTGCAACCGGTTATAAAATTGTTGTTTTTAAAGATATTCTGCCCTATAGCATCGAAGAAAGGGTAATAGCTGAAACAGGGAGATCTCTGTATATAAGGTCTACACTCATGCCCCTTCCCTTTGAAGATCCATATCCTAGAAAGAAACTTATTACAGAAGAAATATTCAAGAATTTCCTTATAGATACAGATCAGGATTTTCCAAATGCAGATACGGCCTACAATAAATTTTTAAAACAAAAGCATGATAAGGGAATTTATTCAGATTTATGGATGCCCATACTTTTTCAGGAATATGTAATAGGTTATATTAGGGTCTGGATAGATAAGGAAGGATTGCAGCTCTTCGATTACGGAGTGGTGGACAGTCTTTTCCAGTTTTCCAAAATACTTGCCCATTCGCTTAAGATAAACCGCTATTTTGAATCAGGAAAAATTAAGAACGATCCCTTTGACGGCAGGATCATTGACATAAGCGCATCAGGACTTCTTTTCTCCTATCCCATTTCCAATATTTCATCCACTTTGCTTCAGGACACAACCCTTTCTGTAGAGTTAAGAACTCCGCAGCGCACTGTTAAATGCAAAGCCAGAATTGTAAGAACCTTTAAGGATAAATTCCGTGAATATTACGGCTGTATTTTTACACAAATGCAGCCGGAGGATTTAAGATTTTTCTTTGAATATATTTACGGCAAAACATTTACGGACAAGGATGCGGCCTTTCTTTCAGGGCAGGTATGAGCAAGACAGGTATGAAACCCTATCTTTCGAGTTTTCTGTATACCTGTTTATCCAGCCTGTCCGCGTTTTCCCCGGTTTTCTCACGCCTCCATTGCGCATAATCTGACCAGTTCCCGTCATACCAAACCACTTCATCCCTTTCAAAGGCAAGAATATGACTTGCTATTCTGTCAAGGAACCAGCGATCATGGCTGATAATCAAGCTTACACCGGCAAATGTATCTATGGCCTCTTCCAGAGCCCTAAGGGTATTTACATCCAAATCGTTTGTGGGCTCATCCAAAAGAAGGACATTGGCGCCTTCCTTAAGCATTAGGGCAAGATTGAGCCTGTTTCGCTCTCCGCCGGAGAGTACGCCAACCTTCTTTTGCTGATCCGTTCCGGAAAAATTATACCATGCGCAATAGGCTCTGGAATTAACTTCCTTCCCGCTGATTGTGCCGTCCTTGGATGAAACCGCACCAATTCTTATTATATCCAATCCTCCTGAGAGCTGCTCCCATACGGTCTTTTCACCGTCCAGCTTTTCCCTCATTTGGTCGGCCCATGCAAGCTTAACAGTTTCACCAAGCCTGAGTGTTCCGGAATCCGGTTTTTCCAATCCGGTAATAATTTTAAAGAGTGTTGTTTTTCCCGCCCCGTTTGGACCAATAATTCCGATACATGCTCCGGGAGGAATGCTGAATTCCATGTTTTCAAAAAGTAATTTTTTCTCCCCGTCTGCCAATGGGTAGGATTTGGAAAGCCCCTTTGCTTCTATTACAAGCTGGCCCAAACGGGGCCCGGCTGGAATGGTAATCTTATTTTCCCTTATCTTTTCCCTTTGATCATCCTGATAGAGTTTTTCGTATTGGTTAATTCTGGCCTTGCTTTTTGCATGCCTGCCGCGGGGACTCATTCTAATCCATTCAAGCTCCCTTTGAAGCTGCTTCCTTCTTTCGCTGTCTCCCTTTTCTTCGAGAGCAAGACGCTGTTCCTTCTGCTCTAGCCATGACGAATAGTTACCCTTCCAGGGAATTCCTTCTCCCCTGTCCAGTTCCAGAATCCATCCCGCAACATTATCTAAAAAATACCTGTCGTGGGTAACGGCTATTATTGTTCCTTCATAGTCCCTTAGATGCCTTTCCAGCCAGGCAACAGTTGCCGCATCCAAATGATTTGTTGGCTCATCAAGAAGAAGAATGTCGGGTTTTTTTAAGAGAAGCCTGCATAATGCGACACGACGTTTTTCCCCTCCCGAAAGATGATCTACAGGGGAATTTGCCGGCGGACATTGCAATGCTTCCATGGCAAGTTCAATCCTATTATCAAGATTCCATCCGTCCAAAGCTTCAATTTTTTCCTGCAGCTCAGCCTGTTTATTTCCGAGTTTTTCATAATCCGCATCGGGATCTCCGAATGCTTCGCTTACCTGATTAAATTCATCTATTATATCCAGCAGCTCCTTTACACCTTCAGAAACAATTTCCTTTACAGTTTTGCCGCTTTCCAAATAAGGTTCCTGCTCCATAAATCCTATTGTATAACCCGGACTAATGGAGATATCGCCTGTGAATTCCTTGTCCACTCCGGCCATTATTTTTAAGAGACTGGATTTACCCGATCCGTTCAACCCAAGAACGCCTATTTTTGCACCATAATAATAGGAAATCCCAATGTCTTTAAGCACCACTCTGGTTCCATGTTTTTTAGAAACCCGGTACATGGAATAAATAACTTTTTTATCATCAACGGTTGACATATGGGAAGTTTATCATATCTACTTAAAAGCAGATAGACTATTCTTTGAAAGTAAATTATTGGATAAACGGTTCTTTAGTGAAGAAAGTCCGGAGTCCACCGTTCCAAGGGGAATCCCAAGAATTTCGGCTATCAATCTATTGGATGCAGTTTGCCGGATTTTCCCAAGGCGTATCTTCATGGATGCGAATCTTTTCTTCGCTCTTTTTAAACGATCCCCTAATACAAAATGATAATCCGTTCCTGGCTGTGCATGGCTCAGCATTTTCTGGTAGGAAAGGCAGCGATGGTATTGAAGATGCAATCTTTCCTGAAGCTCCTTGTATTCCAGCTCCTTGTCCATACGTTTTACCCTAATTTCATCAATCATTTTACGAATATCTTCTTTTTGCAGCCTGTTAATTTTAGCTACATAAGACACCATTTCGTCTGTTGCGCAATAATAACTTTTTAATAATAAAAATAAGAGCTGTCTTGGATTTAAATCATCAGGAGAAATCTTCATTTTTAAAGGTTTAAAATATTCAGGTTCACTTTCAAAGAGCTTCATCTCCTCTGCCCTAGCCTGCCAGCAAACATATTCGGTATAGGAATGGTCGGCTTCGCGGGATCTATATTCCTTTGCCGCACCATGAATGAGGCCTGTTATATAGGCATCGAAGGAAGAGCCTGTTTCCTTGTAAATATCTACAGCTCTGGAAAGTCTTGAATAAAGCCAGGAAAGGAAATCACTCCAGCGGTCATCATTTTTCTGGAAAATATTATATCTGCCCGGATTAGAAAGAAGGTAATGGTAAATTTTTCCTTCAAGTTCTTTACGATTTATGGTTCCGTTTTTAAATAAGCAAAAATAATCGGAAAGAGGCCTATCATTAGGCTTTTCAATAAATTTCTCGTTACACACCATGGACTCCTTGGTAAAAAATGATAATAGTAATACGGAGTCCGGATGAATTACACTTTGATAAATATTACATTTAACATAAAAATTTATTAAATTTAATTAAATTCTTTTTCGAAAGCAGAAAGGATTTCGGGGATAAGGAGATCTATGGTTCCGTTAATTTTTAAGCCGGCAGCATTCCTGTGGCCTCCCCCTCCAAAGGAATGGGCAATCCTTCCCACATCTACAGAATCCCTGGAACGGAATCCCACAGTGCAGTATTCAGGACTCTCCTGACGTATAATGACAATGGCTTCCACTCCCTTAACATTTTGAAGGATCTGATAAAGACTGTCGGTGTCTCGGCCTTCAAGACCATATTGTTTCGTCTCTTCAAGTTTTTCATAAGAGAGAATCAGCTTTCCGTCAAAATGAGGTTCTGCACGTATTAGGATATGTCCGATGAGTTTTCTGGAATCAAGACTTTTACCGCCATGTATTGCGGCAAATGCATTTTTTGGATTGGCTCCAAGGGCAATTAAATGTGCGGCAATATTAAAAATTTCCTCTCCCCTTCGGCTCACATGACGAAAGAAACCGGTATCTGTACATAAGCCAAAGAAAAGGAATTCCGCTTCCTCTTTATTTGGAACAAGATCCAAGGCAATAATGAGTTTATAAACAAGAAAGGTGGTAGAGGGGGCTTTATCGTCCAATAGAATGGGACCTGTTTCTGAACCGGAAGCACGGAAATCATTACCTGATTCATGATGATCGATAAAGGCTCTAGGATAGCCTTTTAAATAAACTTCCAGATCCCCTGTGCGTTCAAAGGTAGAACAGTCCAGAACAATTACCCTGTCTCCCTCCACTGTAGGAGGCTTTGTGGTAAAGAGGCTTTCGTAATCTAAAATTTCGGTTCTTTTGAATGGTCCGGAGGAGCAGAGAACCGCTTCCTTACCCATTCTTTTTAAAACAGAGGCAAGGGCTAACTGGCTTCCGACACAATCGCCATCTGGTTCATGATGACCGGCAACGAGAAATCTTTTACCCTCCCTGATAAAATTTAAAAGTTCGGTCAGAAATTAAGCCTTATTTCCGTAAAATCTTCGAAATGGGCATCCATATTAACGCCGGGTTGTAATAGCCCCCATGTTGGATGGGCTCTTTCCCTAAGCCTGAGCCTTACATGTGAAAATTCCCCTCTAATGTAGTAAACCGTCATGGAAGGCCATTCCCTTCCCTGTCTTAAATTCACAATTTCGGCCTTGCCATCCGCACCGCCAAACCATTCACGGGGGACATAGGTCTGGTAAAGCGAATACCCAGAACCCCTGTATACCACTATATAACCGAGGGTGTATGGATAAATTCTTTCTATTGTAACATTTACATAGTATAATTCCGATTCAGAAATTCCATGAGCCTGGGCAGCAATTGGCATGAGACAAATGGTTAATAGAACAAAACAAAGGATGATTCTCTTCATTATAAGTCCTCCTTGATGAATGCATCGTCAAAGTAAATATTATACCCTTTCACATTATTGTCTGCAAGGGTTAAGTTCCCGCTTAAATTTGTCATATTAGTCCTGTAAGACCCATCCGTCAGGAGAGAATAGATAGTTTCCCGGCCTTCTCCCTGTTGATGTATAATAAGTATCAAAATTATTGGCTGTTGTGTAAAGAACCTCTCCCGATTCAAAAACATAATCGATGGGCGGGACAGAGCCCCTTCTTGTAAGACGGCTTTCAAATACACGGTTTCCCATGGCATTAATACTGTCCGGAATGCTTATCCTTGTAATCCTGTTATTGAAAAAAGCTCCGTCTCCCAATACTTCCACTCTGGAACCCAAAACAACCCTGTTAAGCCTATTACTGGAAAAAGCGCCTTCGCCAATATAAGTTACATTGTCGGGAATAATTATGGATGTAATTCTATTATAAACAAATGCATAAGCTTCTATTGATAATACACTTTCAGGAATAATGAGTTCTGCAATCTCATTATTGGCAAAAGAGCCGTAACCTATATTTTGAAGACCCTCTCCAAGGACAAGATCATTGATCCTATTATGGGCAAATGCCGCCCTGCCTATGGTATTGACATTATCACCAATGGCAAGGGTTCGGATTTCATTATAAGAAAAAGCACCTTCCCTGATTTCGACAACAGTGTCGGGAATTGTTACCAGTCTTAAACCCTTTTGTGTAAAGGCATACTCTCCTATTGTGGTAATAGGCATATCATTAATATAAGCAGGAATAACGAGATCCCTTATTACACCTTCAGAGCCAATAATGGTTAATTCACCCTCATATTCTTCAAGAATTATCCTAATCCCGGCCTGAGCAAAGGAGAAAACAAGGGGGAAAATAAGTAAAAATATAGTAAATACCAGCTTTTTCATAAGTTAAATTATATTACTCCAAATACATTATCGGCAGGAATAAGCTAA
>Ga0099364_10007165_pt1 | contig 16010 bp, 12 predicted proteins | sample TergutTh196P3_FD_73070 | JGI IMG/M metagenome (GOLD analysis project Ga0099364, IMG submission 73070) | Microcerotermes parvus P3 segment gut microbial communities from Pointe-Noire, Republic of the Congo - Th196 P3 | ecosystem: Host-associated > Arthropoda: Insects > Digestive system > Gut ...
CATCGTCCGAGGAATAGCGGTGGTTTTGCCGCGTCGCGACGGAGCGGACTTTGATATAAAACCATTCGATTGCGTCCGGGGTTTTCCCTGCTTTTTAATTTATTGACAAACACATAGTCGCCGGCGTGGAGCGTTTGGCTGATTTTGTTATCCGTGATCCGGTACGAGCCGATGAATAACCACCTGACAAGCGCCACAGCGACAAGCGCTGCTGCAATGAGGATGGCATATCGGACGACAGGTTTCATTGTAGGTTGGCGAATAAGCGGAATCAAGCATCAATTGAAAGCCTCAACGGTGCGAAACATGCGTTCCCAGCGGATGCCTCCGTCAAACAGACTGCGGTCTTTGTCGATCGACAACCATACAAGGATGGGTTTCCCGACAATATGGTCTTCGGGTACAAACCCCCACGAACGACTATCTGCGCTGTTATGGCGGTTATCGCCCATCATCCAGTAATAATCGTATTGGAAGGTATAGCTGTCAGCCGGTTGGCCGTTGATCAGAATCTTGCCGTCGGCCATAATCTCTAACTTATTATTCTCATAATTGCGAATACAACGGTGATAGAGGGCTAAGTTTCTGCCTGTCAGCCGGATGGTAGCACCTTTCTTGGGAATCCATATCGGGCCATAATTGTCGCGCGTCCAGCCCATCTTGTGACCGGTAGGGAATAAATCCGTATAGTCCAAGTCGGGTTCTATGGCAATGTTCTTAACGGTTGGCATTTTGCGGATGATTTCGTAGGCTTCAGTGGTGAGCGGCAGGCGGTAAATCGGATTATAACGCCCGTCGTCGTTTGGCTGGAAGCCGATGTGGGTGATGATAGAAGCATAATAATCCGACGGAGCAGGTAAAGAAACGAGATTTTGGTCTTCCCGGCTGACCTTCAAACGGCGGAACATGTCGTCTTTGATGAGCGTACCGTCGGTTTCGACGTAATAAACATATTGCATGTTTTTTGTATTTTTCAACATCTCGCCGTTAATATATACCTGATTATTAATGATTTGAAGCGAATCGCCGGGCATGCCGATACACCGTTTGACGTAATTCTCGCGTTTATCAACCGGCCGATAGATGATTTTGCCGAAGTGTTCCGGATTCTGTTCGATAAATTCCCTTCGCCCTACTTGATTGGTAAGCGTATAAAAATCAGGGTTTTGTACTTTCAGGGCGACTGTATCGCCGGTTGGAAAGTTAAAGACAACAATGTCGTTGCGTTTGACTTGTCCCAGCCCTTTGACCCGTTTATAGCCCCAGTTCGGCCATTCGATATACGATTTGCAATTCAGGATTGGAATGGTGTTCTGGACTAACGGAAAAGAAACGGGCGTATTGGGGACGCGCGGGCCATAGCTCAATTTGCTGACAAACAGGAAGTCGCCTACCATCAGGGTTTTTTCTAACGACGAAGTAGGGATTTGGTAGTTCTGAAATACAAACAGATTGATGATATAGACGGCTACGAGGGCAAAGAGGATGTCGTCTATCCAATTGAGAACGTTTTGCATTTTCGGGTTATCGGATTTTTTCCAGGCGCCCCATGGGATGTATTTAGTCAGGAAGATATCGACGAGCACGATCAGTCCGAACAGTAGCCATCCGTTGACCATCCAGATTGAAAAAAGGATGTAGAGCGTAGCCCAGATACCGAAGTTGATCCATTGGCGGAGTTCTATTTTTTTGAATCGCATAGTTTAATCAATTACGAATTACGAATTACGAATTACGAATTTTCAATTATCAATTGTCAATTGTCAATTATCAATTATCAATTATCAATTGTCAATTGTCAATTATGGTTGGGGGAGTTTCAGCAGGTCTTGCATGGTGAGGAAGCCTTTATGGTCGGCGGTAAATTCGGCGGCAAGGACGGCGCCTAAGGCAAAGCCGCTGCGATCGTTGGCGGTATGCGAGAAGATCAGGAAATCATCGGCTGATTCGTAACATACTTCGTGAAAACCGACGGTATCCCCTTCGCGTTTGGCGCGGATCATGAGGTCTTCAGTGGGTTTTTTGGGGTAGGGCGCAATTTTTTTATCGTGTAATCGCCATTGTTTTTTGCGGTCGATTTCGCTGACGATGTCGTTGGCGAGCGTGATGCAAGTCCCGCTGGGGGCGTCTAACTTATGGATATGATGCTCCTCGAACAGGCTGGGGTCGAAGGCAGGGAAGTTGTTCATCAGCCGGGCTAAATATTTATTGACGGCAATGAAAACATTGACGCCTATGCTGAAATTGGAGGCGTAAAAAAACGTCCGGCCTTCGGTCTCGCATTGACTTTTTATATCATCCAAGCGCTCAGTCCATCCTGTCGTGCCCGTGACGACGGGTAGCCCTGCTGCGAAACAGCGTTGATAATTGTCGAACGCCGTTGCGGGTGTTGTAAACTCAATAGCAACGTCAGCCGATCGGAAGTCGTCCGAATCAAAGCGGTCGCTATCTCCAATATCTATTTTTGACACAATGGTATGGCCACGCTTCAGCGCGACTTGTTCGATGATGTGCCCCATCTTTCCGTATCCTACTAATGCAATTTTCATAATAAAGTCAATTTTTTTGCAAAGGTAAAAAAAAAATCTTATATTTACCCACAATTTTCAACATAAATCTTTAATTTAACGATAGATGGAACGTATACTGCAATATGTATGGAAACACAAGCTGTACCCTGAGGACGGCATGGCGACGGTAGCGGGAGAGCCGGTTTTTATTATTGATACCGGTGTGGCGAACTCTGATGCAGGCCCTGATTTTTTTAATGCGAAAGTCCGCATCGGAAGTACGGTATGGGTTGGTAATGTGGAGATTCATGCGCGGGCATCGGATTGGTATGTGCATGGTCATCAGCGAGATAAGGCCTACGATTCGGTGATCCTGCACGTTGTAGGCAATCACGACCGGACGGTCTATCGTACTAATGGAGAGCCGATTATGCAAATGACGCTACAGATACCGGAAAAAATTCAAAAAAATATCGACTGGCTGCTCACTCGCGATACGCCGGTTTTCTGCTCCGAGCGTATCGGCAAAATTCCCCCTATCTATCTCTCGGATTGGAAAGCCGCACTGCTATCGGAGCGTTTGGAACGGAAAGCGTCGGATATCAGGAATCTGTTAGAGCAGTATGGGAAGGATTGGAATGAGATTTTTTATATTACGCTGATGCGAAATTTCGGGTTTGGCTCTAATAGCGACGCCTTTGAGTGGTTAGCCAAGAGCCTGCCCTGGAAATACATCCTCAAACATCGGAGCGATCCCTTGCAGGTCGAAGCGCTACTGTTCGGACAGGCGGGTTTGCTCGAAGTGGATAGCATCCCAAACGAAGATGCTTATTTTGAAACGCTTTGCCGGGAATATGCGTTTTTGCGCAAGAAATATGGGTTACAGTCCGTAGAAGGCTATTTGTTTCGCAAACTGCGCACCAGGCCGGTTAATTTTCCGCATGTACGCATCGCTCAGATTGCCGCGTTATGGATGGGGCAGGATGTGCTGTTTTCCAAAATTATTGATACTGAAGACTTTCGTGAGATGTTATCGTTTTTTGAAGCTACGCCTGCGGATTACTGGACGACCCATTATCATTTCGGCGAACCGTCGGTCGCGAAAAAGAAAGCCTTAGGTAAAAATGCGTTGCAAACGATTCTCATCAATACGGTCATTCCAATACTTTTTGCTTACGGCAAACAGAAAAACAGAGCCGTCTATTGCGACAGGGCATTATCGTTTTTAGAAAAACTGCCTCCCGAACGCAATCATATCGTTACGTTTTTTGAACAGGCCGGATTATCCGCTCGCGATGCGGGCGATACGCAGGCGCTGATACAGTTGCGACGGGCGTATTGTGAAAAGAAAAAGTGTCTCTATTGCAGAATAGGCTTTAGAATCATTGATAATTAACAATTAATTCCTACTTTTGTCACCGAAATCTATAAATGCAAAGGATGGTATATTGGATGAAAAATAGATATAAGCCATTGATGGCTATCGTTTTACTGTCGGGCTTGATGTTCGCTTGCGCTAATATTGGAACGCCTAACGGAGGGCCTTACGATGAAACGCCGCCTAAGTTTGTAGCCAGCAAACCTGCCGTTAATCAATTGAATTTCAAAGGGAAAAAAATTGAGATATGGTGGGATGAGTTTATTTCCATCGACAATCCGACCGAAAATGTGATAGTGACGCCGCCTCAGTCGCAAAGTCCTATTATTCAGGCTATTGGAAAAAAAGTGATGGTAGAATTGAAAGATACGCTGATCGAAAATACGACGTATACGATTGATTTTACGAGTTCTATCCTCGATAATAACGAAAAAAATGCCGTCGAAAATTTCAGTTTTGCCTTTTCGACGGGCGACGTGTTGGATACGCTGGAAATAAGCGGCGTCGTGATGACGGCGCAAGACCTTGAACCGGTATCGAAAATGCTGGTCGGTATTCATAATAACTTGTCGGACACGGCTTTTACGACTACCAAGTTTCTGCGCACATCGAAAACGGACGAACGGGGGCGGTTTTCAATCCGTAATATAGCGCCGGGGTCATATCATTTGTTTGCGCTCGAAGATAAGAATCGTAATTTTGCGTATGATAAAAATAGCGGTGAGGGGTTGGCGTTTTTAGATTCGATCGTTTTTCCGACATGCGAGCGGGCAATGGTTCCCGATACGATCTGGAAAGATACGATTACGGTCGATAGTGTGCGGATGATTGAAAAAACGCTCTTTTATCCGAAAGACTTGAAACTGTGGTTTTTCACCGATTCGGTCACGCCCCGTCAACGGATGCTACGGCCTGATCGACCGCAGAACTATCTCTTTACGCTGAAATTTAATGCGCCGTTAGATACGTTTCCCGATCCTAAGCCTTTGAATTTCGAGCCTTTGGATTCTGTGTGGTATGTGATACAAAAGGGCGAAGATGCGGAAAGTTTTGCCGTCAACTACTGGATATTGGATTCGATGATTTATAATATCGATTCGTTGTCGGTCAGTGTGACGTACTGGAAAAATAATGATACGATTCCAGATTTGGTTGAATTACAGACCGATACGCTCCTGTTAGCGAACAAAGCGGCGGCACAGAAAAAGGAAAGTGCGAAAAAAGAGCGCAGACCGGTGAAGGTGAGGCGGGATAAAAACGCTACCGACGAATCGTCGGAAGAAGAGGAGAAAGAGCGGGTGATACCGCTTCAGGTTGGCATCACGCCTTCCGGCTCTATCAATCCGCACGACATTATCACCGTTAAGTTCAATGAGCCGGTCATGGAGGTACCGAAGGAAGTCTTTGTCTTGGAGATAGGGGTCGATACGCTTTGGGAGGCGCGCGATTTTGTGTTTGAGAAAGATTCAGCGGTGGCGATGACCTATCATCTCAAACCTGATTTCAAGTATGAAGAGTCTTATCGGCTGATTATTGATTCTGCTGCGCTGTGTGGGGTTTATGGCCATTGTAATAATCCCATAGAGCATAAGATGAAGGTGAAAGAAAAGAAAGAGTATGCCGAATTTGTGCTTGTCGTTAAGAACCTGCCTCTGATTGGGGATAGCGCGCAGGTGACGCCTGCTTTTGTTGAATTGCTGAGCGGCTCCGGCGCGCCGTTGCGGCAAGCCGTTGTTCGCGACGGGATGGCATCGATTCCGGATATAAAGCCGGATAAATATTATGCCCGGCTTGTGTTGGATACGAATGGGAATGAGAAATGGGACGCCGGCAGTTATGAAGAAAAACGGCAGCCGGAGCTTGTTTATTATCTGATGAAACAGCTTGAACTGCGTCAGAATTTTAAGCAGGAAGAAGAATTGGACATCGACACCGCCGTTCTTGGCGAGAAGCCTTTGGATTTGTTGAAGAACAAACCGAAGGAACAAACTAAACAAAAGCGCGACTACAGGGAAGAAGGAGGCGCGAGAGGCGGCGGGTCGAGTATTCGGGGGCTGGGGGGCTTGGGGTTTTAGGAATTACGAATTACGAATTACGAATTACGGATTAGGAATTAGGAATTAGGAATTAGGAATTACGGATTAGGAATTATGGATTAGGAAAAAGGAAATGATGTTATGATGAAAAAGATTTTTTATGGATTATGTTTGCTGAGCGTGAGTTGCCTGTCGGCCATTGCTCAAGAGAATAGCCTTTCTGCGGCGGTCAATATCGGCGAAAGGATTTATTATGATATTAATTTTAAATGGGGCGTGATTTCGGGGCGCGCGGGCGAAGCTACGTTTTCGTTTCAAAATGATCGGTCGGTTTCAAACGCCTCCTACCTTTATCGCCTGCAATTCAAAACGAACAAGTTTTTTGACGGTATCTTTAAAATGCGGGATACGCTGAATTGTTTTTATAATAACGAAAATCGCTTGGTATACAGTTTAAAAGCTACCGACGAAGGGAAGTATTATTCGGTTGATAAACTGACGTTTACTTATGGAGACGACAGTCTGCGCATCCATTCATTGCGGTATACGCCCTCGAGAATCAGAATAGATACGATACTGACGGCCACAGGGGACGTTACGGACTTATTAGGCGCTGTTTATTATCTGCGCGGCATCGATCGTGAAAGTCTGAAGAGCGGAGATGTTTTTCCCTTAACGATTGCCATCGGTCGCGACCTTATCAAGATGCAGTTCAATTATAAAAATCAGGCGATTGTTGAGCAGGGGAAAGTGAAGTATAACACCCGCTATTTCGTATTGGATATTTATGATGAAGAGGCCTTTGAAACTACGAAGGCAGCAGCCGAAATCTGGGTGGGTGATGATGATAACTTTATCCCGATAAAAGTGCGAAGCAAACTGAAAATCGGATATGCCGAAGTCATCTACAGAGAATCGTCGGGCTTGGCGCATCCGCTGACAAGCCGTATCGAAATAAAAAAGAAATAGTTAGCCTGCATTATTCATACGATCTTCTGGATTGCTTCGTTCCTCGCAATGACGATACTTGTTCCTCGTCATTGCGAGGTTCTTCTTTTTCGGAACGGAAAAAACAGAAGCAATCCAGAGAAATAAGCTGTAAATCATTCTGTTATGGTTCAGTATGAATAATGCAGGTTAGATACTCCACTCAAAGCCTTCTTTGGTGTCTTTTATTTTAAAACCTAATGCGGTCATTTCATTTCTGATCCGGTCGCCGGTCGCCCAGTCTTTGTTCGCTTTGGCCTGTTGGCGGATGGTTAGGAGTAAGTCGACGGCTTTTTTATAGGCTTCTTCTTTGTTGTTGTCCGTAGCTTCCTCGGGTTTCAGGCCGAGGATATCTTCTATATATAATTTAAAAACGGATTTTAATTCTTCGAGGTCGTCCGGGGAAAAGCTCCATTTACCGTCACGTACCGTATAGATGGCTTTGCAGGCATCGAAAAGGTAAGAGATGGCAATGGGCGTATTCAGATCGTCGCAGATAGCTTCTTCACATTTTGTGCGCAATCCTTTCATTTCTATTTGATTGTTCGTCGTTTGCTGAGCGGCGGTCGTTAGTTTTTGCAGGAGCGTGTAGGCTTCAAGCAAGCGCTCCAAGCCTTTTTCGGCTGCCTGCAGCGCTTCGTTGCTGAAATCTACCGTGCTGCGGTAATGCGCCTGAAGGATAAAGAAACGGATGGTCATCGGCGAGTAGGCTTGTGTAAGCAGTTGGTGTTTGCCGGTAAAAAATTCATCTAACGGGATAAAATTTCCGAGTGACTTGCTCATTTTTTGGCCGTTGATCGTGATCATATTGTTGTGAACCCAATAACGCACCATGTCGCTACCCTGTGAGGCAACCGCCTGGGCAATCTCACATTCGTGATGGGGGAAAATCAAGTCCATACCGCCGCCGTGTATATCGAAATGCTCGCCTAAATATTTTTTGCCCATGGCGGTACATTCGCAGTGCCAGCCCGGAAAACCGTCACTCCAGGGCGACGGCCAGCGCATGATATGTTCCGGCATCGCTTTTTTCCAGAGGGCAAAATCTACCGGATGCCGTTTTTCGGTCTGTCCTTCCAATTCGCGGGAGGTATGGAGCATCTCTTCGATGTTCCGATTCGAGAGCATCCCGTAGCGGTGGCTGAGATTATATTTCTCGACATCGAAATAGACGGAGCCTTCACTTTCGTAGGCGTACCCGTTGTCTATCAGTGTTTTGACAAGTTCGATTTGTTCGATGATATGGCCTGAAGCATGGGGTTCGATACTGGGAGGCAGGACGTTGAGCCTGTCCATCGCCTTTTGATAGCGCAGGGTGTAATATTGAACGATTTCCATCGGTTCCAACTGTTCCAACCGCGCTTTTTTGGCGATTTTATCTTCTCCTTCGTCGGCATCGTTTTCGAGATGCCCTACATCGGTGATGTTGCGTACATATCGCACCTTATATCCCAGGTGGCGGAGGAGGCGAAAGAGGATATCGAAGGTGATGGCTGGGCGCGCATGTCCCAGATGGGGGTCTCCGTAAACGGTAGGTCCACATACATACATGCCTGCGTTTGGCGCGTGCAGCGGCTCGAATAGCTCCTTTTTTCTCGTCAGTGTGTTGTAAATTGTCAGTTTCATTTTTTTTCTTAAATGGGTCATTGGTAGCGCAAAGGTATCACTTTTCAAAGAAAAAAAAAATGAAATACAAGATTTCGTCATATTATCGTTTTTTTTCTGGATTGCTTCGTGCCTCGCAATGACGGGTACGTGCTGACGTTAACATGTACCGTCATTGCAAACTGTGTACCCGTCATTGCGAGACCCCAATGAAAGCATCATACAGGCGTAAATGACGGTATATATCGCTCGTCATTGCGAGCTTGCGAAGCAATCCAGATGTCCCGAATTTTTTGTATTTTTGCATTTTTATAAATAGATAGGAGAGTTTCGGTATGAAAAAGAAAATTAAGATTTCGTTGTTGGGATGGGTGGCGATGGCTATTGTGACGGGCATTGCGCTGGGAAAGGTTTTGCCGGCGGAGGTAGTGCGTATCTTTGTGACGTTCAATGCGTTGTTCGGGAATTTTTTGTCGTTTGCGATTCCTTTGATTATCTTAGGGTTAGTGGCGCCGGCTATCGGCGAATTGGGAAAAGGCGCCGGACGGCTGCTTGTGATCACGACGGTCATTGCATACGGGTCGACGATTTTTTCCGGTTTTTTTACGTATTTCAGCGGCTCGGTTGTATTTCCGCATATCCTGACGGACAATCCGGATATGATTGCCTTGGAAAATCCGGAAGATTTTATGCTACAGTCTTTTTTTACGATTGATATGCCGCCGTTGATGGACATTATGACGGCTCTGCTTTTAGCCTTTATCATCGGATTAGGTATCTCTTCGATCAAGGGAACAGCCTTACAGGCTTTTTTTGTCGATTTCCGCGATATCATTATGAAATTGATAAAATCGGCGATAGTCCCGTTATTGCCGCTTCATATTTTCGGTATTTTCCTGAATATCACGTACAGCGGACAAGTCGCGGCTATTCTTATGATGTTCCTGAAAGTCATCGCTTTTATTATTATGCTTCATATCCTCTTGTTGCTGATTCAGTTTACCGTTACCGGATGGGTTGGGAAGAAAAATCCGTTTGTTTTATTACGAACGATGTTACCGGCATATCTGACGGCGTTAGGTACGCAGTCGTCCGCCGCCACTATTCCCGTCACGCTGCGACAGGCGCTAAAAACCGGCGTGCGTGAAAATATCGCTGTCTTTACGATTCCGCTATGCGCAACGATCCATTTAGCAGGCAGTACCCTGAAAATCGTCGCATGTGCCATGGCCATCATGCTGATGGCCGGCGAGCCGGTCGCCTTAGCCCAATTCGGCGGTTTCATAATGATGCTCGGCATTACGATGGTAGCAGCCCCCGGCGTCCCCGGCGGCGCTATCATGGCAGCATTGGGTCTGCTTGGCAGCATGTTAGGCTTCAACGAAACACTGCAAGCCTTAATGATCGCCCTATACATCGCTATGGACAGCTTCGGCACAGCCTGCAACGTCACCGGCGACGGCGCCATAGCCGTAGTCGTCGACCGAATCGCCAAATGACGACCCACCGTTTAAAAGTAGTCAAAAAAACCGCACAAAAATTCAAGGGAACCATAAATTGGCATCCTTTTTCATGGTATGAGGTTGACGTTCAGGTATATTAGTTCTGATATGGATCCCGAATAAAAGGTATCTTTATGAAGTCAGAAGGTTCGTAAGGACGCTTCTTCTTTAATGTCTTGACTAATGCCCATGCCGGATTTTCCGGATAATCTACTCCCTCATCTATATAAGGGTGTTCGGCCTCATATTTTCTCACATCATCACTGTGAATGCTTCTACTATACTCTGCAATCATTGCTAGTGGTCATTTAATAAAACAGACTGCAAAGATAGTATAAAATTCAATCAATACTCAAATATCCGAAATTAAAATACGTTAAATTTGTCAAATGTCAATAATGTATTCTGGGATTAATAATTAATATACTGATAATTAGACGATTAAGGAGAATCGCTTTATGTACCTCATCTTGGCTAATGAGCTTATTATATGCTTTTTTCAATAGTTCGTACGTCGCATCATCAGGGAAGAAAGCATATAATACGAAGTGTGTCTTAACCGGGGGAATTTCTATTTGAACGTCGGGTTTTTCCACTAAAAGAGGTGTCAGTTTCCAGTTTGAACTATCACCAAAATAGAATTGGATGGCCTCTTCCACGTCTTTTTTATATATGCTGCTGGTTTTTAGGCAAATAGGGTCGAATCTGCTCAATTCGCTTATGCAGGCTGAAGGGACGAATTTTTCACGTAATGGAAAAATCCCTTCCGTGTCGAATTTCCATTTCCTTTTCTCGTCATTATAACTACCGGCCAATAGTTCTACAGTCAAATTAATAGGGTCAATAATTATCTCTGAAAAGGAATATGGGAATCTTTCGTTTTCTCTTGTTGTAGCGCTTGGCGAACCAATCTTGAAGTGTTGGATAGAATTTTTTATCATATCCGGCCTGTTCGTTCTTATTGGATGCTCATGTCCGGTAATAAGTACATGCGAGCGCTGTTCTAACAATCTAAGCGCATCATACGTTCTTTCATCAGTATGATTTTTTGTTTGCCAGGAAAGGTCGTCAGGTTTGCGATGGATAAGAGTGACGACGGTATATTCGGAATATTTCGGTTTGGCTAATTCGTCTGTCAATTCCTTAATGATTGGAGTACACAGGTGAAGTTCCTGTTTTGATCCTTTACCGGTATACAGCCATTCAGAGTTCACACATAAGAAGCAGACCTTGTGCTCATCAAAAACTTTCAGTCCGGAAACATATTTTAAGTTCTTTTCCTTAAACTTGCTATAGCAGAAATAGTGATAATCCTTCGGATCAGGATCAGGGCAATAGTCTTTGTAGAAGGTTGAAAAAGGCAGAAAATTTTTTTCGTGGAGTTCAACAAATTCCTCTTCTATCGTTTCGTTTTTTTCGCGGCTACAGAATAAGTCAAAATTCTTTTGGATTTGCTCGTAAAATGAGGAGTGTGGAATTAGTTTGTCGTGATTTCCCGGTATAGCGATTACTCTCTCTTTTCGCTGCTTCAAATGTTCGCAATGAGATAATATCGTATTGATTATTTTCGCTGCTTCATCGTAAGATACGTTTGACGTCTTTGTCTCACTGTCAATAATGTCACCGGGTATTACAATATAGTCGGGCTGCCACTTTATTTGGTCTTTTTCTGTGCTGCACGCGTATTCATGCAAATTATTCGAAAGAGATTGTAATGCTTCAGCTCCTTTCTTATTGTCTGCACAGATGTGCAGGTCTGATAGATTAAGTATGGTTATGGAACGTTTCATTTCGTTCGTGAATTAATGGATAAGACATCATTTGATAATTCCAGATACTCCTGTAGAAGGTTGTGCGAACAGCAAAATATTTTTTACGCGTATCGAAATCAGGGATCAACAATCCCCCCAATGGGTCTGCAGGCATATTGATCATCATGCTCGATACATCAGGGTCCGTGATAAGTATATGTTTTTCTCCTTTACTGCCTCTCGGTACGCTTCGAATGACAGCCTTTTCTTTACCCTCTACGTCAATTTTCATAACTTCCAGCAAAAAAGCATGAAGCAGGCAAATTGGAAAGTCAGGGGTCAACTTTTTTCTATCCATTAATGTAGGGATTTCGAACTCGAAATTGGCAAAACCATCTCGAAAAAGATTTATCCTGAATTTCAGGCGTATGTCGAGCATATACCGGTTATAGACACGGGAGGTTTTTCTTTTGAGAAAAACCTCTTCTTTTAGTTCTTCTTCGAACGGGATGTAATGAAGCGCCTCGTGTTCAATCGCAGAAATCTGGTCTTCGCATACATTAGAAAATTCGTAATGGTTGAGCGTTTTATAAATGTTTTTCGCACATCCAAGTACTTTATCGTAGTGTGATAGCCATAAGTCTGCTATTAGACTGTCGAAGGGTTTATTTCTGTGGTCAAGAAGGAATGGTTCGTTATTACTCTTCCAATCGGGATCAACGGAGACATCGACAAGGCGGGAAGAATCGCTAACACCCACCATCATTATACGTAAGAGCATGTCTATGAAATAAGTCCTGTCAATTTTTCCCATTCTTAAATAAGCCTCTGAAGTTTGCAGGAATATTTTCCAATAGAAATGCCAAAACAGCTCAAAATTTCTTTGAAATCCAAAGTGAAAAACGATTTGGTCGGAGACCAGATTATTGAGAAACTCTTTTTTAAGTAAATTATGTACAATCCTATAGGTTTCATCGTAATAAGGCGAGTACGCATCTTTGTCGAGATATGATTTAATCCTTTTGTATGACGTATCGACCTTTATAAAGTTTTTCCAAATCTCGAAATGTTCCAAACATTCTTTGATATATGGCTCGGGTCTATCGTATTTTTCAAAAAGGGGTTTGTGATGATTTACCACTTCCTTCCAGACAGTCGTTGCAAAAAATTCGGGATAGGTGATCTGGTTAATATTAAGTTGCAGGTTCATTCGTTCCGAGGTTACCTTTTCGTATCCGGTTATGGTGGCAAAAGCAGTTTGAAAAGGTTTGAGACCGGAAATACGGTCTGATGGGAGGATGATTCGAATGATCTGTTTATAGAGAAAATCAAAGCTCGTCAGGTATTGTTGTACGCTGCCATTGTATTCTAATTTGTTGGAAAACCCCTTTACGTGTAGCCGGTTATTGAAGGCTTCTTCAAAAGCATTGATGGCAGTTGTGAGCGATGTTTCCAGTTCTTGTTTAGGCATTCTTTCGTTGCTTAGGAAATCTTCAAGAAACGATTTCATGTCATACAGGGCCTCTTTAAGCTCTTTGAAATAAGTTGCTTGCAACATATTTCCGGCGCTTTCATTGTAGAGCCGGTAGATGCTGAGCAGTCGCTCCCGTACGATTTTTGAAACGCCGCATTGTTTCAACAAGCCTTTCATCTTTTTGATAAACTTCAGATTGAACAAATCAGGCTCTTCCATATCTCGTTCATGAGGTTCTTTAACGTTCGATTCGTTACAAAGAGGTATGATTGGACGCATTGATATTTTAACCCTTCTCACATTTTGATGAAAGGATGGCATTGTACATAATTTCTCTATTACTCCAATCTTCTCGGCCGATAGGGTCATATACGTGCTTGATCCGCCTGTAATTATTGAATCCAGAGTGACTTCAATTCCAAGTAGTTTGAACCTTCTAACCATCGATTTTTCGAATTCGGCTCTGTGTCCGGGTTTAGTTTCGCAAATGAAATCCAGATTTTGAATATTGGCTAATTGCTCAACCGGAAATAGCTCCTTATCGATCAATTCTTGACGGACTAAAAATACTTTTTGATCTTTCCCTTTCCGCAAATAGTTGATGTCGTATCCCAAATTTATATGGCAGAACATAAAAATATGTTTGTCCAACTCCCGGTTGTTTAGGAAATCCTCGTGATTTCGATAATATTTAAAAGACTTTTTTTCTTCTTCTAATGAAACGAGGGCAACTATCTGTTCGTTTTTAAGTCCCCGTATATCTTCCATGAACTGACGAATTACATACACGCTATTGGAAAATGCGATAACCGACAGCTCGTCATTATCGAAACAATCAATGATAATGTGATCAAAATGGATGTTTTCATCATGTTCCGGGACGCTATTCGAGATCGCTTTTTTGACAAGGAAGGTGAACTTTATACCTTTCCCGTGCAAAAGCCTGTGGTCTACTTTCAACTTCATAATCCCGATAAAGGGAAATCGCTTATTATCAGATTGGTTTCCCTTTCGAAGAAAGGTGGCTTTTGCTTTATCGTATAAATAATTTTCCTGTGTTTCGAGAACAAATCATTTTTGAAAGCCTCATCAAAGAGAATTTTCCCGTCGGTTTTAAAGGAGTAAGAAATAAGCCCTAAGGCTAGTCCATAATCATCAAAGTTTAAAGTGTCTGCCATGTAAAAAAATATTTAGATACGACAATTTGTGTAATTTTCGGATGCAAAGGTAAAATAAAAAACGATTTTTTCAATCACGCTACCGGAAAAATTTATTTTTTTTGCCAAAAAATTATATCTTTGCACAAAAAATTATACAAGATGGATCCAATAGCAGTTCTGGTAACGATTGTCGCATATTTTGTGTTGTTATTCCTTGTTTCTTATGTGGCAGGGCGTAAGAGTGATAATGAAGGGTTTTTTGTGGGAAACCGCAAATCGTCGTGGTTTGTTGTGGCGTTTGCGATGATAGGCTCAAGTATTTCCGGGGTTACGTATGTGTCGGTGCCGGGGATGGTCGGGGGAAGCGGTTTTTCGTATCTGCAGATGGTGCTGGGCTTTGTTGTGGGGCAGTTTATAATTGCTTACGTGCTGATTCCTCTGTTTTACAGGATGAAATTGGTTTCTATCTATGGCTATTTGGAGAATCGTTTCGGGGTCTCGTCGCATAAGACGGGCGCGTGGTTTTTCTTTGTCTCGAAGGTGATGGGCGCTTCGGTTCGGTTGTTTTTAGTGTGCCTTACGTTGCAGCTTTTAGTGTTCGGGCCGCTGGGGTGGCCGTTTTTGCTGAATGTTGTTGCGACTGTTTTATTAGTGTGGCTGTACACCTTCCGGAGCGGGGTGAAGGCTTTGATATGGACGGATTCGCTGAAGACTTTTTGTCTTGTCGTTTCGGTTGTCCTGTGCCTCTATTATATTGCTTCAGAGATGAATCTGGGGCTTGGGGGGACGTTTAAGGCGATAAACGACAGTGACCTGTCGCGGATGTTTTTCTTTGATGATGTGAATGATAAACGCTTTTTCTTTAAGCAGTTTTTAGCCGGTATCTTTACGATGATTGCTTTGAACGGTCTCGATCAGGATATGATGCAGCGGAACTTGAGTTGCCGCAACCCGAAGGATTCGCAGAAAAATATGATTACGAGCGTTATTTCTCAGTTTTTTATCAATTTGTTGTTTTTGATGCTGGGCGTTTTGCTTTATTTATATGCCGACAAATTTGCGATAGGAGCGCCTGCTAAAAGTGATGAGCTGTTTCCGATGATTGCTACAGGCGGTTATTTTCCGATGGTAGTAGGGATTCTGTTTATTATCGGACTGATCTCGTCAGCTTATTCGACGGCCGGTTCGGCGATGACGGCCTTGACTACCTCTTTTACGGTTGATATTCTGGGCATTGGCAATAAAAGTGAGGAAACGGTCAGGAAAATTCGCAAACGCGTGCATGTAGGGATGGCTGTTGTGATGGGGCTTGTCATCTATGTTTTCGGTTTGCTGAACAATACAAGCGTCATCGACGCTGTATATACCATTGCAAGCTATACGTATGGGCCTCTGTTAGGTATGTTCGCATTTGGAATTTTTACTAAGCGTCGCGTAAAGGATAAAAGTATACCTTTTATTGCGATCCTGTCTCCCGCGCTTTGTTATGTGTTGCAATCTAACTCGAAGGTTTGGTTTAATGGATATGTGTTTGGGTATGAGTTGTTGATATTTAATGCGTTGTTTGCTTGCGTTGGGATGTGGGTGTTTTCATGGGGGGAAGCTGC
>Ga0099364_10007166_pt1 | contig 16007 bp, 11 predicted proteins | sample TergutTh196P3_FD_73070 | JGI IMG/M metagenome (GOLD analysis project Ga0099364, IMG submission 73070) | Microcerotermes parvus P3 segment gut microbial communities from Pointe-Noire, Republic of the Congo - Th196 P3 | ecosystem: Host-associated > Arthropoda: Insects > Digestive system > Gut ...
TATCCGCGCAGCAACGGGTAGCGCGCCTGAACAGGATAACGCCGAAATAGAAATAGCATTTCAGGGAGAGTTTTATGTCGGATTGTTTGTTTGTTCACACGAAACCGACAGGCTCGAAACAGCTTATTTTTCCGAAATCAGATTTCAAAGACAATAACCACCTGTGCGTGTGAAACGGTGTATTTACACTTTTAGACGCTAATAAAAACCTTCTATATCTTCCGTTTTCATAATATGTATCACAGTTTTGCCTGCCGGCGAATAATTTGGCGACTGACAGCCCAATAGTTTTTCTACCAAATGTCCCATTTCTTCTACCGTTAACTGCTGGTTGCAGCCAATTGCCGATTCCTGCGCAAGCATTGCCGCTAAACGTTCGCAACGGTTTTCAAAAAGGTCAGATTCGCTGTGTCTGTAATCGTCTAACAGTTTGTGAAACATCATTGCAGGATTTTTTGCGCCTGTTTCGCTTGGCGTACCGTGTATATCAACTTTCATAGCGTCGGATGGTCTGATATCGAAACCTAAAGCAGCAAAATCATCTTGAAGTTCCGTCCATAACGACATTTCATCGGGCGATAATTCCACTGTTTCAGGGAAAAGACATAATTGGCTTGCAACGCTTTGATTGACCATTTGTCTCTGAAATTGCTCAAAAAGTATTCGTTCGTGCGCGCGTTTCTGGTCGATTATCATCAAGCCGGATTTTACGGGCGTAAGGATATAACCTTTGAATTGTAAGTGATTATTTGCTTTTGTTGGCGCCATTTCGCTTTCCATTTCGGCGTCGGCAAACATATTCGATTGTTGAGGCTCTTTGTCAAAATCGGCGTACATCATTTCCCAATTTTGCAGATTACGCTTTTCATAACTGTAACCGTCTGACCTGTCAAACGGATTATATCCGCTGTCTACCGTCATTTGTGGAATGGTAATTTTCGTATCGGGACGCAGCACGGGTATTTGTATTGAGTTATCCTTCTCAAAATCAATCGAAGGAAAGATATTAAATTTTCCTAATGCCTGTTTCACTGTGCTTTGCAAAATTTGAAAAATAGCCTGCTCGTTCTCGAACTTCACCTCTGTTTTGGTCGGATGAATGTTTATGTCGATTGAATCGGACGGCGTTTCAAGATAGATAAAGTAACACGGCACGCAATCATGGGGAATAATGCCTGTATATGCCAGCACGACAGCCTTGTGAAGATACGGATGTTTGATAAATCGTCCGTTGGCGAAGAAGAACTGGTCGCCAAGCGATTTTTTGGGGTTATCGGGTTTTGTGATAAATCCGCTGATTTTCACCAAGGTTGTTTCCGTTGCAATGTTCAACAGGCGTTGATTGATGGTATTGCCAAACAGATTGATAATGCGTTGCCGGAGGTTCGACGCCTGCAAATTATATATTTCCGTATTGTTTTCGGTCAATGAAAATGCGATATTTTCGTGCGCTAATGCGACGCGCTTAAATTCGTTTCGTATGTGCGTCAGTTCGGTTGCGTCTGATTTGAGGAACTTTCGCCTTGCCGGAACGTTGAAAAAGAGATTTTTTACGGTAATTGTTGTTCCGTCGTGGCATTGCACAGGCGCTTGTCCAGAAACTCGCGTTGCAGCAATATCTACCTGTGTGCCTAATTCGTCGCCTATCCGTTTGCTTCGCAGTTGCACTTCGGCAACGGCTGCAATCGACGGCAACGCCTCGCCGCGAAAGCCTAACGTATGAATAGAAAACAAATCTTTCGATTCGCGTATCTTCGATGTTGCATGACGCTCAAAAGCAAGGCGCGCATCGGTTTCCGACATCCCGCAACCGTTGTCAATCACCTGTATCTGCGTTCTGCCGGCGTCTTTAAGGTATATGTCTACTTTGCCTGCGCCGGCGTCGATGGCGTTTTCAACCAATTCCTTCACTACCGCAGCCGGTCGCTGTATCACTTCGCCGGCAGCAATCTGATTTGCAACCGAATCGGGAAGAAGTCTGATAATATCCGTCATTCCTTTTATTTGATTTTCCAAAATGCTACAAAAAACTCCGGCACCAAAAGATAACTTACCGCCAAAAGAGCGATTAATATGATGAGAAACCGCAACAGCCGCCACGTCGACGCCTGTTGGAGTTCTACGCGTCGAAATTTGGAATTAGCCCGACTATCAGCCAGGAATCCCTTTTCCAAGCCTACATAGCCTCCGTCCTTTTCGGCTTCAGCGCGGGCTTTCATCTTATCCAAACGTTCCTTACGCTCGTCGTAATACAAAGGACGATAGTTAAACTGTTTGGCTTTGGGGGTATTGAAATTAAACAGTCCCATGATGTTTATATTTTTTTGCGCGCAAAATTAGATGAAATATTTGAGAATGCCAAACGTGTGAAATAAAAAATTTGGAAGAAAAAAGTATTTTGTAATCAAAAAAGTAATATCTTTGTGCCAAAATAGAGTTATTGGAATGATACATACAAAAATAGAATGGGCTGATTTGTGCGCAACCGTCGGTTTGGGAAGTTTCAGACCCATTGGCGGCGGGGATGCCGAATTTCACGCAATGCTCGAGATCAATGCCGTTTACTCAAATGCAAAAGAGCAATATCTTATGCTTGAGGACGCGGTGCGGCGCTTATGTTCAGAACTGAAAGGCGCAACGTTAGTTTGGAAACATTTTTATGTCAGCGACGCAATCAACCAGTCGCCTTATTTGACCGCAAACGCAAACGAAGTTGTTTCGGTGATACAACAACCACCACTGAATGGTTCGAAGGCGTGCTTATGGCTTTATTTCGTTGAAAACGCTCAAATAGCGACTGATTCGGATGGCGTCGCGATTATGAAGCGTCCCGGCTATACGCATCTTTTCAGTACACAACTCCACGAACGCAGCGCTGTTGAGCAAAAGTCGCCGCTGATGCCGCTTCCTTCGTCAATAGAACATCAAACAAGCCGTATTTTCGAACGCTACAGCAAAAGCCTTTCCCGCTATGGCTGTAAGCTTGAGCGTAATTGCATTCGTACATGGGTGTATGTTCAAAATGTTGATGTGCAATATGCAGGTATGGTGACGGCTCGCCGCGAATATTTCGAGCGCGAAGGTCTGACTCCGCAAACGCATTTTATTGCAAGCACCGGCATCGAAGGACGATATATTTACCCAGACGTGCTTACGCTTTTAGACGCTTACGCCGTTGCAGGCGTCGAACCGGCGCAAATCAAATTTCTGCAGGCGCCAACGCATTTGAATCCTACACACGAATACGGCGTAACCTTTGAACGCGGTACTTCGGTAGACTATGGCGACCGTCGTCATATTTTCATCTCAGGAACGGCAAGTATCAATAATCGTGGCGAAATTGTACATCCTTTGGACATCGAAAAACAAACCGCCCGTACTTTTGAAAATATACAGACACTGTTGGCAGGAGCCGACGCCGATACAACCGACATAGCATGTATGATTGTTTATTTGCGCGACACTGCCGACTTTGCTCTGGTTAATCGATATTTGGATATACACTATCCTAACATTCCCAGATTAACGGTATTGGCGCAAGTATGCCGTCCCGGTTGGTTGGTCGAGGTGGAATGTATCGCGATAAAATCGCTTGAAAACAAAAAATTTGTACAATTTTAGCCTGCATTATTTACTAACCTGCATTATTCATAAAAAATACGTCTCGGCGTCATTGCGGGCTTGACCCGCAATCTCATGTTTTTAGGATATTGCAGGTCAAGCCCCAAGTCAATACAACATTCCAAACTGCCATAGCGGTATTTTGGGACCGAAGCCGTATTCTATATTATCGGCGGCAATGTAGGCGTTGCGTGCTTCTTTTATTTGTTTGCCCGACTTGCTTTTCCCGCCTATTTCAAACAAGTATTTTTTATCTACCCAAAAATCACCGCTATTGGGATATTCAACTGTATGATTATATGACAGTTGATTGAGAAAAAACGTTTCGCGCATGTTACCGGTATCGGTATTGTTTTCTGCAAGACTGTAAGCAAGATTGGTATTTTCGAGATAAATTTTTTCGGGTTTTTGCAAACGATTGATTCCCATAACATCTTTATGCAAATGATTTGTCAATTTTGTTTCGCGTAGATAACATAAATATGACAAAAGAGTATTTCTATGAATTCCAATACGTTTACTCAATCCGTCAATATTTGGAATAAATGGTACCGATTCTGAAACAATTTGCATAAGTTGTTTGATTTTTGGAACATACGCAGGTTCAACATTGCGCAACAAAGGCAATTCTATCTCTAAAATCAGATTGACAATTTCTCCTAACCGGTATGAAAACCGTGACGTTCCTTCGGTAAAAAACGGGTAGTAGCCATACTGCAAATAATCGTTAAAAAATTGCAACGGCTTGATTTTAGACAGAATATCATCAGAAATTTCCTTATGATTTTCCAAAATATCAGACAACAAAACCGATTGAAAATCTGTCCTTTGAGTAATATTCAAAAATTCGCGAAACGACAGTCCCTGCATTTCATACACTATTGCCCGTCGGCTCAAATCGGCGCGAGAATTGAGGATTTCGAGCAGAGAAGAACCTGTAAAAACTACTTGCAAATTGGGGAAATCGTCATAGATATTTTTTATTGACTGCGCCCAGTTTGGGTATTTATGTACTTCATCGAGAAACAGAAACTTGCCGCCGCGTTTGACAAAATAATCAACCAAACCGAGCAGACTATGTTCGGTAAACCACAGATTATCAAGCGAAACATACAACGTTTCGCTACTGTTTCCCAAAAACTTTTTTATCCGCTGAAGCAGAAGCGTCGTTTTTCCTATGCCTCTGGAGCCACGAATACCTATAAGACGGTCGGTCCAGTCAATTTTATCCATCATGCTGCGAATAAAATTAACATCTGCATCGCGCACTTTTTGATACGATTTTTCTATCAGAATATCCATTTTTTACTGTTTTTGTACACCAGAGTGTAAAATATTTGACATTTTTTTTATATTAGAGTGTACAAAAATACAACTTATTTTTGAATTGACAATATTTTTTGTTCATACATATAAACAAATCTACAATTTGAAATGCACCCGAAAAAATTTCGAACTTTTTTTCAAAAAAAATCTTTTTTCCCTTGTTTTTGAAAAAATATACTTACATTTGCACTTCCGAATCGAAGGCGACTTTTTTTGGTCGAAAGCGAGGAGGAAATGCATTTTTGGATAGCGTTTTTGCTATGTTCTTGTTTCTGGAATGTAGGAAGTTTCAAGTATATCAAGGATAAGTGTGAACGCTCGCAGCGATGCGGGCTTGGCTTATTAGATATACGGGTCATTCCTACAACCTCAGAAGTGGATAATGTTAAGTCCGCTGTTTGTAATTGTCTAAGTTAAGTTTGTTGTTCTTTATTTTTTCAATTTAAAAACCTCGCGATGTACAGGTAATCGCCAAAGAAAATGAGTGAAAATAATGATAGACTTATTTGTCTGAAGTGTTATAAAGTTTTTCCCGAAGGTACAAAAAATTGTCCTTTTGACGGGAACAAAGTTGTATCATTAGAAAAAATGACGCCGCGCTGTGTAAAATGCGGTAAAGCGTACACAGACGGAACACGATTTTGTCCTAAAGACGGCGGACAAGTTGTATCAGGTGTGTCTGAAAATGCACCGCAAAATGTAAAAACTTACAACACACAGCATAATGTACCAAATGTACCAAGGGAAAAGTACGATTTACGTACGCTGAAATACGATAAATTACGATTTTTAATGAATGCTGCAAAAGGAGAGTTGGCTAGATACACACTTTGTTGTGAAAATGTGGCAAATTGTCAAAATAGTATTGCAACAACGAAACAACAAATAGCACTATACAGTACTCCAGTTTGGGTACTATTTGTAGCAATAATATTAATTCCTGCATTTGGTATTGGTTTAATTCTTTTAATTGCTTATTTTAGTAACAAGTCAAAGGCAGAAAAAGCAGAAGCATCTTTAAGGGAGCTTGAATCTCAACTTTCTGTTTTAAATCAAGAATTACAGAGAGCAATAAACAACTTTAAAGCCGTTTTGTTTATTCCTAACGACTATTGCTACGATCATGCACTTACTGCTATGATTAAATATATTGACAACAAAATGGCGGACAGTTGGAAGGAATGTGTCAGTTTATACGAAGAACAAATGCACCGAATGACAATGGAAGAAACCTCTAAACAAACATTAGAGCAAGCCAAACAACAAACACAAATCGCAGGTGCAACTCTTGTAAATACCCAACAACTCATAAAACAATCAAAAGAACAAATAAGACTTGCGAAGGAAACTCGTGATGCTACACGTGATATAGAAGCACATACATGGGCAATAAGGGAAGGGCTTTTTCCAAGTAAAAACAGTTCTATTTTTGGTTGAATATAGCCATAATACTTTTTTTTTTACTCAAATAAACTCATACCCATTCTCTGTCTGCCTTGCGTTTGGCGGCATTTGCAATGTCGCCAAACGCAGGATACACTGATTGGACTGATTAGACGGATTTGCACGGACTTTTGAATATTTTTTTTTCGTTTGTAAATTCAAAATATTTATGGAAGGATTTACGCGATTCTGGAATGTCTTTGCAAAATCGATTTTGCAAAAATTATATTTTACTTTTATCCCAAAAAATCCGTGAAAATCAGTCCATTCAGTTCAATCCGTGTATCCCCAAAAACCACGCTATGCCATTTTGTAGGTTATATTTTTATTGTATACCTCATTCCCTTGTTGGGCTGTGTCAGAAAATTTTCAATTATGATATTGACGTCGCCTCCTGTTATTCCATCGTTCAGCCTAACCGTAATGGTTTGAGTACTTTGCGGTCTGATAGTTAACGGAATAAGGCTTGTATTTCGAAGATATGTTAATCGCGGGTCGTGGTTAGCCTGTCTAATATGGAACACCAAATCAGACTTGTTGCTGAGCGTGATACGGGCATTATTGTTGTCTACTTTTGTTACCTGTATGTCCACAGCGTTTTCGAAAAGTTCTTTCAGGTAAATTTCTTCGCCAATGACAAATTCTTCGTGATAAACAGCCGTGCGTCTTTCTTTCAACGCTTCATGGATTGCTTCGGGCGTTTTGCTTCGGGCAAAGACAAGGGTCATTGTTCTATGCCTTCCTTGTGCAAAGTTCTGCATGGGAGCGTGTACGTCGGAATTGCCAATCATGGTAAGTTTCTTTTCCAAACACCATCGATGGGATTCCGGACAATAAGTACCATTTACTACTTCGATGCCGTGCATTAAGCCTTGGTCATACAATTGCGTATGTTCTGGCCACCACAGGGTCGTATCGGGTTGTTGTGAAACCCAGTTAGGATGGTTCCAGAAGATGAAACCATTCTGGGCTTTAGCGGCGCGCATCGCATCAAAAAAGTCGGGCTTGTCCAATTCGTCCGAATTGGTAAGAAAGATAGCGTTGAAATGCCCGGGCGGCATCGAACGTGTGATTTCGCTGCCCTTAATGAGCATGATACCTCTTTGCCGGGCGACAGGCAAGGCGATTTCATATGAGCGGTTGTGGGATGCAACAACGTCGTCTTTGTAAGGACGATACTCGATATGATCTGTTATCGAAATAGCGTCAAGACCTTCGCGGTAAGCCTCTTCAACGCGAACAGCTGGCCATACGCTCCCATCAGAAAAAACTGTGTGAATATGGAAATCACATTTCAGGGTAACATAACCCTTCAGGTCGGGAATAACAATATTGGTTCGCGCCTGTGAAAACAACGGCAGTGAAATAAATACCGCCAACAAAAACGATATGAACTTTTTCATTTTCAATTTTTTATTTTAAGATTTAAGAACAAATTTTTTGCAAAGATATAAAATATTTTTAATAATATTTTGCAGATTATATTTTTTTTTGTATTTTTGCCAAAAATAATTTTATATAAAAATATAATCAAACATGAAAAACACATTTTTTCTTTGTTTTTGTTGCGTTATCGCATATGTTACGGCATGTTCGGCTCAGGGTGCGCCGGAAAATTGGGATCAATTCAGGGGTCCTAACGGTCAAGGTATTTCAAAAGCTACCGAACTTCCTGTGAGTTGGGGTAGCAATGACAATATCGCATGGAAAACGGAAATCCCCGGCGAGGGTTGGTCGTCGCCAATCGTATGGAACGACCATATTTTCCTGACCACCACAACCAACAACGGCGAAAATTGCCATGTAATCGCCGTAGACCGTAAAACCGGAAAAATCCTTTGGGATAAGATAGTGTTCACGCAACAACCGCAACAGCGGAGACATGAACTCAATTCTTACGCTACCCCTACGCCCGTTACAGACGGAAGAACGGTTTACGCTATTTTCAGTGGCGGCAGTATTGCTGCGTTGGATTTCGACGGCAACGACCGATGGATAAGTAAGGAATTGGATTTCTACTCCCAGCACGGTAAGGGTATTTCGCCGATACTGTATGGCGATTTGCTGATTATACCTGTTAATCACAGTAGTCGTGTAGACCCGCTAAGACTCGGCTGGCAACTTCCATGGGACAAATCATATCTGCTTGCCTTAGACAAAAATACAGGCAAAGAACGCTGGCGCGGAATGAGAGGAATGTCACGCATTTCACATTCAACGCCCGTAATAATGCAGGTCAATGGCAAAGACCAGATTATAAGCATAGCAGGCGATGTGATTCAAGGATTTGACCCTGCTGATGGCAGACTTATTTGGACTGTCGACAGCGACGGCGAACCCTGCGTGCCTACTCCCGCCATCGGAGGAGGATTAGTTTATTCGGCTCCTACAGGCGGAGCGCCAATCAGAGCGGTTCGTCCCGATGGACAGGGCAACTGTACGCAAACACATATCGTTTGGGAAAAAAGGCATACAAATGCGACCCCGATGATGTCTTCGTTTTTATACGTAGAACCGTGCCTGTATACAGGCACAGACGGCGCCGGCTATTTCTCCTGTTTAGAAGCGGCAACTGGCGAGTTGCTATGGCAACTTCCATTAAGAAGCGGCGCTTTGAATCCATCGCCGCTCTATGCCGACGGAAAAATATACGTTCTTTCGGAACGCGGAATAACCACTGTGTTGAAACCGGCTGACGACCCGAAAAAACCGGCAGAAATCATTGCAACCAACGAATTAGGCGAACTGTGCAGAGCGTCAATTGCAGTCGCCGGAAAACAGTTGATAATACGCTCGGCTAATCATCTCTGGTGCATAGGGAAGTAAATACGTAGATATTAATTTTAGAAAAAATAATGCAAAAAAAGTTATTATTGGGCGATGGAATAATTGCTCAAGCGGCTATTGATGCTGGAATATCAGGTATTTATGCTTATCCCGGCACACCGTCGACCGAGATTATGGAATACGTTCAGGCGTCTATTGAAGCGCGGGAAAAGGGGATCCATGCAGTATGGTCGGCAAACGAAAAGACGGCTATGGAAGCGGCTATTGGTATGGCATATTGCGGAAAGCGCGCGATTGCATGTATGAAGCACGTTGGCGTAAACGTGGCTGCAGACGCCTTCATAAACGCGGCAATTACCGGAACCAACGGAGGATTGGTAGTCCTTGTAGCCGACGACCCGTCCATGCACTCGTCGCAAAACGAGCAGGACACACGATTCTACGGCAAGTTTGCCATGGCGCCGACGCTCGAACCAACAAACCAGCAAGAATCCTACGATATGATTTTCTACGGATTCGACCTGTCGGAAAAACTCGGACTGCCCGTATTGATACGTATTACAACGCGGATGGCACATTCGCGCGCAGCAGTTACGCTTCGCGAAAAAAGAGGGCAAAATCCATTAAGTATGCCTGCCGACCCGCGACAATACGTGCTGTTGCCGGCTATTGCCCGCCAGCGTTACAAAAATTTGCTCAGCCTGCAAGAAAAAATAGAACAAGATGCTCTTTCGTCGGGCTACAACAGTTTCATCGACGGACCAGATGCTTCGCTTGGCGTCATAGCCTGCGGACTTGCGTTCAATTACCTGATGGAAAACTATCCTGACGGAAAATGTCCGCATCCGACATTAAAAATTTCGCAATATCCTGTGCCTGTAAGCCTTGTAGAGCAACTTGCAGACAAATGTAAAAAAATATTGGTACTCGAAGACGGTTATCCATTTGTGGAAGAACGTCTAAAAGGACTTATTCCCAATCCGGCATTTGAAATTTCAGGTCGCTTAAGCGGCGCAGTTCCACGCGATGGCGAACTAAATCCCAACATAGTAGCCGGCGCTTTGGGACTCCCGCAAACAGACTTTTCTACAATTCCCGAAGTAGTTGTCAACCGTCCGCCCATTTTCTGTAAAGGCTGCGGACACATCGACATGTTCATCGCGCTCAACGAAGCGATGCAAGGATACACGCCCGGACGCGTATTTTCCGACATCGGATGCTACACGTTGGGAGCATTGTCTCCGTATTTCTCTATCAATACGTGCGTGGATATGGGCGCCGCCATAACCATGGCTAAAGGCGCCGCCGATGCGGGACTGTTCCCATCGGTTGCCGTCATAGGCGATTCAACGTTCACACATTCGGGTATGACCGGACTGTTGGATGTATTGATTGAAGATGCGCCGGTAGCCATCATCATAGCAGACAATCTTACTACCGGTATGACCGGCGGACAACAATCATCCGCCATGGGATTGATTGAAAAGATTGTACTCGGACTTGGATTGCACGAAGACAGACTTAAAGTGGTAGTACCCTTGAAAAAACACCATGCAGAAAACGTGGAAATACTTCAGGAAGCGTTGCAATACAAAGGAACAACCGTCATTGTTTTTCGCAGAGAATGTGTTCAGACGGCAGCAAGAAGAGTAAGAAGCAAAGCGAATTAGTGAAAAATTTTGTTCCTTAATAATATAATCCCTGTCAGTAAAAAACTTGACAGGGATTACTCGTTTTAGTTCAAAATTTATAATCGTGTAAAGACTATACGTAGTAAGCAGCAAACTTGTCTTTGTAATTGGTTTCTGATATTGCCCATGTTATAAAATCGGCAAAAAGTGTTATGATTTCAATTTTTAATTTCAAATAAACTTTTATGCTCTATTTTACGAAAAAGATTACAAATATGTTATAATTACATGATGTTTTTTTGACGAACGGCATGATTTTTTTGACGAACGACATGTTTTTGGTGACGAACGACATTACAAACAAATGCCGGCAATGTATTTAGTTGCATTAATTGTAAGTTTTGCAGTTTCTATCTTCGCGCCTTTGCGCCTTTGCGTGAAAATTCAGTTTTCAGCCTCTTCAACCGTAAATATTTCTGTTATAGTATTTCCTGCATCGTCGGTTAATGTCAGGCGATGCGTACCTGCTGCTGGCGCTACGGGTATTTGGTGCGGCGCTTGGGTGTTGCCGAGAAATTGATTGTTTATGTGCCAAAAGATAACTGCGTCTCTGCGTCGATGTGCGGCGCGAAAGACGACTTGTCCCTGCGAGCCGTCTAACTGGCGGGGCAACACGACTGTCAGGCTTTGTTGCGGATAAATCAGTTCTATCTGCTGCTCGGTTTCCGACCCCAAACAGCCGGGATGAATAGGCGGTAGCGTTTTATAGTCAAGATTTTTCGTTTTATAGTACCATTCCTGCGCCGGCGGTAACACAAACCAAGGTATGCGCACCATATCATTAACGCTGGCACAGTCGCTATTGACGCGATATTTAAGGTCTTTATCCAAATGTATCATTCTGTGGTAGGGACATGGTTCTGTTTTAATACCGCCTTTGGCTACCCATACCGTATCTACTTCGTTGCATATCATTGAAGCGCGATGTCCGCTTTGGCGACAAACAGCCAGTTCTATCATATCGTCCAAGGGAATATCAAACCATGCTCCATGCGGCATTTGCGCAACCACATCGAACAGTACGGGCGCGGCATAATTTACCCCCGTAAGCATTGGTCTTCCTTCGCCTGAAGCGTTGCCAACCCACACGCCTATCACGTAAGCCGGAGTTACTCCTACCGCCCAAGCGTCGCGATGACCGAAACTTGTGCCGGTTTTCCACGCTATCCTGCGCGACGATGAAAACGATTTCCACGTTGCCTCTTCTTCCGGTCGGTTAAGTTCCGATAATGATTGGAAAGTTTGCCAGATAGCAGCCGCTTCGATTGGAGCCGTCCTTTCAAGGCGCGATTCAGGCGTTTTGGGGTTGTGGCGCGAAGATTGCGAAGTATAGAAATTTAACGGGCGATGGTCGGCTGGGTCATAGATGCCCGAACGTCCGGCGTAATGCTGCAATCGTCGCGAAAGTTCGGCATAAATGCCGGCGACGTCCCATAGCGTTCCTTCGGCGCCACCGAGAATCAGCGTCAATCCGTAGTGGTCGGGGGGATGGGTCAGCGTTGTCATTCCCAGATTACGAAGCAACAGATGAAATTTTTCTACGCCGTAGGACTGCAACATTCGTACTGCCGGCACGTTGAGTGAACGTTCAAGCGCCCGATGCGCAGGAACAGCGCCGTCGTATGTACGGCTGAAATTTCTTGGCGCAAAATTGCGAATTTGCAGCGGTATGTCGGGTATAAGCATATCGGGCAGCAGTTCGCCCTGGTCGAGCATGGACGCATAAAGCAGCGGTTTGAGGATGCTGCCCGTACTGCGTGGCGCTGTAATAACATCGACGCGGTTTCCGTGAGCCATGTTATCGCTGTCGTACACGTTGCCGATATATGTCGTCACATCGCCTGTTACGGCTTCGGCGACAACAACTGCCATATTATATATGTAATTTCCACGATACACTGCGGCATGTTGCTGTACGATGTAGTTCACTCTCTGTTGCAGCGATCCGTCGATGGTTGTTTTGATTCGCTTTCCCTTTTGTGTTGCGGCGATACGGTTCAAAAGGTGTGGCGCATTATTGGGCATTGGCAAAGGTTTGTCGGGCAAAGGCTCGTCTTTTGCCAACGAGCATGTTTCAGCAGAAATAACCCCTGCTTCATGCAACTTGTCTAACAGTCGGTTGCGTTTATCTAAAAGTCTGTCTCTGTTTCGTCCCGGATGGATCAGTGCGGGCGCGTTTGGCAGTATTGCTAACGTGGCGGCTTCCGCCCAGCTTAATTCGTCGGGTTCGCGTCCGAAGTAGCGCCACGAGGCGGCGCCGATGCCGACAACGTTGCCTCCAAACGGCGCGTTGGCGGCATACAGATTCAATATTTCGTCCTTTGAACAACGCCATTCCAAGCGTGTAGCCAAAATTATTTCCTTTCCCTTTTGCCAAAAATTTCGCGGCGGGTTGTTCTGCATCAAACGTATTACCTGCATGGTGACAGTGCTGCCGCCGCTAACCTTTCGATTTGTTGAAAAATTTTGCCTGAACGCCCGCGCGAGCGCTAACGGATCGACTCCGAAATGACGGTAAAAACGCTTGTCTTCAAACAATATCAACGCCTGTACGTATTTTTCGGGCAGCGAATCGGCGGCGGGAAAACGCCATTGTCCGTCGTCGGCGATTCTGGCGCTCAAAAGTCTTCCTTCGCGGTCGTCGATAACGGTACATGCAGGCTTGTCGAACATATTTCGCGGAAGCGAAAAAGCATAAATCAACAAAAGCAGTGAAATCGCTGATATCAAAAGATACCTGCGCTTATGCCTGAAAAGACGGGCTTTGATTTGCTGAAAAGAAACTTCCTTATACACGCCTGATTATTACTTCATTATACGTTTATAAAATAACGTACAAAATTAGATAAAAATTTTAACAATTCCAAGCGCGTGAAGTATTTTTTTTTGTTGTTTCAAATAATTATTGTAATTTTGTAGTCTAATCAAAATAGATTTTTTATCATTAATACATTGAAAATAATGGAAATAGATATTAAAGAAGTGCATAGTCACTTAAAGAAACACGGTCTTAGACCCTTACCGCATAAAGTAGCGATAATGAAATATTTGCTGGAACGTTATAATCATCCCACAATCGAAATGATTTACAATGATTTGCTTCCAATGATTCCTACATTGTCGAAAACAACCGTTTACAACACACTCAAGTCGTTTTGTGACAAGAAAGTTGTAAATGCGTTGTACATAGACGAAAAAAATGCAAGATTCGAAGCGCACATACACGATCATGCACATTTTCGATGTAAAAAATGCGGCGTCATTCACGACATACCTTTAAAAAAGACTGACATACCGCCATTCAGGGGTTCAAAAGACCTGCATCCGGAGGAAACTCATATATATTTTATGGGTAAATGTAGCAATTGTTTACAAATAGACGATTGACTTTTTGTGAATGTTACTTTTTTTTATAATTTTGCCGAAAAATAATTCAGTAAAAAGATGAAACTTAATATTGATCATATCACGCAATTTGTATCGAAAGATAAAGTGTACGCCCGTAAGGATGAAGCATTAAAATACGTTAAGGCTTTGTATGAAAAGACGGGCAAGGGCAGTGATTTTTTGGGATGGGTGCAGTTGCCTGCATCAGCGCCGGAAGACGAAATTACTGCAATTGAAGAATTAGCGGCGTTCTACAAGGCGAATGTCGAAGTAGTAGTTGTTATCGGTATCGGAGGCTCGTATCTCGGGGCAAAGGCAGCATTGGAGGCTTTGTCGGATAACTTTTGGGCGATGAAGGAAAATGGAAATCCGAAAGTTATTTTTGCCGGACAAAATATCAGCGAAGACTACATGTATGAACTGCTTGACCTGTTGGAAACGCGCAAATATGGTATTGTAGTTATTTCCAAATCGGGAACAACTACCGAGCCTGCCGTTGCTTTCCGTCTCTTAAAAGCCCATCTTGAAAAGAAAGTGGGCAAGGCGCAGGCAAAAGACCTGATTGTAGCCATTACCGACGAAAAACGCGGAGCGCTTCGCACTTTGGCTGTGCAGGAAGGCTATCGCACGTTTGTTATCCCCGACGACGTTGGCGGTCGGTTTTCGGTTCTTACCCCTGTGGGGTTGCTGCCGATAGCTATTGCAGGGTTCAACATTCGCCAGTTGCTTCAAGGAGCAGTAGACATGCAGAAAGCGACAGCGCCCGACGTTCCGTTTGAAGAAAATATTGCAGCCATCTATGCCGCAGCGCGCAACGAGCTGTATGAAGCCGGCAAAACAGTAGAAATACTTGCGGGTTATCATCCCAAATTGTTGTATCTGACGGAATGGTGGAAACAACTTTACGGCGAGAGCGAAGGCAAAGAAAACAAGGGTATTTTTCCGGCGGGAGTTACCCTTACAGCCGACCTTCATTCGATGGGACAATACATTCAGGAAGGTTTGCGCAACATGTTCGAAACGGTCATTTCCGTAGCGCGCACCGCACATAAATTGCGCATCCCTGACGACCCCGACAATTTAGACACATTAAATTTTCTTTCGGAAAAAAGAATTGACGAGGTAAACAAAATGGCGGAACTCGGCACTATGCTTGCCCATGTAGATGGCGGCGTTCCCAACATTCGCATCGAAATACCTGCAATAAACGAGTACAATCTCGGTCAATTGTTCTATTTTTTCGAAATTGCTTGCGGCATAAGCGGATATATGCTGGGAGTGAACCCCTTCGACCAGCCCGGAGTGGAAGCATACAAAAAGAATATGTTTGCATTGCTTGATAAACCCGGCTTCGAGGAAGAAAGCAAAAAGATTAAAGCAAGACTATAAAAAGTCCGTACGTCATGCTGAACTTGTTTCAGCATCTCCTGAAAAAGAAGGAGATTGCGGGTCAAGCCCGCAATGACGCGAGGTTTTGATGATTTCCAATATCCAATATTCAATATCCAATATTCAATATGAAAATTCTCGCCATAGGGATGAACTATCCTTCTCACGTTAAGGAAATGAGCGATATACTGTCGCCGGAGCTTGTTATTTTCGGCAAGCCGGAAACTGCATTGCTGATTAATGGCAAACCCTTCTTTTATCCCGATTTTTCAAACGATATCCAATACGAAACGGAAATCGTGATAAAAATTGACCGTCTGGGGAGGAACATCGCGCCAAAGTTTGCGCACCGATATTTTTCCG